>ERZ773225.59-NODE-59-length-162675-cov-5.166240_pt1 | contig 162675 bp, 164 predicted proteins | sample MGYA00580993_ERZ773225 | MGnify/ENA primary metagenome ERZ773225 (study PRJEB29015, sample SAMEA2737748) | human gut metagenome | biome: human gut; feature: human-associated habitat; material: faeces | place: China | collected 2012 ...
CTTTTTATATTACTTCAATTCATTTTCAATTTTTGAAAGAACTTCATCCAGCTTAGAAGCGTCTTTTACACCGCCCTGTGCAAAATTCGGTCTGCCGCCTCCGTTTGCACCGGTTGCTCTTGCAATTTCGCCAACAATCTTTCCGGCATTTATACCTTTTTTAACGAAACCATCAGTTACTTTTACTATAACCATTCTTTCATTTGCAAGAACTATTATGCTCTCGCCCAATTTATTAGAAAGCATCTCTATACCGGCTTTAACTGCATCAGCATCAAGATTTTCAATTTTTGTGATAAATAATTTACCGCCTTCAATATCCTGGGCTTTAGAAACAAACGTTGCAAATTTACTTTTAGCCATTTCTGCTTTTGTTTCCTCAAGTTCTTTTTGAAGTTCTTTATTTTCTTCAAGTAATTTTTCAATTCTTGATTCAACTTCATCAAAGTGAACTTTAAATCTTGAAGCAAGTTTATCTATCTCTGCAGATTTTGCATTCAGATAATCAATTGCAGCGTCAGCAACAACAGCTTCAATTCTTCTGGTTCCAGCAGCAATCGCACCTTCTGATACAATTTTTACAAGCCTTAAATCAGCTGTATTTGAAGCATGAGTACCTGCGCAGAATTCTTTTGATATAACTTCTTTTTCTTCTCCGCTTTCATGGTCACAGCTGCAATCACTGCCGCAGTTACATTTAGCTTTACCACCAATGCTCACTACACGGACAACATCTTCATATTTTTCACCGAATAATGCTGTAGCACCGGTAAGTTTTGCCTCTTCAATCCCCATTACATCAGTATTAACAGGAAGTTTTTCACCAATCCATTTGTTCATAATATCTTCAGTCTTTTTAACTTCCTGAGGAGTCATTGCACGTGAGAAGGTAAAGTCAAATCTCATTCTGTTATCTTCAACCTGCGATCCGGCTTGTTTAACCTCATCGCCAAGCACTTTAATCAAAGCAGCCTGCAATAAGTGAGCAGATGTATGGTGAACTCTAATTTGCGCCCTTCTTGCAGAATCAATCTGAGCAAATGCGTAATCGCCAACTTTAACTTCGCCGTTAACAACCTGACATCTGTGTACAAAAAGATGGTTAACTTTAAATGTTGTTAAAACTTCTGCTTTCAGGTTTTCATTAACTATATACCCGCTGTCGCCGATCTGACCGCCGCATTCGGCATAGAATGGAGTTCTGTCAAGAACAATATCTGTATATCCTTCGCCTTCAATTGCTGCAAGGATTTTAGCCTGTGCACAGTCTACAAGATATCCTACAAACTCGGTTGAGCCAACTTCGTTTTCTACTTTTGCATACTTCATATCGCCTGTAACGGAAATCTTCTCAGCAGCAGCTTTTGCACGGTCTTTTTGTTCCTGCATTGCTTTTTTAAAGCCATTTTCATCAATGCCTAAACCATTTTCTTCCGCGATTTCTTTAGTAAGTTCAAACGGGAAGCCGTATGTATCATAGAGTTTAAAAGCGCTTTCCCCATCGATATCTTTCTTTTCGGATATAAATTCTTCAAGCATTTTGTACCCTCTATCAAGAGTTTTAGCGAATCTTTCTTCCTCTTTCTTGATTACATCAATAATTTTTGCTTTATTCTTAACTAAATCTGGATAAGCTGCGCCGTAATTATCCACAACTACATCTACGAGTTTGTACAGGAACGGAAGCTCCATTCCTAAAATCTTACCGTGGCGCAGAGCACGTCTAAGAATCATTCTCAACACATAGCTTCTGCCTTCATTGCCAGGGATTACGCCGTCTGAAATAAGAAAAGATACACATCTTGCGTGGTCTGTTATAATCCTAAGAGAAATATCTGTTTTTTCAGATTTCTTGTAAGGAACTCCGCTCATCTCAGAAACTTTATCTAAAATCGGCTTGAGCAAATCTGTTTCGAATGTTGAGGCAACTCCCTGACAAACCATTGTTATACGTTCTAATCCCATGCCGGTATCAACGTTTTTATGTTCAAGAGGAGATTGGTTGCCTTCTTCATCCTGATAAAGTTCTGTAAATACAAGGTTCCAAATTTCAACCCATCTGTCGCATTCACAGGTATCAATACCGCAGTTATCGGAGCATTTATACTGTTCGCCTAAGTCATAATGTATTTCAGAACAAGGTCCGCAAGAACCGGAAGCTCCCGGAGGCCCCCAGAAGTTATCCTTTTTGCCTTTTCTTTTTATTCGTTCATCAGGAACACCGATACTTCTCCAAATATCATACGCTTCGTCATCAGTTTCAAAAATAGTTATCCAGAGTCTGTCTTTATCAAGTTTAAGTACTTCTGTTACAAATTCCCACGCCCATGGAATAACTTCTTTTTTATAGTAGTCGCCGAAAGAGAAGTTTCCAAGCATTTCAAAAAAGGTGTGATGTCTAGGAGTTCTTCCAACATTTTCAATATCAGAATCTTTTCCTCCTGCTCTTGCGCATTTCTGGCAGGAAGTCGCTCTTGCCGGATTATAAGGTGATTTTGTAATCCCTAAAAATATTGGCAGAAATTGAAGCATTCCTGCTGTAGTTAAAAGCACTGTAGGATTGTCAGGCACAAGGCTTGAGCTTTCTACAATTGTATGCTGATGCTTGTTTTTAAAATAATCTAAGTATAACTGTCTAATTTCATTTCCTTTTAGCATAATTAATTCCTCTAATTTCTATAAATTAATTATACATCAAAGGAATTTTTATATTTTCTTTTTAGCCTTCTTTTCCGTTATCTTTGCGTTCATCATCGGAAGCAAAATTCCCAGAGTCACGGCAGAATATGTAATACCCGCAGCGTGAGCGAGGTTAAGTTTCCACATATTTTTCTTAGCGAATTCACTTCCTTTTGCTGCAATTTCATTATGTGTTTTAAGGTTCATATCTCTGAGCCAATGTTTCAAGCCTTTACCTTCCTTTGTGTAATTGAACAAATCTTTACCGTTTTTATCCAGAAGATTTGCAACACCCTTAGCAGCAAAACCGCCAAAGACAAGCCAGTTTAGGAACCCCAGATAATCTCTTGTCATTGACTCTCTAAGTTCAGTTCCGTTGTCTGCAGCCATAAACCTTCCTATAATCGTTGCTGCGTAAACTGTTTTTATAGCGTTTCCGCTTGTTACAGGCCCTGTAAATTCTAACTTTTTAGCAAATTGTTTGAAATTCTTTACACCCATTACGCTAAATACCATACCTGCCATAAGAACGCTTGCTCCTAGTTTTTTAAATGGCAGCAGGCAATCCTTACGCTTCTCGCCTCTATCAGAAGAAGTATAATCTACATCACCTACAAACCCTTTCTTACCGGTCCTTTTCTCTGTGATTTTTCTGTTAAGCCACTGGTTAGTAAGCCCTAGAGCGCAAGAAGCAGCAATCGCACCAAAAGTTTTTACTTTATTTACCTTATTAATCTTGTTAATTGCGCGTTCAATTTCTTTTCCGTTATTTTTATTAAAAATATCCTTGCCCATATCGTGAGTATCTCGCAATATGTTTTCAAGTTTTGCAGAAAGTTTATGTCCGTCTATGTTTAATTCAGTTTCTCTTTCTGAGCCAAGCGCATTTGCCAGCCGGCGTTCCATAATTAAAAGAACATTTTTCTTATCATCTTTTGTTATATTTTTATCGTTGACAAGCTCACAGAATGTTTGTACAAAACCTTTTTTCGTTTTCAGATTGTCCTGAATTCCCGCATATTTCGGGTTATTCCACTTAATCTTATCCCACTTAGCTTCATCAATCCATTCAATATTTTCCCATTTTATATTCTTAAATTCATTTACCCCTTTGCCGTCACGTCCTGAAATGTTCTCAAGAACTTCGACAATATAATCTTTTGTATTTTTACTTTTATCCCACGCGCACCTTAAAGTTTCAAGAGAATCTTTTGAGTACCAGCTTTCAGGATTAATTTTTACGTCGGGTTCAATTTTTCTCGCAGCTATTTTAGAAATACCCATTGCAAATAAACCTGCAGAAAGACAGTTAATGAAAGTTCCGCTTATTTCTCTGATAAAAGTTTCCGCACCTGCATACTCATTTCTTGCTTTTGTATCATAATATGCCCTTGGAATTACCATCGCACCGACATCAAGCCCGACAGCATTGACCATCTCATTCATATCGCAAGTCCTGAGGGCGCTTGTTACTACCCCGTCCAGAGGGCCTCTAAATACTGCGCTATTTATATTATTTACTTTCATTAATTGTCCTTTCCAAATACAAAAAAAGCCCCGTTTATAAAAACGGGACTTTTCAAAAAACGTCAATTCTGTTACATAAACTTACATACCAAAATCACTCAAGTCCCGATTGAAACTTGGAGCATGAGGAGGATGAATTGTTTGTTAATTCAAAATGTAAGTTTTTCATAATACTGAAAGTATACAACCAAACTAAAAGTTCTGTCAATAGCCGGCTTGATTTCAACTGTACAATATGCTAACTTGAATTATATGAAGGACTCTTTCGGAACAGAAACTCACGCCAGAGAACTTGATATAATATACGGGATACAGCCGGCAAAGTTTAGCGAAGAATATTCTGCAAGCTGCAAATCTTTTAATCATTTCAATATTGAATGGCGTTTTATAAGAAAACAAGTATCGTCATTATTCAGGAAAACTCAAAAGAACAATGATTTTAAAACCATATTATATTTAACACTTGATATTCCTCCGCTGGATTTTATTTCTGCTTTCAGACAACAATATCCTGACAAAGATATAAAAGTATTAATACCTGTTGACAATACTGACGACGCTGAAAAATTAGTTTTTGATTTTGAATACTACCTGCAAAACCGTACGAATAATGCTTCTTTGTATAAAATGAAGCCGAATAGTTTAAACATAGATGTTTACGGACTCTATTCAGAAGCGTTTTCAGGATTTGACCGTTCCAGACTTCAATATCTTGCACCTTTTGTTAAAGCAGCAAGAATTGCAGCGCAAAAACTTAAGCCGAAAATTATTCACTCGAACAATATACCTTTTTTTCTGGGAGTAGAACTCGGCAATAAATCACATTATCCTATCAAGGTTTTACAGATTATTAATGATTTTTCAAAATTCGAAGCAGAAAAAGAAGAGGCTTTCTGGGCTGCAGTTAATCTTGCAGACTCCAAAGGTATGAAAAAGCTGTGCAGTGATAAAATTATAAAAAAATGTATTGCCTCACTATTTAACCTGCATAACACTAAACGGTTCTGCCAGATGAGAGAATGTTTAGATTTTATTTATCAAAACTATTACAAGCTTAGAAAATATCCGGAAAAGTGTGACGATATAGATGAAAATATTCTTTTTAACAGATTAAATGCCAGAGTTTTAAAATTATTTCCTAAAATGGCATACGAAAATGATTTATATTACAACACTCTTTTTTATACGCTTAAAAGAGCTGATTTCTGGGCTGTTCCGTCAAAAACATATTATAATAATATTTTGACTAAACCGGAACTTTCCGGCAAAATGTTTGACAGAATATGCAAAACAAAAAACAAGAGTTCGTATGTTTCTTTTGGATGTGAAATACCGGCATCTGCAATATACAGACCTTTTACACAAGATGACTTTAGAGAGTCGCGTTTTAGAAATAAAAAATATCTTACAAGAGAATTTTCTAAAGACAGGATAAGAACACGTTTTATTGACCCTAAATTCTTTAAGTCTGATGAATACACACTTAGAGGATATCTGGATACATTCTTTGATGCCCCGCTAATTTTCTGCAAATTATCGACAAATATTTTTGCTGATGGAACAGATATAGCCCTGACTTCTATTATAAAATTATTAGAAGAATTTAAAAATGTACAGGTGATTATAAATATTCCGAACGGACTTGAAAATAATCAAATTACGAACTGGGTAGAATATCTTGAACAAAAAATCGGCTGTGCCGGCAAATGGCTCTTCATAGACGGCGAGATAAATCTGGCTCAATTCTATGCATCTTCGGATTTATCCTTTTTCTGTGCAAGAAACAACATAACATCTAACGAACACTTTACTGCAATGAAATACGGATGCGTTCCTGTAGCATTAAGAAACGGTATCTATAATGACACAATATCAGATATTTTTGACGATATGACCTTAGGATGCGGCCTTAAAACAAAAACTTCAATAAATACGGAAGAAGATATTTCTGAAAGTTTCAATGCTGTTGTCACAAAAGCACTTAATCTCTATACAAACAATCCTGCTAGCTGGAAACTGCTTATTAAAAATGCCATGAATTATAATGCAGGCTGGACCTTTGACAAAATTGAAAAATTCAACCGAATATACTCTGCGTTATGATTTTCTTGATGTAACCCATTCTGGAAGAAATTTTTGTATAAATTTATACAACGGCTCTCTTCTAAGATTTAATTTTTCTGCAATAGAAGAAATATTATCCCCTTTTGCAAGGCAATTGGCAACAAAATTTTTTCGATATTCAAGTTCTATTTTTTTAGGAGTAACTCCACTTATTTCTTTAATTTTTTCTGCAAGCAATTTAGCACTTATTTTAAACTCTTTTACTATTTCGGGAGCTGTTTTTCCTCTTTTAAGCATTTCGAGAATTTCTTGCCAGTCAATATTACTTTGCGGACGTCCAAGTTTCCTCTTCAAACCTAAATCACCACGCCTGCGTGCAATCGTTGATGCTTCTACGTATAGAATATCTGCGATTTGCTCATCTGTATAGTTTTGCTTATATAGCTCTTCAAGGTGTTGGTCAAATAACACTTTGTTTGAAGGATAAGAGTTCTTTTTAAGCCACTTCCTTGAATATTCTTCGCTGATTCCCGTAAGTTTACGGACTTTTGCACATGGTACCCCTTGCTCTAACAGCGGCAGCGCTTCATTATAAAAAAGCTCACGGTGCTTTTCAGAAGGAAGCTGCAAACCATATTCCCGTATTTTACGCATAATAGTACCTGTAGTGACGCCAAATTTGCGTGCAATCTGTGCAGAAGATTTATCTTTCGCAAGAAGCATTTCCAGCTCTGCACGCGGAATATTTTTTGTACCGAATAAAGGGTTATAATTTTGTTGATTTGATATTATTAACATATTATTGATAAACCCCGTAAAAAATAAATTTGCTGGAAAATAAGAAAATGTCGGAAAGTTTTTCAACTTTCCAACATTTTCTTAAGATTTTTACGTTGCAATCGTCAAGTTCCGCCCAGTGTTCTCCGGCTCACCGCCGCTGAATTCAGGCTTCACTCCGGCTGCCGCATTCTACATCATGCCGCCCATACCGCCCATGCCGGCCATTGCTGACATATCAGGAGCTTTTGATTCTTCCGGAATATCAACAACTGCTGCTTGAGTTGTAAGAAGCATTGAACCTACAGATGCTGCATTTTCAAGAGCACTTCTTGTAACTTTTGCAGGGTCTACAATACCAGCAGCGAACATATCTGTATATCTGTCAAGAAGAGCATCGTAACCATATGCATCTTTTTCAGCTCTTACATTTTCAACAACAACATCAGATTTTGCACCTGAGTTGAAAGCAATTGCTCTCAAAGGTACGTCAAGAGCTGCTGTCAAAATCTTATAACCGCTCTTTTCGTCATCTGTTTCAAATGTAATAGTGTTCATCTTAGATTCAAGTTCCTGCTGAACTCTTATAAGCGCAACACCGCCGCCTGGTACAATACCTTCTTCATTAGCTGCTCTTGTTGCGTTAAGTGCATCTTCAATTCTTAACTTTCTTTCTTTAAGTTCAATTTCTGTAGCAGCACCAACTTCTATAACAGCAACACCCCCGGCTAATTTAGCCATACGTTCCTGTAATTTTTCTTTATCGTATTCGCTGTCAGAAGCTTCAATTTGTTTCTTGATCAAGTTTACACGTTCTCTTACTGCTTCTTTTGTTTCATCACCAACAACGATAGTTGTTTCATCTTTAGTAACTGTTACACGTTTTGCAACACCCATCATATCTGTTGTAATATTTTCAAGTTTGATACCGAGTTCTTCTGTAAACATTTGACCGCCTGTTAAAATAGCGATATCTTCAAGCATAGCTTTTCTTCTGTCGCCAAATCCAGGAGCTTTTACTGCAACAGCTCTTAAAACTTTTCTCATTGTGTTAACAACCAATGTTGCAAGAGCTTCACCTTCAACATCTTCAGCGATTAACAATAATGAACGTCCATCACGTGCTACCTGTTCAAGAACAGGTACTAAGTCTGCAATTAAATTAATCTTTTTGTTTACACAAAGAACATATGCATCATCAAGAACTGCCTCCATTCTTTCTGGATCAGTTACAAAATAAGGTGAAATATAACCTTTATCAAACTGCATACCTTCTACAACCTTTAAGTTAGTACCGAAAGACTTGCTTTCTTCAACAGTAATCACGCCATCGTGCCCAACTTTTTCCATTGCTTCAGCAATTAATTCACCGATTTCAGAGTTGTTACCGGCAGAAATTCCTGCAACCTGTGCAATTTCTTCTTTTGTGCTTACTGATTTAGACAAATCTCTAATCTTATTGATTGCAATATCAACAGCCTTATCAATACCACGTTTCATAGACATTGGATTTGCACCGGCTGTTAAATTTTTCAAACCTTCTCTAACAATTGCCTGAGCAAGTACAGAAGCTGTAGTTGTACCGTCCCCGGCTACATCGTTTGTTTTAGATGAAACTTCTTTAAGAAGCTGTGCTCCTGCATTTTCTAAACCATCTTGAAGTTCAATTTCTTTTGCAATTGTAACACCATCGTTAACGATTTGAGGTGCACCGAATTTCTTTTGTAAAATTACATTTCTGCCTTTTGGTCCGAGAGTAACTTTTACTGCGTCAGCAACTGCATCTATACCTCTGAGAAGCGATTTTCTAGCTTCTTCTTCAAATACTATACGTTTTGCCATTTTTATATCTCCTATTACCTAATTTTTTAAACTAATACTGCTAGAGCATCTTTAATTGAAAGAATTTTGTACTCTACACCATCCATTTTTACATCAGTTCCGGCATATTTAGCATAAAGGATAATATCCCCAACGTTAATACCCATCGGTTCTTTTTCGCCTTTATCGTTAGTCTTGCCTTCTCCTACAGCAACAACTTCACCCTTTTGAGGTTTTTCTTTTGCACTATCCGGAATAAATATTCCACCGGATGTCTGTTCTGTATCTTCAATTACCTTAATAACGATTCTGTCTTGTAACGGTTTTAATGCCATAATATAATCATCCTATTTATTTACATTTATATTTATATAATAAATTTATATTTTTTTTGAAAAAATTAAGGAAATTTTAATATTTGAATAAAATAGCAAATTTTATTTTTTTAAGGTTTTATATTAAAAAAGGAGTATAATATGTCAGAAATAATGGACGGCGGCTGCAGATTTGAAAGAGTAAGACGCAACGCATACTGGAATAATGCGCATCTTGATACCCGTTTTCGTGTTGCAAAAGACTGCACAGATGATGCAATAAATCATTTAATTGACTGCAAAGAAAATCCGACTATCGGGCTGCTTGCAAGAAAAAAACACCGCACAAATAATTATCCGGATTGCTTTAAGAGAAACCTTAAAGATCTATATAAATCAAAACATGTAAAAGATGCTGATAACGCTTTCAAGGAAACTTTTGCGTCACTTTATCCTAAAACGGGGAAAGCACGCAAATTCCTTATTGAAACGAACAGCATTGTTTTGAACTATGTTAAGCCGATTAAAAAAAATTTGCGCCGAACTCTCTTCAAACTTTTCAACTAATTTATATAGCCTATAGGTTGTACAAATATACCCCAAAACATTAAAAATGTCTTTTTTTTCACAATAAAAAACACCTTGAACCGTCCATTTTTAAAAAATATATGTTTTTACATATATAAATAATGAGGACGTTTTATGAATAATATTAAATCAATTAATAACATTAATGTCCATAGTTTCATCTCTTTTAAAGATAAACAAAATTTCGATAATGCCAACACAACTCCCCCCTCTTTAAAAACAAATACTTTAATAAAAGGGTTAGATGCTAGTGCAAATTATAATAAATATAAAAAAACAGGACAGATTGTAATAAAAAATGAAAATATTAATGGAATGAAATTGTATACATACGAAAAAAATGGTTCTTATACATATGAAGAATATGACAAAAATAACAATTTATTATTTTTACAAAGTAAAAATATAAACCCAGACGGAATTTATCTTAAAATTATCAAAGAAAATACTAATTCTAATAACATAGAAGGAGTTCAAGCTTCATACAAAGACGGAAATCTAGAACACGTTGGAAAGTTTAAAACTCCATTAAAAACTTCTGAATCAGGTTTCCCATATGAAGAAATAGGTTATTACCCAAAAACAAAAACTTATTGCATTGAAAAAGCTGATGCAAATAATAATATCAGAATGCAAAAATTTGATAATAATTTAAAACCCCAAAACCCATAATTTATCACCACAATCCCCCCAGGTTGTCTTGAGTAGCTCGCATTAAACGAGTCTACAATTTTTCTTTTCAGAAACTTCGTTTCTTCCAAAGAAAAGTCCTTCGCTCTCTGCTTGCTCCTCTCTAAACTCTTCACTTAGTTGGTTCGAGTCTTAACTTAAAAAATTTCAAGTGTAAAAAGACAGATGGTTTGATTATTTAAGACAAGCAGTTTGACTATTTCGGCAACTTTAAAATTCTTAATAAAAAAGTAAAATTTTTAAGAGAAAAACACTTTATATAAATATAGGGAAAATAAATTATCAAATGAGAATTATTGCAAAAACTTTTAAAATACCTAGTGGTATAACTGTTAAGCAGTATTTTAATGCTGTAGAAGAGCAAGTATCAAACTTGTTCCGTACTGGTAATGAAGTTCCAAGAATTACTATTAAGCCCAAAGAAGCTCCTAAAATAACTATTAAACCTCATGAACCTGTGCATAGTGCACCTGCGATAAAAGATGCCGCACAAGTCTCCGGAGCAGATATTTTAGCAGAACAAAATAAGGCAATGATTGGGGATAGAAACTCCCGTAGATTCACCGTCAAGCATACCACTGAAGCAAATCCATTATATGGTGAATTTAACAGGTTAATGAATCACGGGAGGCTGGATCTTGAAAAAGCACAAGAAATAGAAAGACTTTTCTTTAAAAATACTGTGCTAGAAGAAAAAGGATATACAGGCATAAGCCTATATTGTCCAAGTAATAGTGTAGAAGGAGCATTTTCTTCTTCATTAACCAGAATAATTGAAGCGGTCAATAATGGCACCTTTCCAAAAGAAATTAAACATGTTCTTATTGGTCATGGAATAGGTTCATCATTAACTCCTCGCGGTTGGCAAATGAGTGGACTAAGCGTAAAAGACGGCAAAATTATTGAAATCTATGATTTTATTAACAAATTAAAACTTCCTAAAAATGAACCAGTTTTAGTATTATGTTGTGAAGATGGAATAAAATCAGTACCTAACAGACTAGGTGTAAAAGAACAACCAGTTCAGGAATATTTGACAACTAGTTCAGGAATTTTGGGACAGATAAATTTATAAATCTAAATTAATGTTATAAATTTAGGTTTAAAAAGGAGCAAATTTATTTTTTTAAGTATAATGAAAATAGCAAAAAAATTTTTGCAGTTTTTATATCTTCATATACTACAAAAGGGGAGAAATTAATAAATGAAAATAGACAATAATTATGCACAAAGACAACCGAATTTCGGCAGACTGAAATCTATACAATACTGCAAAAATTTTAATCCTGACACTCACCCTAAAGAAATTGCAGAATTGTTGTGCACTATTGATGAATCAAAAGCATTCAAAAAATTTTTCAAAAAATATGATGTAGATATGTCTTTTGACTCAGATGTTTTTTTATCAAAGACGAAATATATTAATATGAAATTAAAAACAACTCTCCCAGAAGCTAAATACAAGAACTTATATCCAGATATAAATTTTTGGGGAGACAATTGGAACTATCGTAATATGTATGATGAGTTGATCGGCCATATTGAAAATGCAAGTTTTTCATATTTAGAATCTAGACTTGAGAATTCATTGAATGAACTCATAGCGCAACCAAACATGAATAAGATTTACAGTGCGAAAATTGATAAACTTACAGATAGTCTTCTTACGCAAAATTTGCCAGATACACCTAAAAAGAAAACTTTCTTTGAAAAACTATTCGACTGGTTAAAATAATTAACACTTCTTGTAGAATTTCGTAGGTCGGTTTAGTAAAGCCGACCTAAATTATATTTACGAGTAAATTGAAATAAATTTCCACCTAAACTTAAAATTTTGAAAAAAATTTTTCAACACAGTCCTGTCCCAAAATTCCTGAACTATCCCCAAATGCTTAAACTGTGTCTAAACCCCCACCATTTAAGGTTTTGAGACACTGTCTTGTTTCAGACATTGACGGACAGTAATCGGACTTTTTTGCCAGTTCAGGAATTTCATTTTTAGCGATTTCCGACTGAAAAAATCAAGATATATTTGAAACACAGCCCTATTGATTTATAAACTCAAATTCCTGTAATGTCTGTCAAACCATACTAGGTATAGGAATGAAGGTAGATTTAGGCTTAGCGAATTTAGGTGGTTTTGATAGAACATCTCATTCACTAATGGGTCCTGGCAAAATAGTTCGTTCTGGAGAAAACGAAATTTGTGGGCATTATACATTAATTGATAAAAATGTAGGCGGTGGGCTTGTTTATTATGATTAGATTAGTTGGAAAGCATAATTTTACACCAAACCCACCCCCTCACTTTGTTGCACTGGCAAATTTGGATAAATTTCAAAACGGTCACTGCCGTAATAATCAAACTATTTGTCAAACGCCCTGTACAGGCTAAAACATAGGCTATACTTTGCAGAAAGCCCAAGTTGGCGAAATAATACAACTAGCTGTCAGACCATCAAAAGAGTCATTTGACCGTTTTGTTTGACACATGGTTTGATTATTTACTACCCCTCAAACTCGCACACAAAGCCGATTGCCCGAAATAACAGCACCGTTTGTCATAATCGAAATAACTCAAAAAATACATCAAGCATAGAAAAAGTCGGGACAAGCCCGACTTTTTTCTTTGCAATAAAAAACTCCCCAGGTTGGACTCGAACCAACAACCTACCGGTTAACAGTTAGAAAATACTCTTTTTGTAATTTTTGGCAGTTTGTTACAACCTTTGGCAACATAAAGGTTTTGGCGATTTTCTTTTTTATAACTTATCGTAATTTTTGGTTACTTTTGTTGAATTTTAATAAAAAAGTTGAATTATTGTTGAATTATTTTTCAGTTTCTTTATGCTTATAAATTCTTTCCAGTTCTTCTTATTTCTTTCTATCACTTGAATTTTTTGATTCTATGCCTTATAATGTTTATAGACTGATGTATTTTAATAATGCTAGGTCTGTCATCGGCGGGGAATTCCTCGCCATTTTTTATATGTTGGTAAAGGTTGGAATGAGTGAATTAGGAATTTTTATAGATGAATCCGGTGTATTCGAGATAAATAACTCTCAAAAAGATAATTTGAGAGATTTATATATTGTTTCATTCTTATTTCATAACAAGTCATTGAACATTAATGAAGAAGTAATTAGTTTTGAAAAATTTTTAACAGAAAACGGCTTTGAACCTCAAATTCCTATACATACAATGCCATTAATCCGGCAGCAAAAACCATATCTTGAATTAAATGGAGATACGAGAAGAAAACTATTTCACCACATGTTTCAATTTATGCGAAAGCTAAAACTAAAACATAAAACCTTTGTTTGTGATAAAAAGTATTGTCCAACTAAACAGGCAATAAAACAGAGTTTAGAAAATTATATTAAACAGATGGTAACTGATAATTACGAATACTTCAACAAGTTTGATGAAATAGTGATTTACTATGATAAAGGTCAAGATTATTTAACAAAAATCTTGCAAAAAGCGTTTTCAACTAACTTAAAAAACTATAGATTTAAAGAAGATGTATGCCAAGAAGAATACCGATTATTGCAATGCGCGGATATGGTTTGTTCGCTTGAACTTATAAAACAAAGAAAAGAACACAATGAATACATCAGAGCTATAGATAAATTTTTTGTATCCGGTAGTAAGTATAATAAGAATTATGGAAAAGTGTATAAAAATTTAGAATTATAGCATTTTAAGATTAAATGTTAATTTTCTAAAATATATTTTTCGTTTTCTAAAATATCATATAAATCTTCTTTATTTTGGCGTAAAACAACTTTAATACACTCGGACATTTCTTCTATCTTATTTGCTGTTATAAAATTATCTTCTAAAATTTTTTGATTACCATGAGCAATATCATTTCTTTTCTCTAATAATTCATTAATGATATCTTTATAAAAAATATAATTTCTGGTTTGATTAGCTTGTTTTTCTTGAAATGTTTTATTATAAAAATTATCATTAATTTGTTTGTATTCACAAATATTTGTTAAAAAAAGAATATATTTAAATATTTCGTATCCTATATTATCATTTGTATCAATTAAATTATTCCTTTTCTCATTAACAAAAATTTTTTTTAAATGAATAAATTTATCCCAAAGCTTAGTATTGTGTTCTTTTCCATACAAATTTTTATCAAACAAACTTATGCAAAAATTATAATGAGCATTTAATTTTGTATTGGTTTTATGAATATTAACCAATACATTGAAAAAATCCCTACTTATTCTATATACAAAACCTTCAAAATGAGCATATAGCATTAAGACATAAGCTTGCTTACTATAACTTGAACTTAATTCGTCCAGTTTTGGCAATTCTTTGTTGATTTTAGTTAATTCTTCATCATATTTGTTATAAAAATAATCTTTATTCATTTTCAAAAATAGTTCTTGCCAGGTCTAGTATTTTACCCCATCTACTTTTTGCAGAAATTCCACCAATAGAATATTCTTCATAAGTTTCATCAGTAGATAATTTAATTATTTTATTTCTAAGATTGTTGCAATTATTTGTTTTTAAAATTCCATAAATAACTGCTTCATATTGAGCCATGAGAAAAGCACCTTTAAAGCAATCTTCATCTGGATAATATCTACAAAATCCTCTATTTCCCATTTCTGTTTGTATAGATTTGAAAATATTGCTAAATTCATCAACTTCTTCTTGATAATTGATTTCTTGTGCAGCTAAAACGGAAATTTTGTTATTTAAATAATCATTTACACTTAGTACATTATTCAATTCTTCAGGAGTAGAATATTTAAAACATAAATATCTTATTACTAAGTCAAAATCATATTTTTCTGTTTTCTTTCTTTCACTAATATAAATACTATTCTGAAAATCTTTATTTGATACCATTTTATCAATCGCATTCATTAGTAAACTACCATTTTTTTCCATTAAAATAGTACAAGTTCTAACTTCTGCTTCAGTTAATGAAGTTCCCCCTCTGTTTAGGCGTTGAAATAACTGATATTTTTTAATTTCTGTAGTTTCATTTTTCATTACAATGAAAGGAAGTGTGCTTTTTTTAAATCCTCTTTTTAATTTATCTGATATATCATTCCAAGTGGTACCTTCTAAATTATTTAAATATTGTAGATTTTCTAATTTTAGGCAAGGTCTATTTTTACCATCCGTATCTTTTAATTCACCAGTATATTCAAGAATTGAACTAATTCTCTGCAATCCATCTAAAACTTCCCAGACATTATTTTTATCTTCATAAACAAAAAATGAGGGTATTGGTAATCCAAGAAATACAGATTCAATAAGTCTACTTTTTTGTTCATTAGACCATCTAAAAAATCTTTGAAATTCAGGGTTCATATTTAAATCTTTTGATACATATAGGTTTATAATTTCACCAATAGAAAATATAACATTTTCTGTTTTGATGTGTCCTCTTTTATTTTCAATTTCTTTTTCTATCTTATCCGTTTCTTGCATGTCTACCTCACAATTTAAGGTAATTATACTACAAATAATAATTCTTATCTTTTTTAAGCTATTATATTATTGATAGTATTAAAAAGTTGAATAATATTCACTATTAAGAATAGTTCTTTACGTAATTATTATATTTACTTAACAAATATAAATCATTAAAATTAATCTTAATGATTTACAATTCCGTTTAATACTCTGTATATTGTAATCATTTCATTATCATTAGCATTTTTAATAAGTTTGTTTACTTCACATGCCAGTTCTTTAGGTGCTTTTATATGTTCTATTGCTAAAACTTCAGCTACATCAATATTAAACACTCTTGCGTAATTTTCAACCAATTCTGCAGAGGGATAATTTTTGCCTGTTTCAATACAACTTTGATGTTTTGTTGCAATTCCAACTTTTTCCGCAAGTTCTGATTGCTTAAGATTATTTTTAAGTCGCAATTCCTGTATTCTTTTTCCTAATCGCTTTTTTAATTCCATTTTTTAACCCTCTACTACATGTTATTTGCTACTGCTCGCTCATAAACATTGCTAAAGGTTATATAATTTGCAAATAATCGTTTTTTGATGTAATTTGGTGAATGATAAACATTGATTATTTAAAGAATAATCGTTGTATTAGGTAATAAACAATTAAAACTAAATAGTCTAAAGGTTTTAAGAAAGGTTAATTATGAAAAAGATTTTTATTTTGTGTTTATTATGTTTAATTATCACTTCAAATTCTGCAAACGCAGGGATATTCTATCAAGATACCATTGCTCCTATGTTAGCAACTAATATGGAAGTAGATAATGTAAAAAATCTAAAATGTGGAAAATGTCAAATATTTCATTGTTTTGGTTTAGTTGATACCGGACATGCCGGAATACAAAACGCTGCAATACGAGGCAAAATTACTAAAATACATCATGTTGATGTTCACACAAAAATGATTTTAGGTATTGGCAAAACTACTGTTTTGATATTAATATCTATGATAAATCAATAGAAAAGCCTGTTGCCAAACAAGATTTTTAAATGACTCCATAGGGTCATTTAATTCTTCTAAATCCGCAAAATACAATTCATTATTTTTTAATTCATCAATTAAATATTTAGTTGACCTAAACTTGCATAATAGCCTCATGTGCTTATTTTATTACAAAAAAGCATATTAGCTAATAGTAAAGCCTAGTTTTAAGATTAAAACTTTATTTTATAATGTAATTTTAGATGTTAGCTGCAAAGCATATAATTTATGTTTATATATTTCAGGTAACTCAATATCAAAAGAATTAGCAGTTTGCTCAATTCTTTTAATATCGTTTATGTGAAACGATTTTAATTCATTAATTAACCATAAACAAAATTCTTCATTTAATTTATAATATTTTTCACAGACATCTTGCACTATAATTTCTGCTCCGGAGTTATTAATAAATTTTTTAGAAACACCATTCCATTGTTTCAGATGTTCTAATAATTTATCTGTAGCAAAAACGACTTTATCTTTTGTAGAGATATATGAAATTTCAACTTTATAATGAGTTTGATAATTCCTAAAGTCATTGATAAACACTACTAAGTCATTGTTTAAAAAATACTTATTTATTGCTTCTTTATATTTTACCCATATCTCTGTATTCTTATAATTTTCCATTAAAACATAACAATTTCCCTTTAAAGCAGTTGCAGAGGCTAAAAAATTAAAAAGATATCTGCTTAAGTGTGTTTGAGAAAAATGAGCAAGCACAGGTTCTTTAGATGTTTGAATTTCAGTAATAGCTTTCATTAACTCATTATAATTTTCTACGAAAATAGCAAAAATTTCTGCATAATAACCTATTTTATATACGGCTTGCCAACCTTCAGATTTAAATAGAATTTCTGTTTTATCCATAAAATTATTCTATAATAAACTAAAAATTTTTAACAAGTTGAATTATAGTTGAATTTTCTCTTATTTTTTGTATAAAAAAAGAGCTTAGCCAAACCGCTGAAACCCTTATAAAAAGAAAAACTCCCCAGGTTGGACTCGAACCAACAACCTACCGGTTAACAGCCGGTTGCTCCGCCATTGAGCTACTGAGGATTATTCAGTCTTATTCAATTCACTTTATTATACTAACAAATAAAAAAAATTTGTAAAGGGGGGTAAATAAAATTTATGAGTTCACATGCCAAAATCTTCATACAACTTAACTCTTTGCAAAAATTTATTTGTCGATGGTATGATAGAAATATCAAGGAGAGATATTACAAAAAATGAATTATCACAATATTACAAAAGATGACATGCTTAACGGCGACGGTTTAAGAGTTGTTTTATGGGTTTCAGGATGTACGCACCATTGCCATGGATGCCAGAATCCAATCACTTGGGATGTTGCAGGAGGTATTCCGTTTGATAAAGCTGCGGAAGATGAGCTTTTTGAAGCACTTAGTAAACCGCATATTTCAGGAATTACTTTCTCTGGGGGAGATCCGCTTCACCCGTTTAACAGAGATGAAGTTTTTAGATTAATAAAAAAAATAAGAAAAGAACTTCCGCAAAAAACTATTTGGCTCTATACAGGTTTTCTATGGGAAGAAATTAAAGACATTCCTGATATCGCAGATATTGACGTTATTGCTGAAGGGAAATTTGTTATGGAGCTTCTTGATCCAAAAATTCACTGGGTGGGAAGTTCTAACCAAAAAGTTATTGACGTAAAACCAACTCTTGAATCCGGAGAATTAGTTTTACACAATACTTAAAAAAAGAAGCCCTAAGGCTTCTTTTTTTAAGTATTGTCACATTTTATTAAGAAATATTTTCCAATAATTAATCATTTGATATAATACATAGCATGAGGCTATGGTGTGTTCAGGAGGGAAGTATGAAAGAACGCGAAAGTAATGTATTATCTTTATTGGAAGATAAAACTAATATATATGCGCGAAAAATTGCGTTAGGCATGAAAACACAATTTGGTTGGAAAGAGCTTACTTATGACGGTCTTGGCTTAATGTCAAGAAGACTTGCTGCATATCTTATGAACGATTTGGGAATACAAAGAGGAGAAAAACTCGCGATTCTTTCTGAATCTAAACCAGAATACGGAGTCTGCGTTTTTGCATCCGTTATATCCGGCCTTATTACCGTTCCGCTGGATATAAAGCTTACGAAATACGAACTTCAATCTATTCTAACAGACTGCCTGCCTTCTGTTATGCTTGTATCACAGAGTTATATTGACAAAGCACTTGAACTACAGAAAGTAATCCCTTCACTTAAGCATATTATTGTAATGGATGAGCACCCTGTTAATGAAAATCTGCAAAGTATTTATACAATACCAAATAATTATACCTGCAAATGGAGACACCGTTCCAGAAAGTCAGTAGTTTTTATAATTTACACTTCCGGAACAACCGGCAATCCCAAGGGTGTAGAAACAACCTTTGGAAACATGCTTGCCCAGCTGAAAGACTTGAAAACAGCATTTAATCAGATATTGCCTTACGGCGATGTAAGAGTATTATCAATCCTTCCTATGAATCATCTTTTTGAAATGACAGTAGGCTTTTCAACTTTTTTGAACCTCGGCTTTTCCGTATATTATACACACAACCTCAAACCTAAAGATATCCTTAATACAATGAGAGATAGAAAGATAACATTTATGGTTGTTGTTCCTGCTTTCTTAAAACTGCTTAAGACTGGTTTAGAAGCAGAGATGAAGAATACTTCAAAGTTTTCACAGAAGATGTTCCCAATTCTTTATCATTTTGCTAAATTTGTACCATTCATCTGGGCCAAAAAGCTTATGTTCAGAAAAATTCACAAGTGCTTTGGCGGCTCTTTCAAAGGTTGTATGTCAGGTGGTGCACCACTTGATTTGAATGTAGCAAAATTTTTCCAGAGAGTCGGAATTCAAGTATATGAAGTTTACGGTCTAACTGAAACAAGTCCGATTGCAACAATTAATATAGAACGAAACAGGGATTTACGTTCAGTAGGCAAACCTCTTCCTAGTTATGAGGCCAAAACAGACCCTGAAACAGGAGAATTATTGCTTAAAGGCCCTTCTGTAATGAAAGGTTACCATAACCAGCCTGAACTTACACGTGAAGCCGTTGATGAAGATGGTTGGTTCCACACCGGAGATATTGCAAAAATTGATGAAAGCGGAAGGGTATACATCACAGGCAGAATTAAGAATATGATTGTTCTCTCCGGTGGTAAAAAAGTTTTCCCGGAAGAAGTAGAATCTGTGCTTGAAAAAAGCGACTTGTTTTCAGAAGTCTGCGTTTTCGGAGTTTCAAGAGAAGGCGGAGCAAAAGACGGCACAGAAGATATTGCAGCCGTTGTTGTTCCTTCAGAAGAACTTAGAAGTAAATATAACGATGAAGAACTTGACCAGTTGATGAAGGGTGAAGTAAAACGATTATCGCAGCGTCTTACACCATACAAACGTCCTATAAATATTACAGTGCTTAAACAAGCACTTCCTAGAACGGCTACCAGAAAAGTACAGAGGAAAAAGGTTAAAGAACTTATTCAGGCATAGGAGTTCAAACATGAAATTTGACACAAAATTATTACACGCCGGACATAATCCTAAAGAGCATCAAATGTGTATAAATGTGCCTATATATCCGACAACCGCATTTGATTTTGACGATGTTCAGCGCGGTGCAGATTTATTTGATTTAAAAGTCGAAGGTGATATATATACCAGGCTTTCTAACCCGACAAATAATATCCTTGAGAAACGCCTTGCCGAACTTGAAGGCGGAGTCGGAGCTTTATGCTTTTCATCAGGACAGGCGGCAACAACTGCCGCTATCTTGAATATAACAAACACAGGAGATGAAGTTGTTGCCGCCTCTACTCTTTACGGAGGAACATGTAATCTTTTCTCATCTACATTCAAAAAACTCGGCATTAATGTAAAGTTTGCAAAAGGAGAAGAGCCGGAAGATTTTGAATGTGAAATAACCGACAAGACGCGGTGTGTGTTTATTGAACTTTTGTCAAATCCGGCACTTAATATCATAGATATTGAAAAACTTGCTGATGTTGCGCATTCACATGGAATTCCGCTTATTGTAGATAACACAATCCCGAGCCCTTACCTGTGCCGCCCGATTGAGTGGGGCGCTGATATTGTTGTTCATTCGACTACAAAGTATATTTCAGGCCACGGAAATGCTATGGGCGGAGCGATTATTGATTCAGGAAACTTTAAATGGGGGGTAAATGGAGGGGGAAAATACCCTGAGCTTACAACTCCGGATGAATCATATCACGGAATTGTTTATACAGAAACTTTTGGGAGAGCTGCTTATATTGTTAAAGCAAGAGCACAGATTTTAAGAGATATGGGAGCCTGCCCTAGTCCGTTCAATTCGTATCTTACTTTATCCGGTCTTGAAACACTTTCACTTAGAATGCAGAAGCACTGTGACTCAGCTTTAAAAATTGCAAAGTGGCTTGAAAATAACCCTTCAATAAGCTGGGTTAATTATCCGGGGTTAAAGAGCAGCAAGTATTATGAGCTTGCTCAAAAATACACACCGAAAGGATGCTCCTCAATTGTGGGTTTCGGACTTAAAGGAGGGGCAAAAGCAGGTGAAAAGTTTATTAATTCGCTCACAATTCCTATTCACACGACAAATATAGGTGACACACGAAGCATAATAACTTACCCGTATTTGACTACACACAGACAGTTAAGCGACGAACAAAAAATTGCCTGCGGGGTAACAGACGACTTCATGAGGTTCTCTGTAGGTCTTGAAGACGTTGATGATATTATTGAAGATTTAGACAGAGCTATAAGGTTAAGCCAATGTTAGTAGAAACAAAACTTTTCAAAATTAATGAGCCTGTCCATCTTGAATCCGGAAAAGAGCTTCCTCAAGTCGACATTGCCTATGAAACATATGGGAAATTAAATGAAAACGGCGACAATGCAATACTGCTTCTGCATGCTCTTACAGGTGACGCTCATGCTGCAGGCTACCATCAAGGCGACAAGAAGCCGGGCTGGTGGGATGATATGGTCGGTTCAGGCAAAGCTTTTGATACTGATAAATATTTTGTAATCTGCTCAAACATGCTTGGAGGCTGCAAGGGAACAACAGGTCCTAATTCTATTAATCCGGCTACAGGAGTTGAATATGGCTTAAGTTTTCCTGTTATTACAATTGAAGATGTAGTAAAGGTTCAAAAAAAACTTACGGACTTTCTCGGGGTAAAAAAACTTATTGTAGCCGGCGGTTCAATGGGAGGCATGCAGGCTCTTGAATGGGCTTTAAGCTATGGCAGTATGGTAAGCCATGTTATAGTAATCGCCTCAACTCCAAGACTTTCTGCACAGAGCATTGCTTTTAATGCTGTTGGCAGAAACGCGATACTTTCTGACCCGAATTTTAACAACGGTAATTATTACCACGCTGAAAAGCCGGAAAAGGGGCTTGCTATAGCGAGAATGGTAGGACATATAACTTACCTTTGCGAAGAAGCTATGCATGAAAAATTTGCAAGAAGATTTCAGGATAAAGACTCGCCTAACTTCAACTTTGATATTGACTTTGAAGTTGAAAGCTATCTTGCACATCAGGGCCAGACTTTTGTAGACAGATTTGATGCAAACAGTTATCTTTATATAACAAAAGCTGTTGATTACTTTGATATTGCTAAAAAGTACGGTTCACTGACAAAAGCGTTTAAAGACACAAATTCAAAATATCTCGTAATCTCATTCTCATCTGACTGGCTGTTCCCGACAAGTCAGTCAAAAGAGCTTGTTAAAGCATTAATGGAGAATAAAAAAGATGTTTCTTTTTGTGAGATACAATCACCTTGCGGACATGATGCATTTCTTCTGGAATACGAAACTCAAACCCGAATAATAAGGAGTTTCTTATGCACAGACTAAACGAACATTACACAGAGTCAAAAGGACTTCATCTGAATTATTCTATCATTACAGATATGATAGAAGCCGGTAAAAATGTTATTGATTTGGGATGCGGTGACGGAACATTAACAAAAATGCTTAAGGATAAAGGCGTACGTGTAAGCGGAATTGATATTAATCAGGATAACATTGTCAAATGTCTTGAAAAAGGGCTTTCTGTTATACAGGGTGATATTGATGAAGGCTTGCAGGAATACCCTGATAATTCTTATGATTATGCTGTCTTAAATCAGACATTGCAATCAGTTGAGAAACCGGATTATGTTATACGTGAAATGCTTAGAGTAGCGAAACATGTTGTTATAAGTTTTCCGAATTTTGCTTACTGGCGGGTGCGTTTTTATTTGATGTTTCACGGGAAAATGCCAAAATCAAATATACTGCCTTTTGAGTGGTATGATACACCCAATATCCACCTTTTAACCATAAAAGATTTTTATGATTTTGCAAAACGCCATAATTTCAGGATTGAAAAAAAATTGTGTATGACAAGAGCACGGATAAGAAAGAGTTTATTTCACAGACTTTTTGACAACTTATTTACCGAGGAAGTGATATTTTTATGTACGAAGAATTAAGTGAAATACGTCAAAAATGTTTGAATTGTCATAAGTGCCCGCTTGCTGCTTCAAGAACTAACATAGTTTTTTCTGACGGCGTACCAAATCCGAAACTAATGCTTATAGGAGAAGCTCCCGGATTTTATGAAGATCAGCAGGGAAAACCTTTTGTCGGGAAAGCAGGACAGCTTCTCGACAGGATTTTTGCATCTGTAGGATTTACGCGGGAAAAAGATATTTATATATGCAATACGTTAAAATGCCGTCCTCCTGATAACAGAAACCCGCTTCCAGAAGAAAAAGAAGCCTGCTGGGAGTATTTAAAAGCCCAGATAGAAATTATTAAGCCAAAGATCATTTTGCTTTGCGGCAATGTTGCAGTACAGTCGATTTTGGGAAATATCGGAGGCATCACGAGAATTAGAGGCAAATGGTTTCCTCCTGAGAGAGCAGTTGTAGAAGTTTACGGCGCAAAGATGATGCCGATTTTCCATCCGTCGTATTTATTAAGGAATGATACACGTGAAAAAGGCGGCCCTAAATGGCTTATGTGGCAGGATATTCAAGAAATTAAACGTGAATATGATAAGCTTTTCAACGATTAAAATAGTTCTTTTATATGATGAGAAATATCAAGACGTGCTTATAATAATCATGTGGGGGGAGGCTATGGTTACAGGGCTGGAATTTAATCAGGGTTTAAATGATATTTATATGATGATGCCTTTGAAACGTGAAGCTAATGGTATGAAAGTCAGCGCGAATTTTGAATGTCCTCAGAACCAGACTTTACTGGACAATCTTGATGAGTTAAGAAAAGCTGATAAAAATCAGGATAACATTTTAAGCCTGAATGAATTAAAAGATTTTGAAAGTCGTACAGAATTTATGCAAACTATATTAGAATCAATGGAAAATTTTGCTAAATTATACAAATAAAAAAGAGTTCCATATGGAACTCTTTTTTATGGAGCGGAAGACGAGACTCGAACTCGCGACAGTCTGCTTGGAAGGCAGATACTCTACCAACTGAGCTACTTCCGCATCTTATATTCTACTGTCATATCTGGTTCCGTTGGTAGAGTACATATCTTAGATACGCTCGGTACCCTCCGAAACCATTTTCTGCTTCCATAACCTTGACCTCGCTGGGCAACTAAGCTACTTCCGCAGAAGTATAAAATTTTCATATAAAAATTTTATACTAAACATAATTAATTATCAAGTATTATTATTGCGGCAATGATGTATTTGCTCCATCTAGAGCTGGAGCGGAATTTACTGCTGCGTCTATTGCTGAAGTATCTTCCGGAGCTGTATGAGCATATAACCTCAGGCTTAATGTTGATATTAAAATCTTTTTATCTTTTGCATAAGGCTTGACTTCCAGCTCATTTATTCTGATATAGTATGGATACTGGTATAAATCTTGTATAAGTTTGCCTAAATTTACATAATTTGAAACCAGCTCCATGTTTACATCACATACAAAGTAAACATCTTTACCGAATTTTACGAAAGCATCAGTATCTGGATTGTATTTATAATCAATTGCTTTTATTTTTACAGAATTTGCATGAAGCATTTCTATTACATCATTATATAAAGTAAAGAACAGCGTTTCATTACCCAAATCAGACTCTATTGGAGAATATATTTTCTTTTGTGATGAAACTATAGAATCTTTAATTTGTTTAATTTTCTTTTTAACAATATCCAACTTTGTCTGCAACTCAGCTACTTCACCTTCTTTTGCAGCAATCTGTGCTTCAAGAGATTTAGACTCTGCGACTTTTGGAGAAATCATAGAGTATGAAACGCCACCTAGCATTAGTGCTAATACCGCAAAAATTATTATGCCATAATATTTTTTATATTTATCCATCTCAAATCCTTCTAATTGCTTTCGTTAATAGGTTCTAGCCCTGGAAGGCCATTGTTGTCGGTATTTTCTGTACCTTGTTTAGCCTGGGATTTACCGGCATTTTTATCATCTGAAATTATAAATTCATAGAAATCCGCATTTAAAGATGTCAGGATAGAATCTGTATCAAATTCTTGACTATTTGTGTTATCACCATTTTCAACATTCTCTTCTATTGGAGTAAAGCTTGTTTTAGAAGCAAGGCCCAGTTTTTGAAGCTTAATGTCTGAATTTGGATTATAATCTTTTATGCTTCTAAAAAACGCATAAACGCTCTCAAGATTATCTGCCTGACCTTCAATAGTTGTCTTGTCAGATAATTTTAAATGTGTAAGCCATAGTTTTTTAGGGATTTCTGTTCCAACAATAGTGTAATAAGAATAAATATTCTTATTATGAGCAAGGCCCAATCTTATTTCATCTCCCTCATCAAATAAATCTGATGATATGTTTTCATTATCTTTTAAGAATTGGTTAATTTCTTGTACCTTCTGATTTAGTTCAGCCATTTTATTCTGCTGGGTAGAAATTAAATTTGCATAATATAATAATGCACCGACTGTTGGCAAAATAATAACTATTGCCACAACTACAAATGCAAAAATCAGAAGCTGTGGTGTTAATACAATTGTTCTTCCGGCAAGCATAATTTCTGGCGGCTGCTCTGATGTATAAATATCACCTAAAGATTTATTGAATAAGTTAAAATGTGCATCAGAGTATTGTTCAAAATCTTTGTAAATAGCTGCACCAATAATATCCAGTGATACTATATTTGCAAATTTTTCATCTACTTCCGGCCCTAATTCCAAGAATGCTTCTTTAGAAAAACAATTTGCTTCCTGATGGATTATTGGAGCAGTGTAAGATAATTTACTTGCCAGAACTTCCGCGCTGATAATATTAGTTTTTGAAACAACGCACAGATACTTGGAAGGTAAATTTTTGAGAATTGGTGTTACAGCTCCTACTACAGCAGAATAGTTTTCAGCATCATCTAGAACCTGACCGATGCTAATTCTTTCTTCATAAGTATCTACATAGTTCTTACCGTTCATTGTTATAATTCTGCAGCAATAGCTGTCAACAATTAAAAGCACCCAAGAATCAATGCTGACATCAACTCTTTGTTTATACATTAGAGCATTGAGCACAGAATTTACGGAAGTATCGATTCCAACCAGCTTATAGCCCATGTCTTTAATGCCTAAAGCAATCTCAATTAACATTTGTTTTTGAGCTGCTGTATAAGCTATTTTATAAAACTGCATTGAAGCATTTGGCAGCCTTACAGCACTTACTGCCGGTTCTACTGTTTTAAAGATATAATGGTCAGCAAGCTCTTCTTCAATTGCATTAGAAATCTGAGCTTCATCAAGAGCTGCCGGATAATCATTTGTTTTAAAAGCAACTGTAGGAATATTAAGCACAACTTCAGTTCCTTTTGGAATTTGCAGTTCAAAGAACAAATCCTGCAATGCTTCTTTAAATAAGTCTAAATCTGCTATTTCACGTCTGCTTGCATCATATTCAAGCTGTCTGATTCCGTATTTCAAAACAGTTTGAGTTGCGAAATCTATCTGAGCAACCTCTAAACCAACTTCAGGAGTTACGGACACACCTACTATACTACTCTTCTTCAATAATGCCATATCAGTTTCTTCCTATTTTTTTTTATTGTACAATAAAATTTAAATTTTGTACACAGGATAAATAGATGAAAAATTTAATTGAAAAAATTAGAAAGCTGAAAGAAGAGAAAAATGCAATTGTCTTGGCACATAGCTACCAGAATATAGAAGTAGATGAGGTTGCAGACTTTGTAGGAGATTCTTTATATCTTAGCCAGAAAGCTAAGGAAACCAATGCAGATATCATCGTATTTGCAGGGGTTTATTTTATGGCACAGACTGCCAAAATTATTTCTCCTGAGAAAAAAGTTTTACTGCCTAATATAAATGCAGGATGTTTGATGGCTGACATGATTAACCATCAACAAATGGTTGAATTTAAGAAAAAAAATCCGGATGCACCGGTTGTATGCTATATTAACTCGACAGCCGAAGTTAAGTCAGAGTGCGACATTTGCTGCACAAGTTCTAATGCATTAAAAATTGTTAAGAGCCTTAATGCTCCGAAAGTTCTTTTTCTCCCTGATGCAAATCTGGGCAAATGGGTTGAGAGCAAGCTTAGCAAAGTTGAAGTTATAACGTATGCCGGCAACTGTCCAGTCCACCATGATATTGAAGTTAAAGACATTGAACTGGCCAGAAAAAAACATCCGGACGCTAAAATATTAATCCACCCTGAATGCAAGCCGGAAGTAAGCAGACTTGGTGATTATGTCGGAAGTACAAGCGGTATAATGGAATATGTACGAAAAAGCAAAGATAAACAGTTTGTAATTGTTACAGAAAAAGGTGTTGCTGACAGACTTGAACGTGATTATCCGGATAAAAAATTTATTTTGATTAAAAATAACATGCTTTGCGAAAGCATGAAATTAACAACACTTGACGAAATTTTGTATTCGCTCCAGCATGAAGTTAATGAGATTACGCTGGATGAAAATATAAGAAAACGCAGTGCAAACTGTATTGAAAGAATGTTGAAGGTTTCAAAATAATGGAAAATAATACCATAGTTTACGGCAAAAATGCTGTCATAGAAGCTCTAGAAGCAAATAATAGGACTTTTAATAAGATCCTGATTTCTAATAATGCGCACTCTGACAGTAAAATCGAAAAGATAAAAGAACTTGCTTCAAAACAGGGAATTGTTTTCCAGTTTGTTAATATGCAGAAACTTAATCAAATTGAGCCGGAAGGACGTCATCAGGGTGTAATTGCACAGATTTCACCGGTAAAATACACTGAGCTTGATGATTTTATTGAAAAACATAAAGGAGAGCTTACGAAAGTTGTCGTTCTTGACGGAGTAGAAGACTCGCATAATGTAGGAGCAATAATCCGTTCCTGTGTATGTGCAGGAGTTAAGGGAATTATACTCCCTTCAAGACGAGGAGTACTTATAAATTCGACAGTTGAAAAAACTAGTGCAGGTGCTGTTAACCACATTTCAATTATCAAAGTAAACAGTCTTGTAAATGCGATACAAAGACTAAAAGAAAACGACTACTGGGTAATTGCTTCTGATCATCATGCAAAAGATAATTATTTTAATATTGATTATACTAATATGAACTTTGCTCTTATAATGGGGGCTGAGCATGCAGGGATTTCGCGGTCACTGTTAAAACTTTCGGACTTTGTGGTCAAGATTCCGATGTTAACAAATTTTAATTCTTTAAATGTTTCCAACGCTGCTGCTATAATATTATTTGAGATGGTTCGACAAGAGGTAGAGAAAAATGGCAAAAAAAAGTGATACATTAAATTTAATAATAGATGATATTTCTGATGAAGGTGTTGATTTTAACAGCATAGAACCGGTTGAGGAAGATGATGATACTATTGCTATTGAAGAACCAAAAACCCAAGAAAGCTTAAATTCTGTAAATTCTGACGATTCAGTAAGGATTTACCTCCAGCAGATTGGAAAAATTCCTTTGCTTACTCCGGAAGAAGAACTTGAAGTTGCAAAGAAAATTTACGAAACACAAAGCGAAATTGCAAGAAAAGTGCTTATTAATGCAAACCTTAGACTTGTTGTAAGTATTGCGAAAAAATATATAGGAAGAGGACTTTCTTTTCTTGACTTAATTCAGGAAGGCAACATGGGGCTTATCAAAGCTACCGAGAAATTTGATTATACGAAAGGATACAAATTTTCAACCTATGCAACATGGTGGATTCAGCAGTCAATAACAAGGGCAATTGCAGATAAGGCAAGAATTATAAGACTGCCTATACACTTAATTGAATCGATTAATAAAATTAAAAAAGCCACTATGGATTTGACAACAGAACTCGGAAGAATACCTGTTAAGCAGGAAATTGCTGATAAGATGGGCATTCCTGTTTCAAAATTAACATCAATCATAAAGGCAACTCAGTCTACAATAAGTATAGACACACCAACAGGACAGAAAGATGATTCAAACAAGATTATTGACTACATTGTAGATGAATCAACAATTGCTCCGGATTCGCTTGTATCACAGGAGAGCATGCTTGATGATATCAAAGGCATGCTTGAACAGTTAAGCCAGAAAGAAAGAGATGTTTTGATTTTACGTTTCGGACTTAACAATGACGGAAACAAAAAGACTCTGGATGAAATCGGTTCAATCTACGGAGTTTCAAGAGAACGTATAAGACAGATTGAAAACCGTGCAATTTCTAAATTAAAGAAATTGTGCAAAAATAAAAACCTGACCTCGGGCTTGAAAAACTACTTCGGAGGCTAGGGGGTAAATGTATTCAGTCGGTATTGAAACTACAGACTAAAAAGACTATATTCAAATACCGAGTCTCCCTCAAAGTAATACTACCAGTGAAAAGAGAAAAAATGGCAAATTTAGATAGAATTAACGAATTAATTGGAGAAAAAGATTTTGAAAAAGCTCAGGAACTTATAGAACCTGCACTTAAAGAAGAGCCGGATAACATTGAGCTTTTGAAACTCGCAGGCCTTACAGCAGTTAACCAGGGTAACTATGATAAAGCACGGAGAGCATTTGAAACAGTTGTTAAATACAATCCTGAGGATGCAACTTCATTCTTTTATCTGGGGAGCTGCTATGATAACCTTGGTGATTTAGTTTCAGCAAAAAATGCTTACCTGACAGTTATAAAACTCCGTCCGGATTATCTGGACGGATATAAAAGCCTTTGTATTATATTAATGAAGCTCAACGAAGCCGAAGAAGCTGTCAAATACGCTTATAAAGCTTCTGCTATAGATCCGGAAGATTATATTTTTGATTTCATAATCGGCACAGCTTACATGAAAATAAAAGAGTTTGAAAAGAGTATTGAACCTTTCAAAAAAGCTCTGGCTAAATCTCCGGAAAATCTCGGAACATTGAACAGCCTCGGAACAGCATGTATTGCAACAGGAAGAAGCGGCGAGGCTATAAGTTATTATCAAAAGGCTCTTGAACTTAATCCTAAAAACCCTATGGCTTATTACAACATCGGTTCAGCTTTTCAGATTCAGCAAAACCATGAAGAAGCCTGTAAATATTTCAGAAAGGCAGTAGAGCTTGATAACGAAGATGAAGGTTTCAACATTGCATTAGCTATGTCCATGGTAAAAATAGGACAGTATAAAGAGGCGGCAGAAATTTATAAAAGCCTGCTTATTATGCACCCTGAAAAAGAAAATTACAAATTTAATCTTATTTCCTGCTACGAAGCAATGGGAGAAATACAAACAGCCATTTCTATGCTGGAAAAAATTGTTTATTTAAACCAGAAATTTATTCTTCCTGCACAGAAGCTTGCAAGCCTTTATATTAAGACTAATCAGCTTTCTAAGGCAAAAGAGATTTATGACAATATTCTTTTGAAAAACAAGCCTTCTGCAGAAACGCTTCACCAGTATGCAATTTTATCTTCAAGTCTTTGCGACACTGACACTGCAGAGAAGATACTAAAAAAAGTTATTAAGATGAATCCTAATATTGCAAAAGCTCATAAAGATTTAGGGATAATATTCCTCAACAAGCGTCTTTTCGATTATGCGGAAGACGAGTTTAAAACAGCGATGAAGCTTATGCCTAATGATTTTGAAATAATTTTCGAATATGGAAACTTCTTATACTCTGTTTCTAAAAACACAGAGGCTGAAAGATATTACAGAGAAGCACTTGATTTGGAACCAGAAAATGTGCTTGCATTAACATTTATGGCCTTAAATAAACTTATACTGAATCAGCTTGATGCAGCAAAAGATTATATAATGAAGGCTCTTAAGATTAATCCGAATCACGAGTATATTCAGTTCTGCGCAGGACGAATTTTGTTTGCACGCAAAGAATTTGATGAAGCAAAACACTACCTTATTCACGCTGTTGAACAAAATCCTGATATAGAAACACAAAATACACTTGCTCTCACTTATTATGAACTCGGAGAATACGCATCTGCTATAAACATTTTTAAAAATCTTCTGGCAAAAAAGAAGGATAACATATCATTATTGATGAGTCTTGCCAGATGCTATGAAGGCCTGAAAGATAATGATAAGGCTCTTGAGTATCTTGATAAAGTTGTGACTATCTTCCCTGAAGATGAAGAAGCCCATGAAATGATAAGAAGAATTTCATAAACAGGCAAAAAAATATTTTACCGGGTTTAAATTATTATGTTTATATCACCCGTTCAAACTTATAACCCTGCTTACAGAGGCAATAACCGCGAAGTTTTCAATAAAAGCGGGAAATTTTTGTACAAAACCACAACTTACTTTTTCAGAGAAGATTTAAATTGGACTTGTCTTGCGGAGCTGCTTGGAGAAAAATATAAAACAGTACAAAAAGTTAATGTACTTAACCATGCCTGTTCCAACGGACAGGAACCATACACTCTTGCAGTCAAACTCATTCAAATTCTAGGAAAAGAAGCAAAAAAATTCTTTCCCATACAGGCAAAAGATATTGATTTCGATAATATAGAAAGTGCAAACAGAGGGCGCCTCGGTATTAAGCTTAATGAGATGTACAGAATTAATCACTATACAAAAAATCAACTGACCTCCTTTTTCACTCTGGGCAAGCCAGCAAATCCAAACAATGATTTAGTTTTAATTCCAAAAGAAAATATTAAAAGTAAAGTTAATTTTTCACAGGCAGATATATTAAAAGACACTTCCGAAAAACTTCCGGATAATACAGTAATCCTATGCCGCAACTTTTGGCCTTATCTGACACCGGCCGAACGAGAGCAGCTTGCCTCAAATTTATATCAGAATATTGGAGATAATTCACTTATTATAACAGGAGATTTTGATTACCGCTCTAATACACCTGATTTGTTAAAATCTCGAGGTTTTGTTGAAATTGGAATGAACAATGTTTATATGAAACGCTAAATTCTTTGATCAAGCTTTCCGCCGATTTTAACAAAATTTACGTAATAATAATTAAATACAAGAACCGCAATAAACACCATATAATAGAAATTTATAAGTGTAAAAATAAAGTGGGTTATCACATTTAATCCGAAAATCGTAGTCAAAATTGACAGAATAGAATATGAGATAAAAAGAATTAAATACAAGCCAAGATTTTCGAAAAACTTTTTACTAAATAAATCTTTTAACGCTAAAAACAGTGCTTTGAAAGGATTTTTTGACTTAAAAAACATTGCAGGAATATAAAATAAAATCAAGAAATACTCAAGCCCCATTGTTATTAACAGGAGTAAATTCCATGCATTAAGTCTAAACAGCTGTTCGTCTGTAAGCGACATAAGAAAAGATTTCAACGCAACCGTAGACTCAAGAGCACCCGACATTGCTGTTGATGATATTCCTATATTGCCTATTAGCTTCATGCCGGCAGCATAAGAAGCACCCAGTACCCCGATTGATAGAACAGCAACAATAAAAATAAGTCCTAAAACGGACAGAAAATATTCACCAACACCGGCAGGAAAATCTTTAATAAGAGAATTAGGGTCATCCCGTTCCGGCTCCTGTACACAGGTTTTAAGCATAAAAGACCAGCCGGAAATAAACGCCGCAAGCATAAGTATAAACAGTACAAGCGCAATAAGCAGACTTACTAAATTTCCGCCCAGCGAAAACAGGATGTATAAGCTTGAGAGCAGCGAAAATAAAATTAACGGTGTCGCAAGTATTATATATTTATTTGTAAGGTTAAAACTCTCTTTTATACAATTTAGCATGAACTCTCCTAAACTCTGTACTGTACTACAGACTGCTCGATTATATCATCAGAAACTTTTGCAGCAAAATCTCTGAAACTATTTCCAATATTCGACTCAGCATTTACTTCCGAAATACTTACACCTTTATTAATTGCTTCCATTATGGTAAAGTAATTGTTAGGTATCTTCCAGTAAACAGACTCACCAAGCGTATTCTCAATATCTTCAATCTTGATTTCGTCATTTTCCATATACCGGTTAATAACTATTTTAACCTTATTTGAAGGATATTTTCTGGAACGGAAAAGATTTAAGCAGCGCTGTGCATTACGAATTGCCGGTATATTAACAATTGTAGTAAACATAATCCAATCAGAGCTGTCCAGAATTTTTAAAGATATCGAGTCAATGCTGGATGACATGTCAACAACAATATATGGAAAAACTTTTTTGAGAGCAGAAAATAATGTCGTAATCTGCTGTGTAGTTATACTTTCTGACTGTTCAATATAGCTCGGATCAGAAAGTACATATAAAGACAAGTCTTTATACTTTTCAAACCCCTTAATAAGAATGTTTTCTTCCTTATCAATCAGCCTTCTTATAACATAATTTACATCGAAAGGCGGATTAAGATTTAAGAAAGTTGAAATATCTCCGAGCTGGAGGTTCAAATCCACAAGTGCCACCTTATCTTTTGTAACCTTTGCAAGCTCTGCTGCAAGATTAACAGCAATAGTCGTTTTGCCTATACCGCCTTTATTAGAATAAACTGTTATAATCTTTGACTGCGAAACTTCGTTTTCCGGAGAAATACTTGCAAGCATTGAAAGCACTCTTACTAAATCTTCTCTTAAAACAGGTTTTGGCAAAAACTCCTTTGCTCCAAGACGCAATGCTTTAATTATAGTATTTGTCGAATAGTTGACAGAGGTAATTATTATTTTAGAAGTAACGAGTTTCAGCTTTCCTGCAATCTCGTCAAGCCCTGCAAAATCTTCAGAAATATCCAGAATTACAACAGGATTTTCGGCAAGCTTTATATCTTCATAACCTCTGGTAAAGTCGTCATAAAGTTTAACTTCGCTTACAAAATCAAGATTTTCTATAAATGATTTTATAATTTCTCTTGAGTTCTCATTTTTATCCAGAACAAACACAGTAGAATTTTGCATGCATAACCTCTCGTCTTTCTATATTATTTATACAGCAAATTACTTATAAGAACAATGAGCTATTTTTTTAAGATCTCATCCAAATCTTTCTTAACGGAGGTCAGGCCTTTTATCCCAAAAGCTTTTTGGAATGTTGTAATCATATTTGGATTCAGCATAATAGGCGTACATTTTCCTACATATAAATCTACATTTTCTGTCTTTGTGAGATAAACCATCTGTGAAATTGTATGTCTGTCACATTTCGGGAAAAATACAGTCACCGGAAGAGCCAGCTCTTTGCTTAATGCTTCAGTAAGCCTTGTCACGGCATATGAGTCAAAACACGCATTCAGACAAATGATATTATCGCGCTGTATACAGTATGAAAGCGACACAATTAAGACATCATCCGGCACCTGAGAAAAAAGTTTTTCAAAATATGCTTTCTGCTCAAGCGTATAAGCTCCAAGCCCGATTATGAACACACGTGAGAATTTACCTGCTTTTTCTTTTATCTTTGCAATAACTTCATCATAATTAAACCCGATAGTTACTGTTTCACAAGGCCTGCCGGTTTTAAACCCTTTTGCTTTTTCAGCAGATTTTATAACATCAGAGAAATCTTTATCCTTTATTGGTATAACCCCCTTGGAACTTGCAAAATCAGTAGTATATAAAAGCCCTCGATAAAGATGTTCAACATTATAAAGCGAATGCCGCGTAAGTATTATAGGCCCCGGGAATGTCGCAAAGTCGAGAAGACAATTTTCTATCCCTTGCCCGTACTGTCCTTTCAGATTTGAATATTGTCTGAATTTAGGAAAAGTATTTGCAAGCATCATTTCGTCATGTGTATAAACATCTATTTCTTTGCCTTTTACAGCCTCCAGAACATCCTCGAGTTCTCTTATATTTGAACCTACAACAAGGATTGCCTTGCCCGGAGTCGTAGTGTAAGAAACTTCAGCAACTTCCAGTTTTCCATATCTTTCTTCACGAGCTTTTTGAAGAGTTCTCATAAGACGATCATCCATCTCTGCCATCTCTTCTATTAAGGCTTTTATTTTTTCAGGATTTTGCTCATCCGCATTCAGGGAATTAAGAAGCTTTAAAATAGAAAGATAACCGTCCTCTGCATCAACCCCGAAACTCTCTAAATCCAACACGTTAATACAAATACTCTTAGCCAGAACAAACAAAATTTTGTATAAATCTCTTGATTCAGCCGAAATTTCCTTTGCTTTTTTTAAGAACTCCTGCTCGCCGAGTTTTATAGACCTGATGATATCTGCTTTTTCATCAAGTTTTAAAACAGATTTTAGTGATTCAGGAATATCATCTTTTACATTTGCCAAAGATTCATATTTTTTAATCAATGGAGGCAAAATATTCTTAAACCCGTTAGCCAGAGCCTCAAAGTCCTTTTCCGAGAACTCAAAGTTAGAAACCATAACAGAAATCGTATTCATAATAATATTTCTGGCCTTTTCATCCGACCCGCCGTTCTCATAAAGCTTTAGTGCATAATATGCAGTGAGCTTGAGATACAAAACCAGTACCTCCTGTAGTGATGATGTTCTCGGATTAACCGAGCATATACCCTGCGAAACGCAGCTGTCATATTGATAATCTTCATTATAATTGTAATTCATAGCAACTATATGATAACCACAGCTGTAATTTTTTTTATTCCCCTTCCGGCTAGTTTCAGCGGCTTATGTAAATATTCGTGACGAAACTATTGACAAAACAATATATTTGTAGTAATGTGCATGAGTGTGTTAAAAACGAGGGTTTGATTATGAAAATCACTGCTATCCGAAATTACGAGCCTTCTCGTACTGTTTCAAAAATCAACAGAAGCCGAAATGCAAGGGTTAGTGAACCGCAAACCGAACCAAAATCTGATTCAGTTGCTTTTAAAGCACATGAAACAGCTAAAGGATTTGGTATTGGAGCACTTTTAGGGCTTGGAGCCGTCACTATCCTTAGCGGAGGAGCTGCTGCACCGCTTGTTATGGCTGCTTATGCTGCTACAACAGGAGTTGCCGGCGGAATGCTTGGCAAAGCCGTTGAAGATACTAACCCAAAAAATAAAAATGATAAAAAACCAAATGAATAGTATCAGGCTTTAACAAACACAAAAAGGAAGAATTGAACATTAATTCAATTCTTTTTTTGTGCTATAATATAGCAATAATCAGGAGAATAAGAATGTTTAGCACCGATATTACTTATGAAGTCGTTACTTTTTCAATCGGCGATACTAAATCCGGAAGCAAAATGGGCAAACTGCAATTAAAAGACCCGCAGACCGGAGAATTTTTGAATTGTATTCTATGGGAAGAAGCCCTGAACAGAATGGATACAAAGTTATTTAGATGCGGTAATTTACTGCGAATTGTTGCCGGTTCTTTTAACGAAAAATATAATAATTGTCTGGTATCAGCACTTGAATTAATCAAAGAGGCTAAAACCGGACTTGATGAAAAAGAACGGGAAAAAGAGTTTGAGAATCTCATAGAATACATTAATAAAATTAAAGATGAAAAACTCAAAAACTTTGTTCTTGAAATCTATACTGCAAACAAGGATAAAATCCTTGTTATGCCTGCAGCAAAACTTATGCACCACAATTACATAGGCGGCTTAATGGTGCACACTCTCGAGTGCTTGAAGTATGCAGAAATAAATATGGATGCATTTTTTCAGCGTGTAAACCGTGATGAAGTTTATGCAGCATGCCTTCTGCATGATATCGGGAAGATATTTGAATACACTATAGATCTTGAATCCGGACTGATTGACTATGATGAAAACTTCCGCAAAGAATGGATTTCACATTCTCAATACGGCTTTTCAATTTGCATGACAGCAGGCTTTAAGCGTGTGGCAAAAATGATTGCTGCTCATCACGGTAGGGCCGATTGGGGAGCAATTGTTGATTTGAACGAAAAAGACTTAGAGCCGTTTGTTTATTTAATCCACCATATTGACGATTTGTCTGCAAAATTCGGTAAAACAAATGTGGCAATGTTAGGAGGATAATTTTATGGAGATTAATCCAATCAACAACATAGCCGGTATTAATCTTAAAAGTTTGAAAAAATCTACAGAGCCTGAACCGCAAAAATCTGTAGATAAGTCCGAAAATTTAATAAAGGAGCTTGATAAAATGAGTATGATTAACAATGTTAATATAGGCAAAAAAGATTATGAACTAAATCTTTCTATGGAAGAGCTTGAAAAAAGAACACATAAAGATTACCTGACAACAAAGAAAATGCTTGCTGCTGATGCTCCGGAATACCTTGAGCTTGCAGAAGGCGACAAAGAAGCTTTAAAACACCTTGTTAAAGCGGCTGTGGTTCTGGATAAAGTAAACATGCAGCTTGACAATCCTAACAACCTGCCGTTTAAAGAATATCTTGAAGCCGAGATTGCAAAAGGCAATGAGCAGGCAAAGTTAACAAAAATCCTATTTGATGCACAGAAGGGCGTTTGCTCTCTGGATAGAGAAAGCAACATGATAGAGCTTATAAAAGGAGTTTCTGAACGCCCTGGCAAAGGTGTTTACCCGCAGGATTTAGAGAAAGACGAATTTCACGCAATTCTTATAAAAATGCTTAAAGACGGGAAAGTTGACGATGTTGCAAAAATCCTTAACCAGCGCTCTGTTGTTGAAAGAGTCGGAAATGAGCTTGTGGCTACAGATTATGTTGATAAATTTAAAGATGATTTTGCATATATGGCCTCTGAGCTTGAAAAAGCTGCTGAAACTTCAACAAACGCAGATTTCAACGAATTTTTAATCCTGCAGGCAAAAGCTCTCAGAACCGCTGATCCTATGCTTGATGCTTATGCTGATAAAAAGTGGGCAACGCTTCAGGATACACCGCTTGAATTTACTATCACAAGAGAAAACTACTCTGATGAGTTGACAGAAACTGTAGTAGAAAATTCGGAATTGAAAGCTCTTCTGGATGAAAACGGAATAATTCCAGTGGCAAAAGACTTTCTTGGCGGTCGTGTAGGAATTATAAACAAAAAAGGAACAGATGCGATATTGGGAGTAAAAAATTACTTACCGCTAATGGCGCAGAATATGCCGTTTAAGGACGATTATATCCAGAATATTTCTCCTGACAAAGAATCAAAACAGACAATGGTTGATGCTGATTTAGTTGCTGTAACAGGTGATGTAGGCGAATTTAGAGCGGGTATAACCTTAGCCGAAAATCTTCCGAATGATGACAAGCTTTCTATTAAGGAACTGGATGGCGGCAGAAGAAATGTTTATCACAGACAAATCCGATTGATTACTTCAGAAGATGCAAGAGAAAAAATGAAAAAAAGACTGGCTGCTACTGTTAATCCGGAACTTCATCAATATTATAACGATGAAGCAGACCACTGGTTTACAGTAGGGCATGAAAACGGACACTCTCTCGGACCAAAATCCGGAACAGAAGGTTTAGGCAAATACAAATCTATTATTGAGGAAAACAAAGCGGATATGATTTCACTTGCTATGCTTGATGTTCTGACTGAGGCCGGAATGTATACTCCTGAACAGAGAAAGCAGATTATAGTAACATATGCAGCAGATAACATGATGACTTCTAAGCCAACGCTCTCACAGGCTCATAGAGTACGCTCGGTAATGCAGAATTACTATTTTATTAAAGAAGGTGCCATGGAAATTTCACCGGAAGGAATCCTAAATGTGGATATAGAAAAAATGGTTCCGACTGCAAGAAAAATGCTTGAAGAAATTATTCAGGTACAAATGAAAGGTGACTTTTCAAAGGGTGAAAAATATGTACTTGATAACTTCGTATGGACACCTGAAATGGAAACAATGGCACAGAATATTAAAAAAGTTTCCAAAACACTGAACGGCAAAGTTGAATCTCCGCTTGCCGACAAACTTTTAGAGAGTTAATTGTAAAGAATAATTAAGATTAAAACTCCTGATAGCAAATTATTTTTGTCAGGAGTTTTAGTTTGAATGCCATATGATAATATGCAGGAATACCTATGAAAATCAATCAAATTACACCTATACGCTACGGACAGTCTGAAATTAATAAACCTGAAACTGACTTTTTGCCTGAAGAAGAAATTGTTATCCCTACAAAACAAAGCCAGAGCAGCACTGCAAAGATATTGCTCGGTGCAGGAATTTTAGCTTCAACAGCTGCTGCGGGTATTACAATAGCAAAAAACAAAAAAATTAAAAAAGAGCTGGAAACAGCCTTGAAAAGAGTGACTGATGCTGAATCTAAAATAAAAGACGCAGAAGAAAAAGTCAAAAAGGAAATTAAGCCTGAAAGTGAAATTAAACCCAAAACGAAAACAATAGTTAAATATATTGAAAAAGACAATACAGAAAAATTAATAAAAAAATATAATTATGCCCTGCTCAATATGAAAAAGCACTATGAAGAAATAATTGCAGAACTCCAGGCAAAAAATAAACAAACCGCAGGAGTTACTAAACCACCAAAACAGCCAAAGAATAAAAAAGAGGTTAAAAAATCTACCGAAAAAGGAATTTTTACAAGATTAAAAAATTGGATAATTTTAAATTATAATATTTTAAAATTAAACATGAGAACACGAAAAAATCTTCCTGTGGATGAAAAAGCCTTTTTAAAAACATCAAAAGATAAAACCATAGAAGCTGGCAATATAAAAAAACAAGACGGTGCTACGCTTGACTTTAATAAAGCAAGAGAAGCAATTAAAAAGGACTCAGAGTCAAAGTCTTAATTCATTGAGTTTTTGATAAATAGCCGAGATTAGGACGAAAATTATATCGTCATCAAAACTCGGAAATTCAAGATTGAACCCAAGATTATAAAGTTTTTCATCAGAAAGCATGACTCTTGATGTTATATATCCTATAAAATTTGGGTTCTCTTGAACAAACATATATTCAAGTTTATCATTATAAGTTTTTGTATCTAGTCCTTGAGGCGAAAAAGTTATAAGATTTTTGCCGTCAAAAAAGGAATATAGCAAAAATTCTTCACCTTTTATGTATCTTTCCAAAAATATTGACTTAGCTATTTCTGGAGAAAAATTATAAATATCCTGTCTTATTTTTATAACTTCTTCCATAGAATTTGCAAATCTCAACATTCCATCTGCTCGAACCACTATGGGAAATTCCTCAGGATAACTGAGTACATCAGGTGTATCAATCCCGTATTTTGCAGTCATCTTGCGTGCAAAATCACTTGATAAGATAAGCTGTGTCCAGAATGAATTAAGTGCAATACAGTTTACAAAATTTTTCCTCAAGACATCTGCAATCCCTTGCAAAATCATTTTTTCATCTTCGACTATAACAATGTCAATTTTTAAAGATTTGCATTTTTGAGCCAGTTCTTTAAAAGTATTAAATCTGATGTCAACAGCACCTGAAGCCTCAAAGTTCGTAAATAATTTATTAAGATATTTTGATTTAAGTACAGCTTTGAGTGCTTTTGAACTCTCATCAGCAATAATTAATACGTTTAATGACTGCATCCCCTGCACCCTCCGCAATTTGAAATATTTCTGAGGTCAAAAGCTTCATTTTTTAGTAATTTTTCTATTACTATAGGATAAATAACTTGCTCAAGATAACAGAGCTGCTTTTCTATATCTTCAAAGTGAGCATCATTAGGAATAAAAAGCGGATACTGCGCAATAATTCTTTCCGGTTTTGTAAAATAAACCGTTATTCCTGTAACCTTAACTCCGGCCAGAAAAGCATCCTTTACAGGTTCATCACTATTGAAAGAAGGAAGTAAAGAATGATGGCACTTAAGCAGCTTAATATTTTCTTCACCTCTATAATTAACAGAAACAACAAGATCATAAATTTGATAGTTTTCCGGCAGATTTGTGAAGCAATCAACATCAACAATATCTTCCAGCTGACAAATAATTGCATCAATAACAGGCGAATATTCGGAATATAAAATTGCAAGCTTTTTCATAGCAATATTTTAGCATGTTTAATTATTTTGAACATACTGAAAAATTTTACTGATGTAATCTTTAAGCAAAATATTATGAGTTACTTAGTAACTTCTGTAAAAACAAACCCTGAGTTTTTATCATAAGAGATTGTATATCTTTTATTAGGTTCGACATTTACTTCGATTTTTTGCGGATCATATGTTGTTCTTACAGATTTATATATAATACCGGGCCTTACTTTCTCATATTGTAATTCCAAAATGGTAGTACCTGGTAATAAATTGTATGCTCTTTCTCCCCAACCTTCAACAGTTTGAACAGGAGCTTCTCCATTTATTGTAAGAACTGATACAGTATGGTTAAATCCTAACGGATTCCATTGACAGTCCTTGATAATCATAACTGATGCATCAGGATGTTCTTCCAAATATTTCTTTTTATGTCCATTGTGGATTTGCATTGCAAATGCCGAATACAAAAAGCCTGCTAAACAAATACCGCCTACTAATAAAATATACTGCAACATAATCTTATTCTCCTTTCCTGCTATTTCTTAATCGTTTCAACCTTTATTACCTGTTTATTTTCATTTTTTGCCCCCAAATCTTCTAATAATTGTTCGTAATCTTCGCCTTTCAGATTTGACGCATCAATATAATTGTAATGCTTCTGTAAAATAGAGATTAAATAGACTTTAAGATTAAGATTTATTATAAAATTAATCAAATAATTTTTTACATTTTTCCTGAATTTCCAATGCAATATCTTTTGCAAATTTTTCATTTAGTCCTATATTTTTTGAAACAGTCAAAATATCATCTAAAGACGGATTTTTTCCTTCCCCGTTTATAGTTGTTGCATGTTCCCCGTTAAACGAAAAACCATAAGTTAAATCATAAGCAGGAGATAAATGCCATTCTTTTTTATTATTGTCATAAAGATAAGAAAAATTCTTTGAATGATCATCTCGATTATGAGCAAATACATTGAAACACATTAATCTGAATAATTGTTCAATATCTTCATAATTTCTTGTTAGTTCAAGTGTAAGTTTCATTAATAAATTATAATCAAGATTAGGAAGTCTGTGACTTGTTTCCAATAACCCGCTTACTGATACCATATGCACTTTTTTATTATTTTCCCTGTCAAATCTTTTTATGCCAAAATAACCCGAACAAATTTCTGATGGAAAAAGCTTTGTTTCTGTCATATTAATTCCACAATCTTTGGCACATAGTGAATATTGATATTCATTTTCACCAATATTTTTAGGGTCAATTGATGACGGGAATTTAATTATCCAATCTTCATTATTTATAGAAGTCAATATCTTTGGCCGTGCACCACCTGATGAACCACCCAATTGAAAAAGTTCATCTAAATTATCTGAATTCTGAGATTCTAAAATTTTTGAACATTCTTGAGCTAGAATATCCAAGTCTGAAACGGCGTTTTCTGTTTCAAATTTATGTTCAGGTTTATATGTTAAAGCCCCCATCCCGCTTTCCTGAACAACCGCAAGCCGATTGAGATTGTCAATTTCAGCGGGATTTATTTTGTTTTTCAAAAATAACCTGTCAACAAGTAATCTTCCCCAGCCATCAGGCAAGCTGTCATTAAAAACTCCAAACAACCCATCAAAAGGTTCATATTTTGGGATAAAAACTTTTTTGATCAGTGGCAAACTAAAAGGTGAAATACTAAACCCGTTATTTAACCAATCTGAATCGTATTCAAATGCGACAACTTTTTCGGGCGTTTTAGCAAGAGTACCGACTAAAATATCATTATAAAAAACTTTTAAATATTTATAGTTGTCCATTTATAACCTCATCTATAGAATTGTAGGTTTTTTGCGTAAATAAGCTTTCAAAATCTTTTTCTAAATTAAGAGCAATCAGAATTTTTATCAAAGAGTTTAGTGAAATCTCATACTTTGATTCAAATCTTTTAATAGAGCCCAAACTAACCCCTGATTTTGTCGCAAGTTGAACTTGTGAAATTTTAAGCATTTTTCTCTTATACTTAATCTTTTCAACAAATTCTTTTGCAATATCATTGGGAGATTTAGTATAAAAAATAAAGTTATTCATAGATAATATATTATACCATTTAAAGCAAAAAGTCAACATTTAGATAATATATTATCTTACAATGTATTATTATTTTAAAATGCAAAAACACAACATTAGAATGATATGTTGTATTTTTTGAGATTGGGGGTAAATGGAAGAGGGGTAAATGGTGGGGCACTTATGTTCAAATTTGTTGCGAGGCTTTATTTTTGCTGTCTTTTAGGGCATTAATGTTGTGGCTCAAAACCTTGAGGTACAAATGAACATCGTTGAACCCATAAAAAGCATAGAAGATATCCAAAATATTAAAAGAGTTTTGTCAAAGAATCCACGCAACGCACTCCTTTTCAGCTTCGGAATAAATAGCGGACTAAGAATTGCGGACATCCTCTCACTCGACGTCAAAGACGTAAAAGGTAAGGATTACATTGAACTGAGAGAAAAGAAAACCAATAAATACAAAAAATTCCCAATCAATGAAAACCTGAAAGTCGAGATTGAAGAATTTGTAAAAGACAAACCCGACGAAAGACCTCTATTTTATACACAAAAACACTGCCGCCTCGATAGAGCCCAAGCCTATCGAATCATAAACAAAGCCGCCAGAATGGTGGGAATTACGGGTAGAATCGGAACACATACCTTACGCAAAACTTTCGGCTACCACTTTTACCAACAATATGACGATATAGTAATGCTTCAAAAGATTTTTAACCACTCCACCCCTTCCATCACCCTCCGCTACATCGGCATAGAACAAGAAGACATCGACGAGGTGTACAGGAATTTTTATTTGTAGATATTGATTGGTATATAATAGACCTATGAAAATAAAAGAGGAAATTGTATTTAAAACAAATGGCTGGCAAGCAATAAATAGAATTGGGATTCTAAATGAAAATTATCATACATTAATTTTAAATTACAGAGAATTGATGAATGAAATTGTACGAATTCAATTAGCACAAGAGCCTTTTTTGTTATTATTTAACAACCAGAATCTGAATAGATATATTTTTAATTTTTTAGCCTCAACATCTGCCCTTATTGATTCCTGTCGAAATGTAATGAGTTTTTATAAAGAAACAACTATATACGAGCATTATAAACAAAGAGTTAAAGAACAATTCTTAGATAATAGTGTTGCTGTTTTTATAAAAGACCTTAGAAACTATCAAATGCACTATAAAATTGCATTTCCTTGTTTGTCAAAAGAAGAAAAGGTTAGTTTTGAAACCTATGAACTTAAACAATACAATAAATGGACAAAATTATCTAAAGAATTTATAGAAAACCAAGGTGATTTTATTATTTTAAAACCTTTATTTGAAACATATTTTAAAATATTAGAACCTTTTTATATGGATATTTATTCAGAATTAATAAAATGTCATCAGAAAGATTTTAAAGAAACAATAGAATTGTCCGAAAAAATAAATGTACCAATTCCTAATATTTATTATCAGTTAATTAATAAATAAAAATAGTCTTTTAAAGTTATAAACTCTTACGTGTCTTTACAATCTTCCCATAAGCAATATTTATGCTAATATAAAAGTACACGAAAGGGTTAGAGATGGCATTAAAGTTGGAAGTTCAGATTGATGGTAATAAAATATATTCTCCACTAAGAGATAAATGGCTTGTATTAACACCGGAAGAACAAGTAAGGCAAAATTATATTTGCAGACTTGTTAATTTTTATGGATATAGCCTTGAACAAATGGACGAAGAATTAAAAGTCAACAACTCTCATCGCGGACAGGGTAAAGCTAGAGCTGATATTGTTATTTGGAAAACCAAAGAAGATAAACAGAAAAACAAAGCCGCCTTTATTGTAGTAGAATGTAAGGCAGAAACCGTTAAAATTCAGCAACAAGATTATTATCAAGGTGCAAATTATGCAGCATGGTCTGGTGCAAATTTCTTTGTTACAACCAACGCAAAAGAAACAAAGTTCTTTAGAGTAGATAAAGACTCAATGCCAAAAGATCTTGATGAAATTATTGACATTCCAGCTGTTTCAATAATCAATGACCAAAAGAAGATTGACAAATTATTATCTCAGACAAAAGCTTTTTCGAGAGATGAATTTGCAAAGCTGCTTCAAAAATGTCATAACATCATTAGAAATAATGATAAGCTTTCTCCTGAAGCTGCGTTTGATGAAATTAGCAAAATTTTATTTATGAAAATAAGATATGAAAGAAACCCTGATGAAGATGTGTTATTTTCATTAGAAAAATTCCAAAAAGACGAAAAACACTTTGAAAAAAATATCAAAAAGCACTTGCCTATTGAGGCTCAAATACCTTATATGCAATATTTATTTAAGGCTACAAAAGACGAATTTGCTGACGATAAGTTATTTGAACCTTACGAAACAATAAAAATCAAGCAATATAGCTTTGAACAAATTGTAAAAGAGCTTGAAAAATATAATTTATCCGCAACCTCTGATGATGTTAAAGGGATAGCATTTGAACACTTTTTGGGTACAACATTCAGAGGTGAACTGGGACAATTTTTCACCCCTCGTACAATTGTAGATTTTATGGTTGAAGTGCTTGATCCTCAAGAAGGCGAAACTATTTGTGACCCTACTTGCGGTTCTGGAGGTTTCTTAATAAAGGCTTTTGAATATGTTAGAGATAAAATCGAAAAAGATGTGGAACAATGTAAAAAGGATTTAAAAGCTAAACTTTTTGACGAAGAGTATGAAAAATTATCAGAAAAAGAACAACTAGAAGTTAACGAAAAATATAGTGACTACATTAGAAAATTAACAATTGATATAAGTGTTCCAAATAAATCTTATCAAAAGCAATCTGACGCAGAAAAAAACAGAAGAATATCAAAATTATCATCAAGTTGTATATATGGTACAGATGCAAACCCAAGAATGGCAAGAACTTCAAAAATGAACATGATAATGCACGGAGATGGTCATGGCGGAGTTCATCATCATGATGGATTAATCAATGTAAATGGAATTTTTGAAAACAGATTTGATGTAATTTTAACCAACCCTCCATTTGGAGCAAGAATTGAAAAAGACTATAAATTAAGTGAAACTGATAGATTCTATGATGAAGAAAAACTGAAAGAGTACGAAAAACGCTATGGCGAAGATTGTATTAAACAAATAAAAGAATTGAATAAAGCTATAGATGACGGACAAAAAATTCTTGATAGATTTGAATTAGGCAAAATCAGCGGATTAACAGAAGTTTTGTTTATGGAAAGATGTTTAAAACTTCTTAAGCCTGGTGGCAGAATGGGGATAGTGCTGCCGGAAGGGGTTTTAAATAATTCCAATTTGCAAAAAGTAAGGGATTACTTTGAATCTGAAGCAAAAATACTTTTAATAACATCCATCCCGCAAGATGTTTTTATAGCCTCAGGTGCAACAATTAAGCCCAGTTTGTTATTCTTCAAACGATTTACAGAAGAGGAAAAGCAACAATATGCTAATGCAAAAGAAAAAGCGATTGATATTGTAGAAAAAGAATTTGAATCGCAAACAAAAGAAATTGAAGAGAAATATGCAGGTGATAAAAACGCAAAAAATAAAGCACTAAAAGAAATTGAAACAAAAAAAGAAACTGAAATAAAAGAAAAGACAAAAGAGCTTTTTAATTACGAAATACCAATAGTTAAAGTTGATAAAGCCGGTATTACAACAACAGGTGGAAAGTGTGAAAACGAGCTTGAAGATGTTGTAAAAGAATTTAGAATATATCGCCAAAACAATAGTTTATGGCAAGATAACAAATTAGATATTACATACAAGATTGAAAATGATAACTTGGTACGAATAATAAATAGTGAGGAACAAGTTATTGATGAATAATAATACTTTTTCATATCTTAATTTTATTGATTTTTCACAACTCAATCTATGGGATTTTAAGCGTTATGCAACTAGAATCGTGGATTCTAAATTTCCTATTGTTAAATTATCAGATTATATACAAGAAGAAAATTCAAAAATAAAACCTTTTGAAAGTCCAGAAGAAGACTATGAAATACTAGGAGTAAATAATAAAACCGGATTGTTTGATGCTTATATTGAAAAAGGTAGCAAAATAAACCAGCCATATAAAATTGTTAAAGATGGATTTCTTGCCTATAATCCTTATCGTATTAATGTCGGTTCTATTGGTTTAAAAACAGAAAATCAAAAATACAAGTACATAAGTCCCGCTTACGTTGTTTTTAGTTGTAAAAAGGGTTTATTGCCTGAATTTTTGTATATATTATTTAGAACAAACAAGTTTAATGAATTAATTAGGGACAATACCACGGGATCCGTAAGGCAAACTCTATCATTTACATCAATGGGTAATATTCAAATACCGTTGCCATCTGAAGATGAGCAGAAATATTTAATACAGCTATATAAACAGGCTGAAACGCAAGCTGAAGAAAATATTAATAATGCAATTAAATGTAAAGACCAGATTATTGATATCTTATTTACAAAACTTGGACTAAAATTAAATACATATAAGAAATCCAATAAAACTTTGATATTTACCGATTTTAAAAATATAAAACGCTGGGATTATGAATATAACAAATTCTTCTCACAAAAAATAATAGATTTTGGTAGCAAGTATAAATCCGTAAAATTTGGAAGCTGTGTAAATTCGTATCAATATGGTACTTCAAATAAAGCTTCTACTAAAAACTCTGGCTATCCTGTATTGAGAATGAATAATATTATCGATGGTATGTTAAATGTTTCCGATTTGAAATATATAAATACCTTAAAAGACAATGAAATTAGAAATTTAAAACTTAAAAAAGGCGATCTTCTCTTTAATAGAACTAATAGTAAAGAGTTGGTTGGGAAAATGTGTGTATTTGACAAGGGCGATGACTATATTTTTGCTTCGTACTTAATAAAAATAAAGCTAGATATAAATAAAGCAAATCCTTATTATATAAACTATTTATTCAATTCGCCAATATTAAGAACACAAATAGATGCAACTAGTAGACAAGTGACAGGTCAAGCTAATATAAATACAGATGAATTGAGCAATTTCCTTATCCCTTTACCTCCATTAAATATACAAAATGAACTTGTGGAGCAGCTAAATAAAATTTATTTAGAATGCAATAAATTAAAGCTGGACGCTAAGGATAACAAAAATAGTGCTCTTGATATTTTCGAAAAGGAGTTATTTGAATAATGGATTTTAAATCGATATACTTAGATTATTTTAGAAATTGTTTAAATGAACAAAAAACTATTTCAATACAAGAAATGAAAGAGATGGCCGGAAATAATATTGTATCAGCAAATAATGCCTTGAAGGAATTATGGGATGAAAAAATTATTACTGGCATACCTGAAATGAATATCTTTGAACCTGGAATTAAGTTAGACAATTTTAAAAAAATTTCTATAACAGAAGAAGGCATTAAAAAACTCATATATAATGAAGTAATTAACGAAAAAATAGATGATACACAAAGTAATTTACATAGTGGTGTCATAAAACAAAGCAATATTAATTCAGATACAGACATCAAAGAAAAATATCAAAAATTACAAAAAGATATTTTAATATTTTTTTATAAATTATTCAAAGACAATATATTAGACAATAAAGGCAGGAAATATTCTTTATATGCAATAAGAGGCAAACTTCGTGAATTGGAATCTAAATATTTTCCTAACTCAGGTTATCATTTACAATATGTTATAAATGATATATTGTATCAAAATGGTTTTATTATCTATAAATATGGAAAACAGTATGTTGATGAAAATAGTAAACTTGATTTCAAGAATTTTATAACACAAAAAGGAATCGATTTTATCGAAAAGGATTTTAAAGAGAATAATTTGTCCAGCATAAATCTGACTGAAAATTTTAATAAACCAAATTCAGCTTTATTCGAAAAATTAGTAAAAAAAGACTCCAAAAATAACAATGAGTATATTTTCGAAGGGATTTTAGGACAGAATTGCGGTGATATTATTTCTCCCACTGCTCAAGATCATATAAGAATCCAAAAAAGAGGGTTTAAGGTTAAAAATGGCATTACCGTGTTAAGAGGTTTTGCTAAATCTTCAACTATAGCAGAATGTTCTCAAGCAGATAATAATTATCAAAGAGATAAAAATTTAAAACATATTAATGCATTAACAGAATTTATGAAAAAGATGAAAACATCTGCAAAATATCTTCCTGAAGTAACACTTGTTGCAAGGGGTTATAATTCTTTAGAACCTATTAAAATATCTGGAAATTTAACAGATACTCAAAAAGGCGAAATAGACAATTTAAGTTACTATAGACTTTCTATAAAAAAAGATCAATTGTATAGAATTGATGGCAATCACAGAATAGAAGCAATAAAAGATGAGAATTATTATATCCCATTTTCAATCATTATATGGGATGGAAACTCTATAAATGAAGATGACGAGGCATTTTTGTTTTATTTTTTGAATTCAAAATCAAAAAAATTAACTTCTGAAGAAAATTTAAAGGGTCTAGTAAATGCTAAAAATTGGACTGATAATGAATTACAAACAGCAAATGTAATATTGCCATATATAAAGTATTTCAAAGAAAATTTCGAAGATCATACTTTATTCAATAAAGAACATTATAAAAATAGTCAAGGAATAGAAAATACAAAAACTCAAATATTGAATGTTTTAGAACTAATATTAAAAGAATCAACTACAGGCAATTTGTCTTTCGATAAAAAAATATTTGGCGACTATATTAATAAAACCCAAGAAATTCTTTCCCAAAGAGATCGATTCAAATATTTAAGGGAAAATTTCAGATGCTTTCCTCAATTTGTATTTTATGTACTTTATAAAAATTGTGGAAGCACGGAAACTTCTATAAGATTTATAAATGAAGTAAACAAATGGGCTGAATATTATAAACACGATTATAATTCATTTATACAACCAAATAAGATGTTTTATAATGCATCAAAGCAATTGGATCGTAAAATAAATATATTTGTAGCCATGCCATATTATGACGAAACAATCGTAGCTCAATTTAATAAAACATTAAGATCAATAGTGGAAGAATTAAAACAAGAAGATGAATTATTGAAAGATAAGCTAAATTTATATCCAATAATGACATATAAAGCCGAAAGCACAGATATATTGGCAAATATGGATAAACAAATTAGCGAATGCGATATATTTATTGCAGATATATCAAACCATGGAAAAAGCAAAGTTAACCCAAATGTCATGTTTGAATTGGGTAGAGTTTATGATAAGAAAAAGTTCTTACTAATTAGAAATAAGGATAATAAGGTTACTAATAGTGCCTTTGATATACAGCATATTGATTACATTCCGATAGATTATGGTATGGGTTTTGACACTTCGATGAAAGAAAATTTAAAACCACGAATTATGAATATTATTAAAAATATAATAGGATTCTGTTAATAAACTTGATTTATTTTTGACTTCGAGTGATGAATACGACACCTAAAGAAAAAAGGGGAGATCGTATGGAAAAAGTTGGATTAAATATTACGCAAAAAGGATTTAAACAGTTAAGCAAATGGGCAGAAAATGTTTATAACACAGTTGTCGTTATAGATTACTTTGTTGCAAGCCAGCCAGAGATTGAAGAATGCTACAATCTTGCTCCGGTGGTAAAGCATTTGAGATGTGATGCGGATTTATTAAATGCGTTCTTCATTGATCATGAAGAAGAAGTTGAAAAATAAACTGCATTTAAATGTTGTTTAAATACCGTTCAAAAGGTGTTCAAAAAATATTTATGTCAGAATGATACGATTTGAGTCACACACGGTTGAGTTTTTTTGTTAAAGAGCAAATAACAGTATTGCGAAAAGAAACATGATATAGTTGAAAAGATTACAAACTTTATGGAACAAACAATTTTAAACTTAAAAACTCAAGAAATCGGATTACTGATTTGTTTATGGAAAAAATAGATTTGCAGATAAAACAATTGACTTTGTAACTTGCGTTGATAAAACCGGCAAAAAATATAATATTGAATTGGATAACATAAGAGGTTTTGAAGATGATTTTGAAAAATAAGATAAAGATGATTATTGTATAATTATTGCAAAATTTATATAAAATATCACAATTTTGAAATATTTATTGCAAAATATTGACATTTTATCACATATTTGTTAAAATAATTACATATAGGAGATATTGAATGCAAACAGAAATTATAAAAATTATAGAAGGCGGTATTATAGGCGACAAAGAAAAAGTTTATAACTACGCAAAATTACTAGCAGATAATGTGCAAAAAGATGGAAATGAAAAGTTCTCAAAAAGAATTATGGATCTATTAAACAATAAGAAAGGCAAACTAACTGCTCTAGATTCTTTAATGGCTAAACCTGTTGATACAGAGAGTAGGGCGGAAATGGTTGAAATTTCAAACCCTCAACTTTTAACTCAAAATATAATACTTGATAAGTATATTGAAGAAGAGATTGACAGTTTTATTAAATATTACAAAAATAGAGATAAGATAGTTTTATCGGGACTGGATTCGAGTAGTTCCCTTTTATTATATGGTCCCCCTGGTTGTGGAAAAACCACTATTGCTCAATATATTTCAACCCTTACAGAACTCCTTGTAACGGCAAGGCTTGATGCATTGGTATCATCACTTCTTGGAAGTACTGCAAAAAACATAAGAAAAGTTTTTGAATATGCGTCAAAAAGTGATTGTATTCTCTTTTTGGATGAATTTGATGTTATTGCAAAACTCCGTGATGACAAAAACGAATTGGGTGAGTTAAAACGAGTTGTAAACAGTTTAATACAAAATATTGACACATTTAGCTCTAATAGTATACTTATTGCCGCAACAAACCATCATGAATTGCTTGATCCCGCAATATGGCGAAGATTTACTCGTGTTTTAGAAATCAATAAACCCAACGAAGATGAGATTGAAAAATTATTAGCAGTTTATCTTGGGAATGATAATTATGAAAAAATAATAAAAAATCAAAAACAATTACAACAATTAAAAAATTTGTTTTTAGGCTTTAGTCACTCTGACATAAAAACAATTATTCAAAATTGTATTAAGCAATCAATAGTAGAAGATAAGCTTGAAACAACATATATAGATATTGTTCAAGAAATATATCTATATTCTAATCATAGCGTTAAAAATGAAATTGATTTCATAAAGTTTTTATCCTCTCATAACATTACACAAAAAGAAATAAATGAAAATTTTGGCTTCCCAATGAGAAAAATACAAAGTATTTCTAAATTATAGGAGAATGTAGAATGGAAGAATTGTTACCAATTAAATTTTTTGCTAAAAGAAAAATAGATGAAATGAAAGTTGAAGGTGGAGGTAGTGACAAACTTCCTAAATTTGTATTGTCCGGAAATGAACTAACTGAGAGAGCTACTCAATTAAAGTTAAATTTAAATGGCCTTGAACAAAACTTTAAAAGTAAAAAGGAAAGAAAATCTTCTATTCCAATGGTAGTTAAGGTTAAAATGCACAGAAAAGCTTTAGCAAAATCTCATCGTCAAGAAATATCAGACTTTTTTAAGAGCACTCAAGATAATATAATTGGTATAACAAATACGAATGAGTTATTGGTAAAAATACAGAACGATAAAGAATTAAATACAATTAATAAAAGATTATCGAATGTTATAAGTAATAAATATGCTATTTCGTGTATTGAAGAAATGGATAACTATACTCCAGAAATAATACTTGAGGAGGCAAATAATAAGACTGATTACAAAATAAAATTAATTAATTTCCAAGATAAAAATAAAAATAAGGCTATAGAACAACAATTTGAAACATTTATTAAAACAGAAAGCTTAGACTATAAAAAAACAATATATTCTGAGGATTTAACCGTATTTTGCTTAAAAAATATAACCAAAGATGCCTTTACAAATATAAAAGAGAAGAATGAAGATTTATACAATTCAATTTTCTCGATATCTCCAATGCCACAGTATCATGTAAGTTTAGATTGTATAGATGAAAGCTTTGAACAAGCTATAATAACACCTGAAGAAAATAAGAAATATGTGACAATTGGAATTTTAGACAGTGGCATAAAAAATATTCCTCATTTAAGCCCCTGGATAATGGATTCATATTCTCCATATCCAGAAAATCTTATAGACAAGACACATGGAACATTTGTAGCAGGAATAAGTCTGTACGGAGATCTGTTGGAATCGAAAAAGTGGGTAGGGAATAATAATGGATTTATGTTATTTGATGCAGCTATCGTTCCTGGTGACCATGAAACTATATACGAAGATGACTTGATAAGTAATATAAAAGAAGCCATTGAACGTAATTTTGATAAAGTTCCCATATGGAATTTATCTGTAAGCTTGAATAAAACTATTTCTGAGGATACTTTTTCAGATTTTGCAGTAGCTATTGATGAATTACAAAAAAAATACAATATATTAATATGCAAATCAGCAGGTAATTGTAAAAACTTTCTTTCTCAACAACCAACTGAAAAACTTGTACAAGGAGCAGATTCAGTTCGCTCACTAGTTGTAGGCTCAGTAGCACATGCAAAAAGCGATTACGATATTTCTGATTTAGATAATCCTTCTCCATTTAGTAGAATCGGTTCAGGTCCTTCTTATATTATAAAACCAGACATAACGCACTATGGTGGAAATGCTGGTATGGACCCATCGGGTGCATTAAAAGTTACTGGCGTTAAATCGTTTGGTATTGATGGTAAAATTGCGACATCTGCGGGAACAAGTTTTTCTACTCCAAGAATAACTTCTTTAGCTGCAGGAATTCATCAAAATTTAAATGAAACATTTGATCCATTATTACTTAAAGCATTAATTGTACATTCTGCAAATTATTCTAAAAATATTCATATGGACACTAGTGAAAAGTTAAAATATATGGGTTTTGGTAAACCACGCAATATAAATGAAATTCTTTTCAACACACCATATGAAGCAACTCTAATTTTAAGAGATAATTTAGCAAAAGGTGAGTTTATCGACATTAAAGATTTTCCAATGCCTAAAGAACTTGTAAATAATGGATTTTATACTGGTCAAATTACAGTAACACTTGTTACGGACCCAGTATTGGATTACTCGCAAAATGGTGAATATTGTCAATCTAATCTACAAGTAAGATTGGGCACCTATTCAGAAAAAATAAAAAGAGATACTACTAAAAGAAATATTAAAAATGAATTAGGAAGAACTGAAGCACAAAATATACTTCTCTCTAATTTGTACAGTAAAAAAATTATCAATAATTTAACATCTGAATTTGCAAATTCAGAAAGAATGTTAATACAGTACGGAGACAAATATCATCCAATAAAAAAATATTCTGTTGATTTATCAGAAATGACAGAAGCTAATAAAATTCATTATTTAGGTCAAAATAAAAACTGGTTTTTGAATATAGAAGGTATCTATCGCAATTTCATCGAGAATAAAGCCGAAAAAGAATCCTTTGAGCTTAGTCAAGATTTCTGTTTAATAATAACAATAAAAGACCCAAGTAAAACTACTAATGTATATGATAAAGTAACTCAAAAACTAGATGAATTTAATTTTACACACAATAATATTAAACTTGCAACAGATATTGATATTTCGATATAGAGTTAATATTTCTGTCGTGGACCAAATTGAAACTTTAATCAGTTTGAAAATCCAAATTGGTTGAGAAAATGCAATTATTTAATAAAAATATTTTCTCTATGGTATTTTAAAAATTCAATTTGCCTGTCTGAAGTTATTTTAATATAACTATCTTCATTAACATTAACCAATGCTTGTTCTTTTTCATCCAGTTCAGATGAAATTAAAATTTTACCATTATCATCAAAAGAAATTAAACCTTTATCAAATAAAGCATCATGCATTGAACACAATAATAAAATATTGTTTGTATCGAGCTTTTCCGAGTTTTCAGATTTTGCCCAAGGTTTTATATGGCTAATAATCAATAATTTGTTATTTTTAATTCCGCAAATTTCACATTCTTTCTTATGGTTAAGTATTCTATTACGCAGTTCAGAATGTCCCATTCTTATTTTTACTAGAGCTTGTTTTTCTGTTTCTTTGTTAATGTCAGCTTCGCAATTGTCAATTTCTTCAATAATTTTTTTGTCTTCTTTCTCCTTAATGGATTTAATAATTTTATTTGCCAGAAATTGATTTAACTCATGTTTATTTGATTGATTTATATCGATTCCCCATTCCGGTTTTGATTTCAATCCTTCATAATTTCTGTCTTTTAGTATTGTCAAGTCTGGATTTTCCCACTCAGACATCGGTATAAAATATAAATTTGAAGGTTTGTCATTAATCCATTCGACAAAAGCAATCATTATATTTGAGGATAAATCAGGTATTTCTGATTTTTCTACTAAGACATAATGTCCATTATAAGTACGACTTTTTAATGTATAAATATTATCAGAAATTTTTATTTCAAAAAATGATTTTTCTTTTTCCTTATATTCAATATTCATTTTATTTAAATATTGCTTGATATATTGATTGGTTAATTCATTCTTTTCAAGTTTTGAATATTGGTTATTTTTATTTGTAATATAATTTATTATTTCTGCATCTGTTGCATCCTTATTTAAGGAACTTTTATCTTTACCTAGAATATTAAACTTATGCAATATATCCATTGCTTTAAACCCACCACCTCTAGCTGGCGCATCCATTTTTAATATTTCACGTTGTATTTTTCTATGGCTATCGCCATTCACTAAAAAAGCTTTTAAAACTTCAAATTCCAAAGATGAAATATTCATTTATACTCCCTTTATTTTTTACTGATTAATATTCTTGTCTGTTAATAGAATTTTCAACGTAACTTTGCATTGATTTAGCAACATGCTCTTTATTTGCTTTTATTGTTTCTTCCCATTTTGTTTTATTTTTGGTTTTGCAATGCAAGCATTTCATAATATCAAGATATTCAGCTTGCAAATTTGTTGTATTTTGAAATATGGCATTTATCCAATTTAATGTTACATTATTTTGTTGTTTAAATTGCTCATCTAATTCCTTGACGGTTTTTTCGTATTCGATATAAGCACTGCACTGTGATGCAATAGGCCTCTGCCCCACGGGAATATTGCAAGAAGTACAAGGATGGATTTTAGAATGTATTTTTAATGCCAACATTTCTGCTTTCAAACTGGAACATTCCATATAGCTTGATGCTATTATAATTGATTTTTGTACTAAATTATATATGGATTGAATTTGCTCAACCATTTTTGCTTCTTTTGAGTTTTTCAAGAAAGGCGCATATCGCGTAAAATTGACATTCATAATTATATTGTTAATTGTATTTGCGTAATTTTCAACAGCTTTTGTTGCATATTTTAAGTTAGAGTTTCCGTCAAGATTAGCAATTAGTTGTTTTATCTGTTCAAAATTTAAATCTACAAAAATACCTGTAAAAAATAAATTATTGAAAAATTCTTCGCGTTCATGCAAATAATTAACGAATGCAATATAAATTGCCAAAAAAGCACCGGTCAGAATGGCAATTAAAATATTGGATATCGTAGGATGTGCTGAACGAACAATATAAAACACAATTATGGAAAGAAAAAATATTACACTTAAACTTATACACATTTTTCTATGAATATTCATAACAAACCTCTTTTTTATGATAGTAGCATAAAAAAGAGTGTCGTATTACTCCATCCCCAAGACTTCTCGTTCGATTTCGCGAACTTGTTCGGGGGTGAGGAAGTTTTGTTGTTTTGACTTGGATGGGGAAATGTATGATTCATATTCTTTGAGCAGCGGAATGTTTTTTAGAATATTCATGAATGAATAAATTTCGGATTGGTTTGTGCGTGAGTTTTTATCCAAGTCATTGTTCAGTTTCCGCATCATTTTTCTTGCAAGTTCAAGTAATTCTTTGCTGAAGGCATCTTTTTCGTGCTCGTATTCAAACTTCCGCTTGTCCCAATCGTATTTCTTTTTCCAATAAAATAAAGTCCTGCGGGACAAATCAAGTTCCATTCCAATCTCGCCAAGTGTCTTATTTTCTTGCACATAAAGCTTTTGAGCTTGTTTTAATTTATTTAATTTCGTCATAGTTTTCCTCAAAAATTATTCTGTTAATACTAAATTTGTTTTTGTCCGTAAGCCGCCTTACTTGAAAATCGCAGTCGGTTTTAGCGAGTTTTTCGCGTTTACAATATTTTAAAATCTGGTTCAAGAGTGCGAGTGAATTTTTCAATCGTCTTTCACCCATTCCACGTCGTTTACAAATCATGTAGAACCTTTTAATGTCCTCTGTGCAAATCTCTCGGACTTTTTTGTTTCCTAAAATCGGGATTACATTTGTCCTTAAAATCGCAGTGTAAGTCTTTATTGTATTGGGTTTGCAGAAATTTGCCACATAATCTTTCATAAAAATCTCTGAAACCGTTTTCAAAGTTATGTTTTTGTTTTCGGCTTCGGAATTTGCAAATACGGCAAATTCGACTTTGTTTTCAAAATCTTGATATTTGTAAATCCCGTTTTCAAGCGATAATTTGCCATCTGTAATGAATTTTTCAAGTTCCGACCCGACATCACATTCGGCTATCATTTCAATTTCATCAAGGGTAAATTCTTTTAAATATTTTGCTAATTTCTCAATATTCATAGAATTTGTCTAATCACCTCCATGTTAATTTCGGGCAGGTTATTTTCTTTTGCTAGGGTTTCGAGCTTATTTATCAGTTGAACAATTTGTCTGAAGCGGTTGTGTTTTTGGTGGATATATTCAATCGCATCAGCGGATATCGGCACTTGCGAAAGTTCGTTTACAATCTGAGCAATATCGCTCACACCAAAGGTTTCAAATTTTAAAATTTCTGAAAACCTATCATAAAGGTGTTTGTATCGTTCGAGTTTCCTATGTGCCAAGCCCATTCCAATCATAATAATCGGGCAGTCGGTCTCGTCGTGGAGATCCCGCAGGATTTCAACCGTCTTGAAATTGTTCATCAGGTAGTCGATTTCATCAATAAAAATCACTTTAGGGTTGGTTTTAAGTTTTTTCACAACAAGGTTAAAATTGTCTGAAGTTAAGTATCTCGGCAGTTCGTCCATTTCTTTAATCAATCCGTCAAGAAGCCATCTTCCTGTCATAAGGTTTGAGGCTCGAAGATAAATCCCGTCATATTTGCACGCAAGCCACAGGGCGGTTTGCGTTTTACCGAGCCCGGGCTCGCCATACACAAGTCCCATTTTAGGAATGTTTTTGGGTTTGTTGATCAGATTTTCAACAAGTCCTATAAAGTTTTTAACATTATTTGTCCTTACAAAAGTCTTATTCATATAAAAGCCTATACTCCTTTGTTTGTTTAAATTCCGCGATCCAAGGGTTGTTTGAATCGTGCTTGATTAAGTATTCATATTTTTGCGAATTGTTTCTAAAAACAGTTTGAACAGCATTTGAATACTCCTTGAATGAAGTTTGAACGAGTGGTGAAATTTCTTCGTTCATCTTGGTTTCAAGACATTTTATTTCTTCTGTTGAAAAGTAGTTCTTGACTGCGTTTACGGTTTTCTTTTTGAGTTGTTTTTGCCTTACGATTTTTTGTTTGTAGTCCTCATAGTCTTTGATATCACCCAATAATTTCGCCATCGGGTGGGTTTCGGTTACACGCTCAGCAGTGCATAAATACTCGCCTTTCGGGGTAAAAACTTTGATTTTTGTAAGGTCAAAGAGGTTGTATTTGATTAATACTTTGCTTTTGAACCCGTAAAGCCGTTCGTTGAAATAGTCGCAACCCAAGAACCTGACACCGTTTCGCTGAATTGTTTTAACCTCTGTTGCAAGCATTAAATCATCGAGAGTGTCGGAGTTTATGTTTTGACGTTTTCTATCTTCCAAAACCTCTGCAATAGTTTTATTTGGTGCGTTGGGGCAGGTTTGAGAGTTTTTGAAATTCAGCCACATATCAATCATTTTTATTGTTTCTTCAATAGTCGGGATGTAGTCATTGTGCCACGCAGAATGCAGTTTTTCGTTTCGCATCAGGTATGCCGGTTTATTTGCAATGTTGCTTCCGACATAACTTGGCATAAGCTTTTCAAAGCCTTCTTGAAACTCTTTGAAAAATCGCTCGATGACTTTTGCTCTGGCATTATAAGGTCGGGCGAAAACCGTTTCAATTCCGAGTTTTGAATAAAGACCTTGAAACCCGAGTTCGTTAAAACCCTTGTCGTTGGTGAAATATTTCGCCCTGAAAGCTCTGCCGTTATCCTGATAAATGATTTTCGGCACCATATCGAGGTTTATTATTGCGTTTCGAAGGGCGGATGCGATGCACTGGGTGTTTTCTTCAAGCATAATCTCGTACCCCACAAGGGCAGTGGATTTCCAATCCAAAAAGCCGACTAAAGTTGCACGACAGGGTTTGCCTGTGAACGGATTTATCACCTGAAAAGCCAGTTTATGCCCGTCCGCGACAAGAATATCACCGACTTCCAAAAGTGAAGCATCGCGTTTAATATAAGGTTCAACCTTATCGGACAAGGCTTTTTCGCCGTCTCTGGCAAGCACCCATTTGTCGTAATTGTTTGCCTTGAACCATTTTGCGTATCGACGAAAAGTCGCATCGGCGGGGATAAAATCTTGACCTTGTTCTTTTAATTTGTATTTAGTGAGGGCGATAGCTTTGCCGATAGAAATCCGATTTGGGTGCAAAAGCAAGCCCATAAAGATTTTGATTTCTTCGTCGGTCAAAATGGTTCTGAATTCATCGATTTTGGAATACCTGTATTGCGGAAGAAGTTTTTCGTAGTCTTCGGAGCCGTCAAGCATTGCATTCCACCGATGGAGCGAACCTCGGGATACTTTACCCAAAACCTGACGCAAATGCGAATCCGTCGTGTTGTGCAATTTGACAAAATCATAATCAGCTTGGATTTTGATATTCAATTTTCGGCGAAACTCAAGCCATTTGTGAACTAAATCGAGTCTTGCAAGTGCGATTTGCTTTGCTTTTTCGTGGATAAATTTACTTGTCTCAATTTGGTTTTCCATTGTCTCAAAATCCATGTAACGTATGCGTACACACATTCATCACTCGTTTTTAGACAGAAGTCAAGTCCTGAAAGCCAGTATTAAAGATATTTCAATACTTTATTTATTTATACTTTGGTTTATTCTTTTATTCCTTGCTCTTAAGAATTCCATTTGTGCATTATATAGATTATGCCATTCTTCTACCGTTTGTGGAAGTGGGTTTCTATTGAAATTATCAAATTCTAAGTAAAATTTAATATTATTATAATCTTCTGTTACCAAGTCATTGAGATAGAAAAAATCAACATAACCTTTAAAGTCATTAAATAATTTAAAGAATTCATCATCCTTATTTAAAACTTCATTCAAAGGACTATCTTGATTTTTATAATATCTTCTAATACATTCAAGAGTAAAATCAAATCTATCTTTTATTTGAGAATTTGTACCTCTGCATTGGTTAATAGACCATCGTCTTTTGGGAAAAATCATCTCTCCGCCAATAGTGTAACTTTCCCTTAAATATTTTTCTTGAAAGTTAGTAAAATCTTTTATAGAGTTTTTAACCTCAGATATTAACCACTGTAACTTAATATTGTGTGTATATGTGTTAATAATTGAATCACTACCAAATCTAAAATCTTTCCAGTATAAATAATCATATTCAGGATTATCCCCTTGTTGAAGATTAAACATTTCTCCATTTGGTAACTTTTTGCTATACAAAAGTTGCTGATATTTCCTTAAAGTAGGGCTCCATATATCAGGGTCTGTAAAAGTTGCACCTGTTTTAAAATTATCCCAATAATAAGGAGTATCTTCTGTAAAATCAAAATTAACATCAATAGTTTTAACCATATGCACCTCTGTTGAAATAATCATAGATTAAACATGTAATTTATTAAATAAGCTAAATCTAAATCTCAGAGACAAATCTACAAATCTCTTTTTGTGAGACAAATTATTTTTGCACTTTATTGCACTGTTTTGCACTCGGAAAAAGTTTGAGTTGGTGGGGCTTAGATCCTGAAACAAGTTCATGGTGATGTATTTATGATGCAAAAGAGTGCAATAATTGAGGCATTAGTGCAAGAAAAGACCCACAAATCTCAACACTAAAAAATCGCCTCAAAGGGCGACGGTGTGGGCGATTGAGCTAAAGAAATCACCATCCAAAAGTCTCTAATACATTATATCTCTAATACATTATAATTGTAATTACAATCTTTAAAGCTTGGTGCAAAAGAGTGCAAGAATAGAGACATTTGAACTATACATGCCAGAGTGGAGATTGGAACTCTCGCAAAATCTGAAAATCCACTTGCCTTAGGTCATACGACGTTCAATTAAGTATTAAATTTTAAAAATTTTCTTATTTTTCTATAACTTTCCTTTCTTTTTGTCTTAGCATACACATTAATCGCTCTTGTTTAAAGGAAAGTCAAGTGTTTTTGTTTAAAATATTATTAAGAAGTTATTAAGTTATTTCGCTTATTCTTTTCTTCTTTTCCAAAATATCAAGGTCTGTTAGGAATATTTCAAAAATCAAATAAAAACTTTCATTGTAAATGGATTCATCTTCGTTTTTTATTGAGTATAATTTCATTATGGATGAACAAATGAATTAAAAGGAGCAAAATGTTAGCCTATACATATAAAAAATCCGGCGTTTTTGAATTGACAGAAAAAAGCAAACCTCAATTACTCGATTCACAAGATGCAATTGTTCGGATAACAATGAGCAGTATATGTTCCAGTGATATTCACATTAAACACGGTTCGGTACCAAAGGCTGAATTAGGCATAACTGTTGGACATGAAATGGTTGGAATTGTCGAAAGCATTGGTTCTGATGTAAAAAATATAAGAGTCGGAGACAGAGTAACTGTTAATGTTGAAACATTTTGTGGAGAATGCTTTTTTTGCAAGCATGGTTTTGTAAATAATTGTACTGATAAAAACGGAGGTTGGGCTTTGGGATGCCGAATCGATGGAGGACAAGCTGAATATGTCAGAGTTCCTTATGCGAATCAGGGACTAAATAAAATTCCTGAAACCGTTTCAGACGAACAGGCTCTTTTTGTTGGAGATATACTTGCAACAGGTTTTTGGGCAGCTAAAATTTCTGAAATTAAGGAGGATGCTACAGTCCTAATTATTGGTGGAGGTCCGACAGGTATTTGCACTTTAATATGTACGATGTTAAAAAATCCTAAAAAAATCATTGTTTGCGAAAAAAATAAAGCGAGAAGAGATTTTATAAAAAGATACTATCCAAATGTAATAGTAACGGAGCCGGAAAACTGTATTGATATTATAAATGATGAATGTGAACATGGCGGCGCGGATGTTGTTATAGAAGTTGCAGGAGTGGAAGAAACTTTTCAAATGGCTTGGATGACAGCAAGACCAAATGCTGTCGTTACGATTGTAGCCTTGTATGACAAACCGATGATTCTGCCTTTACCTAATATGTATGGGAAAAATCTTACGTTCAAAACCGGCGGAGTTGATGCTTGTGATTGTGCCGAAATATTGTCTTTGATTGAACAAGGTAAAATTGACACAACTACTCTTATAACACACAAATATTCGCTTAAAGATATTGAAAAAGCATACGAAATATTTGAAAATAAGCGGGAAAATGTTATAAAAATTGCGATTGTTAATCCTTAAAAATATTTTATTCCGGCTTCCCATTCTTCAAATAATTTATCCAAACTGAATTTTGCATTGGCAGGACTGGTTGATGGCATTTTATAACAATCGTATGTTCCCAATAAATCGGTATTATCTATTGATGGCTTAAAGCTTTTACAATCATTCATGGAATTATTATATCAATTAAAAAGAATTATAAAACCAAATTATAAAAATATCCGACAAGGGTGAAAGTTATAAACATAAAAATCACAAATCTCACAATCAGTTCTTTTTTCATGACCCTTGAAATAATAATCATTTCAGGCAAGCTCAAAGCCACAATTGCCATCATAAACACTAAAACTGTACCAACGGCAGCACCTTTATCAATCAAAACTTGAGCAATCGGGATAATTGTTGTTGCATCAGCATAAAGAGGAATACCTGCCAAAATCGCCAAAGGAACTGCAAAGAAATTATCTCCGCCCATATATTTAATAAAGAACTCTTGCGGAACATAGCCGTGCAAAAATGCACCAACACCAACGCCAAGAAGGACAAAAAGCCATATTTTTTTCATTAAGTCTTTGGTATAAATAAATGCTTCTATAATTCTTTCTTTTGTAGTTTGTTTTTCTTCTTCGCCATCGCAGCCGCAAGAACAACAGCAGCAAGAATCAGTTTCAGTTTTAGTACCTAATTTCAATAAGTAATCTTGTAAATATTTGCCCCAACCGAATTTTTCCATAAGCATTCCACCGAATGTTCCGACTAAAATTCCCGTCGTGATATAGATTACGGTAATTTTCCAACCGATAATTCCTGCTAGGACTAAAATTGCGATTTCGTTAATCATTGGGGATGTGATTAGAAAACTCATTGACACTCCAAACGGAACTCCTGCTTCTGTGAATCCAATAAATACAGGGATAGAAGAACAAGAACAAAATGGAGTTATCGCACCAAAGATTGAAGCAAAAAGATGAGCTAAAAACTTCGGTTGTTTTTCGATAAAGCGTTTTAGTTTTTCATTGTCGATGTAGCTTCTTAAATATGCAATTACTGAAATAATTGTGAATAACAAAAACAAAATCTTTAAAACATCATACACAAAAAAGTGTAAGGCTTCGCCAAAACTCGTTTCAGCCGACAAGCCTAAAATTCCATAAACTAACCAATCAGCAAATTTTAAAAACATTTTTACCTCGCTTTATGAATTGACATCAAGAGCGCCGCAGGACGAACTGATTAAGTTCGTTCAAGGTACGCGTTTGACTTTTTTGTGCAGATATTCCATAATTGGAATATGATAATACAAAGATATTCCTCTTTTGGAATATTGTCAAGAGGGAAAAATGCAAAAATCTTTAAACGAGAAAAAAGCAGAAGTTTTCAAAGCACTCTCAAATCCTGTCAGATTGAATATTATAGACTTGTTGACAGAGGGCGAAAAATGCGTTTGCGAGGTTCACGAGGCTTTAAAAAAATATGAGCAGCCATATATTTCAAAATGCTTGCAAAAACTAAAATCCGCAGGGCTTATAAAAGACAGGCGTGTTGGTTCAAATGTCTATTATTCGCTTAAAATTTGTTGCATGAAAGAGTTTTTTGAATGCTTGAATAAGATTTTAAAAAGTGAAAATTAGGACAAATGAAATTATTTAGATTGTATTTTGAACAATTTGTAGAATATCTCAATCTCAAAGATAATTTACTAAATCTCATTTTATGGAATAAATTATTTTTGCACTTTCTTGCACTAAATTGCACTCGGGGAAGGTTTGATGTGGTGGGGCGTTTGGGCGATTTAAAATATAAATCCTTGGAACTTGGTGCAAAAGAGTGCAAGAATAGAGACAAAAGTGCAAGAAAAGACCGTCAAATCTCAACACTAAAAAATCGCCTCAAATGGCGATGGTGTAGGCGATTGAGCTAAAGAAATCACCATCCAAAAGTCTCTAATACATTATATCTCTATTACATTAGAATAATTTTCTCTTCCAATTTCTTTACATACGTAATAAATATCCTAATCATCTTCAGCTTTATATATTTATCAAATAAAAAGGAGATAGATTTTCATCTATCTCCTTTTTATTAGCAAGGGAGAGATTCGAACTCTCGACCTCACGGGTATGAGCCGTGCGCTCTCACCAACTGAGCTACCTTGCCACATATTCACTTATTCAATTTTCATCCGGCTCAGTTGCTTCGAGCGTTGCTCTCACGTTTTCTATACTACGTTCGTTCCACTCACTCGAGAGCTACCTTGCCATAAATGACAAGATTTATTCTCGCATAAACATTTTTAAATATCAAGCCTAAACACAAATAATAGCAAAAATTATATTTACAGAATTTATATCAATATGAGAATACAAAATCCAACGATTTATAAACAAGCCCCTCTAACGCCACAATTCAGGAGTAATAGAAATTTAACACCTCCTCAAGATGAATTTATCAGCAGCTATATAAGCAAAGTCATAACAAATGAAAAGGGGAAACTAAAGGCTGTTATATACAAAACTCCGCTGCCTGTTCTTAAAATTTTTAAAAACATGGAAAATCCGAAAGATGTATTTGCAAAAGAACGGTTCTACACTCACTTACATTCAGAGGAAGAAATAAGACGTATAAGCGAAGCTCTTAAATATAATAAAGAAATTGGCAGTACTCCTGTAAAGGCTTTAATTGGCTTCGGAGCCTTTGCATTTGCCTTTGAAACGGAGGATGGACTCGTGCTAAAAATCACAGAAGGAGAACACTTTCCCTATGGACGGAAACCGGCAGATTTTGACCTGCCTGTAATAAAAAGCGGAAAAATAAGCCCGAATGACCGCCTCTATTATTACCTTGAAGAAAAAGTCAGACAGGATAATTTGGAAGATGCTGAAATCGTCAAACTAATTCAGTATATTCAGTCAAAAGGCTACTCAATGAGAGATTATCTAAAAGATTTCGCAGAGCATGATGCCCCGCACGCAGAAATAAAGCAAAAACAATTCGGCAGGGCGTCAGACGGTAAAATATACCTTATAGACCCCGGATGTGCATATCTGCAAACAGAAGAAAAGACAGGATTTTTCAAAAGGATACTGGAAAAAATAAGGAACCGTTAAAAGGTTCCTTATTTTGAAATTAATCATCTGCTTCTTGAACAGGTCCAGAAGCATTGTTTTCCATTCTATGTTTCATCATTTTCTTATGGAAATCACCTCTGTGCCCCCTATAAAAATGCTGAGGTCCGAAATCAGGTCTGAACATCATCTGCTGACAAGGACAAGGTGCTGGCATTGGCATAGGTACAGGCATTGGAGGTTTATGTATTGCTGCAAATAAGCTTAAAGCTAAATACACACCTACAAAAGTTCCCGCTGCTACAACTAAAAATTTTCTAAATCCTTTGCTATGGCAAAAACAATTACATTTTTTTTCTTCTTCAATTTTAATTTCATCTGACATAATTTACTCTCCTTTTTTATACAATTCTGGCGGGCTTCATCCCGTCGTTATACTAATCTATATTTATAAACGATTGTAACATTTAAAATGTTCATTTATGCTAAAATATTGTTATGGGAATTTATTCTAAGAAAGCTTGTGAATATTTTAAAGATGGTTACAATTGTGCACAGTCAGTTCTTCTGGCTTTTTCAGATATTATAGGTTTTGACAAAGAAACCTCGCTAAAGCTCTCCTCCTCTTTTGGCGGCGGCATGGGGCGTCTGAGAGAAGTTTGCGGAGCAGTGAGTTCTATGTTTATGGTTGCAGGCCTCTTGAAAGGATATACTACACCTAATAATGACGATATTAAAGGAAATCACTATTCACTTGTTCAAGATTTAGGAAACGAATTTAAATCTGAATGCGGATCTATTATATGCCGTGATCTTTTAGGACTTCCGGAAGGAGCAGATACACCGGCTCCTTCTAAACGAACTGAACAGTATTATAATGAACGCCCTTGCGAAAACTGTATTAAAACAGCGGCTGAAATTATAGAACGCAGACTCTTAAATTAGAGGTGCAAATGTTTTATAATACAGGTACAACGCAACCAGTATAAGCAAAACACCGCTTACTTTCAGTAATACGGCAGACATGCCGGCAAAATTCTTGAGATTTTTTACACCGGAAGTAAACAGCCCTGCAATAATTAATATTAATCCCTGACCAACAGCAAATAAAAACAGCATCAAAACCGCTGCTGCCAGATTTCTTCCCATAGCTGCAAACGCCATTATACCTGCTAGAATAGGCGTTGAGCAGGGAGTTCCGGCAAGTGCAAAAGCAATCCCCAGAAGCACAGGGTAAAGGAATAACGAGTTAGTGTTATTTACAGGCATAGCTTTAATTATAACCGGCATATCAAACTCTAAAACATCCGTAAGCTTAAGTCCCATTACAAGAAGCAAAGACGCCATAATCAAGGTAAAATATCCGCCTAGCGTAGATGCAAAAACACTTCCTGTAACTGCACATATAATACCGATAATAGAAAATACTATTGCCGTACCAAAAATAAAACAGCATAGCTGTATAAATGTTCTAAGCGGAGTTTCTTTCGAGTACCCGCCGACATAACCAATTATAAGCGGCAGCATCGCAAGCGAACACGGCGAAATTGACGCAAGCACCCCTCCGGCAAAGGATGCTGCAAACATCAGCATCCAAACCCCGATTCCTGTTGAACCGGACGAAAATATCTGTACTAAATTATCCATTTATTAACTCTTTCAAATAATTTTCTAATACCTGCGGCTGCATTGTTCCTTCAATGCGTCTTAAAGTTTTACCATTTGCATCCTTAAACACTGTTGTAGGAACAAGCTTGACTTCATAAGTTTTAATCAGCGTCTTTGTTTCATTGTCCTTTTGAGTAACATTAATCTGCTTCAATGTAATGTCTTTATTGTATTTAGGAAAAACTTCTTCAAAAACCTTTTCCAATTCCTGACACTCGTAGCACATAGGTGAGGCGAACTTAATTACCTCAGGCCCTGATGAAGCAAACGAAGGCGGCGTTGTTAATTTGTCGCGTGAAAGCCCGATGTAAGCTACGAGCGGTACAAGAAAAATAAGTAGAATAATGATAATATTTCTGTTCATAGACTCTCTCCTTTTATGTATTGGACAGAAGGCTGGATTACAGCTCTACCCTTAGTCTACCATATAATAAATCTTGCACAAAAAAAATATAATCCCTTGTCAGGCAATATTACAAAATCAGTTATTCACTAACGTGCTCCAGCGCCATTTCTAAAACAGTTCTTACATGCTCATCACTTAGTGCATAAAAAACATTTTTACCGCGTTTTTCAGTCCTAACCAGTTTTGCACTTCTGAGAGCCTTAAGTTGATGTGATACAGCAGATTTGGTCATATTTAGCGCAGCTGCAAGTTCTCCCACACACATTTCTTTTGCTTCAAGCGCAATAAGTAGCTTTATTCTGGTCACATCTCCAATTATCTTAAAAAAATCTGAAAGCTCGTATATTGTATCATTATCAACATTTAGCATACACATATAATAGTTGAATATTTGCTCACATGTCAAACTATTGTAAAGAATTGTTTACCTGACGCTTGACAGTTGAATAGTTGCTCAACTATAATATAGATATAAAAAGAGGTAATTATATGTGCGAACACGAACATCACCATGAAAACAGCTATGTTATCCCGAGAATTGCGGCAGCACTTATTTTATTTGCTTGCGGCTTCTGGTTTAAACCATTATTTCTTGTTTCTTATCTGATTGCTGGCGGGGATGTTCTTTTTAAGGCACTTAAAAATATTATTAAGGGACAAATTTTTGATGAAAACTTCTTAATGGGGCTTGCTACAATTGGAGCAATTTGTATAAAAGAATATCCGGAAGCTGTTATGGTAATGATTTTATACCAGATAGGAGAATATTTTCAACATAGAGCTGTTGAAAAATCGCGGCATTCAATTACAAAGCTTATGGATATCAGACCTGATTATGCAAATCTTAACGGAGAAAAAGTTTCTCCAAAGAGCGTTAAAATCGGGGATATTATTGCAGTTAATACTGGAGAAAAAATTCCGCTTGACGGTGTTGTAATAGAAGGAGAAGCCTCTGTTGACTGTTCTGCATTAACGGGTGAATCTGTTCCGGTAAGAGTTAAATCAGGAGATAATGTAATAAGCGGATGTATTAATCTTGACGGAGTATTACAAATCAAGGTTACAAAAGAATTTGGAGAATCGACCGTTTCCAGAATACTGGAACTTGTTGAACATGCTTCATCGAAAAAAGCAAAGGCGGAAAACTTTATTACAAAGTTTGCAAAATACTATACTCCTGCTGTTGTTGTTATGGCTGTTATAATTGCCTTTGTACCTCCTCTTATAATGCATACAGGGTTTACCGCATGGTTTCAGAGAGCGTTAACATTTCTTGTAATTTCATGCCCGTGTGCACTTGTAATTTCAGTTCCTCTAAGCTTTTTTGCAGGTATCGGAGGAGCTTCAAAAGAAGGAATACTTATCAAAGGAAGCAGCTATATAGAAACTCTTTCAAAGCCATCTGTTGTTGTTTTTGACAAGACAGGAACTCTTACAAAAGGAGTTTTCAAAGTCACCGAAATAGTTTCTGAAAATCCGAATTTATTAAAATTTGCCGCATTTGCAGAAAGTGCGTCTTCACATCCTATTGCAGCTGCAATAAAAAAAGAATACGGAAAAGAAATTCCTCCGCAAAACAACATAAGAGAGATTGCAGGCAGCGGCGTTGAAGCTGTGATTGACGGTAAAAAGATTCTTGCCGGTAATGCCAGATTTGCCGGCACAAAACCGGTTAACAAAGACGGTACTGTTGTTTACGTATCTATTGACGGAGAATTTGCTGGTTATATTGTAATTTCTGATGAAATTAAAGAAGATGCTCCTTTTGCAGTTTCAGCCCTTAAGAAAATGGGCATTACTACAGAGATGTTAAGCGGCGACACGTACAAAACGGCTGTTTCTGTACAGCAGACACTTGGTCTTGACAAAGTTTATGCAGAACTTTTACCGGAAGATAAGGTAAATAAGTTAGAAGAGCTAATTACAAATTCAAGCGGAAGTGTTATATTTGCAGGTGACGGCATTAATGATGCGCCGGTTTTGACCAGAGCTGACATAGGAATTGCAATGGGCGGCCTCGGTTCTGACGCGGCTATTGAAGCAGCAGATGTTGTAATAATGGATGATAAACCGTCCAAAGTTGTAACTGCAATAAAAATTTCTAAAAGAACAATGAATATTGTTAAAGAAAACATTGCTTTTGCATTAGGCGTGAAAGTACTATTCTTAATCCTCGGCGGATTTGGATTTATCACAATGTGGGGAGCAGTATTTGCAGATGTAGGAGTAGCGCTTATTGCAATATTGAATGCACTTAGAGCAATTAAGAGGATAAAATGATAGAAACCAGAACCAATCTTGACAGTTTAGAAGCAGGCAAAGAAGGATACATAGTTTCAATTGAATGTGAAGATAAAGCATTAAGAAGTCATATTCTGAATATGGGACTTACCCCGGGAGTAGAAGTTAAACTCATCAAGACTGCCCCTATGGGCGATCCGCTTGAAATAAGAGTTAGAGGTTATGAACTTACAATCCGAAAATCCGAGGCTTCAAAAATTGTTATAGAAGACATTCACGAAGCTCATAACTGTCCGCGCAGAAACAAAGAGTTCAAAAAAATTGACCATTCAAGAAAGGGTGAACAAACAATACGTAAGAAAAATACACCCCCTAAAACAAAACTCCTCTTTGCACTTGCAGGCAATCAGAATTCAGGCAAAACAACTCTTTTCAACAAGCTTACCGGTTCTAACCAGCATGTAGGAAATTTTCCGGGAGTAACAGTAGACAAAAAAGATGGAATTTTAAAAGGAAATCAAAATATAACAATAACAGATCTTCCCGGGATTTATTCACTCTCTCCATACAGTAGTGAAGAAATTGTAACAAGAGATTTTATACTTCACGAAAAACCGGATGGAATAATAAATATTGTTGATGCAGCAAATATTGAAAGAAACTTATTTTTGACAATGCAGCTTCTGGAACTGAATATACCTATGGTAATTGCTTTAAACATGATGGATGAAGTTGCAGAAAGCGGAGGAAGCATAGATATAAACGGTTTGGAAGCAGAGCTTGGAGTACCTGTAATCCCGATTTCTGCCGCAAAAAATCAGGGTATTGAAGAACTTGTTGAACATGCTCTTAATGTTGCAAAATTCTGCGAATTACCTGAAAGAGTGGATTTTTGTGAAGAAGCAGTTCACAGATGTATTCACTCAATTATTCACTTAATAGAAGACCACGCAAATTCTGCAAAAATTCCTGTACGTTTTGCCGCAACAAAACTTGCAGAAAAAGATGCAATAATTGTACAATCGCTCGGACTTGACGAAAACGAAATAAAAACCTGTAATCATATCATTAAAGAATTAGAAGAAGAAACTGGTATGGACAGTGAAGAAGCGCTTGCAGATATGCGGTTTGGTTTTATTGAAAAACTCTGCTCAGAATTTGTGTCTAAACCGGAAGAATCAATCGGTCATAAGCTTTCTGTCAATGCAGACAAAATCTTAACAGGGAAATATACTGCAATTCCTGCATTTCTATTTATTCTAGGTATAATATTTTACCTGACTTTCGGCCCTATCGGGAGTACACTTTCCAATATTATGAATGCCGGTATTGATAAGCTCACAAGTTTTACGGATTCTGCACTTACAGCTTACGGCCTAAACCCTGTTGTACACTCGCTGATAATTGATGGTATCTTTGCCGGAGTTGGAAGTGTTATGAGCTTTCTGCCTGTAATTGTTGTATTATTCTTTTTTCTGTCTATTCTGGAAGACAGCGGTTACATGGCAAGAGTCGCTTTTGTTATGGATAAAATCTTAAGAAAAGCAGGTTTATCCGGAAGAAGCTTTGTACCTATGATAATAGGTTTTGGATGTTCTGTACCTGCAATTATGGCCTCCAGAACTCTGCCGTCTGAACGCGATAGAAAAATGACAATCCTTCTTACCCCGTTTATGAGCTGTTCAGCAAAATTACCTATTTACGCCCTTTTTACAGCAGCATTTTTTAAAGAAAATCAGGTTATTGTAATCCTATGTATGTATTTAATCGGGATGTTTATTGGTGTTATTATGTCATTTATTCTAAAATATTTTGTGTTTAAGGGAGAGGCAGTACCTTTTGTAATGGAACTTCCTAACTATAGAATGCCTGATGCAGGCAATGTATACAGACTTATTTACACAAAAGCAAAAGATTTTATAACACGCGCATTTACTATAATTTTCTGGGCAACAATTGTTATCTGGTTTTTGCAGACATTTGATATGCGGCTAAATCTTGTAACAAATTCTGCAGACAGCCTGCTTGCAATGCTAGGAAGTTTATTAACACCTATATTCCAGCCGCTTGGGCTTAATGATTGGAGAATTTCAACCGCATTTATCACAGGATTTATGGCCAAAGAAAGCGTTGTAAGCACACTTAGCGTGCTTGCGGGTAATATTTCAGAAATGTTCACACCGATTACAGCATTTGTATTTATGGTTTTCTGCCTACTATATACACCGTGCGTTGCAGCGATTGCAACAGTTCGGCGTGAACTCGGGAGAAGATATGCTGTAATGGTTGTCCTTATGCAGTGTTCAATAGCCTGGTTAGCAGCATTTGCAATATATAGACTTGCAAGCATTGTATTTTAATAGTACACTTGTAAGAACTAAGGAGAAAAAATGAAAGTTAATAAAATTATAAGTACAGGCATTGGAGAAATAACTAACCCATCCCCGAATGAATTAAGATATATATTGAATAACCATGTTTTAAGCAGCAGCAATAAGCTGGAAAGGTCTATCCTTGCGGATTCGATGGAACTAATGGAAAATGGAAACGGCAGACAAAGAAGTTATTCAATCCTGAAGACTGCTCAAGATATGTATAATTCTGTTATGAATCTTTTGTAACAGATTATTCTCAGACTTCTTAACTATTTGCGCCTGGAGGGAGTGTCTTGCTCGTGCGCGCCTAACGGGTCTACGTCTGCCGCCAATAATATCACAGACATTTTGCCGGCAGAACTTCGCCCTCAGCTCACTCGCGCCGAACCCACTGATAAAGCTCTGCTTTGTATGGGTTCACCAATCTTCCATCACAAAATATTAAAAACAAGGAGGGCAAATGCCCTCCTTGTTTTTAATGCGCCTGGAGGGAGTCGAACCCACGGCAGACAAGGTTTAGGAAACCTCCGCTCTATCCTACTGAGCTACAGACGCTTACTTTTTCTGTAGAAAAAGTAAGCAAAAAGACTTTTCATTTTCTTCGTCTTACTTTAACTCTACAAAACCTTTGAATTTTACAACTCTAGTATACATAAAGCATTTCACCTTGTAAAGCTTACTCAAAAATGTTAAAATAATACTAAGATGAGAAAGAGAAAGATTTTAGCAATTCTTCCCGAAAGTATCGGGGGCAGGCTTACAATGAGCAGTATCATTGACGGCTTCAGGCAAAATGACTGCAATGTAATTGTCTATGATGAACTCTTTGATAAAAATCTTAAACAGACTCTTCGTCGAAAATTTGAATACATAGCAGGCTATGATTACTCCGGTTTAAAGATTAAAGTCGATAATAACCTTGATGTGCCTTCTATAAACTATTTTTCTGATGATTTAAGAAGCAAAACATCCGGGCCTGAATGGGAAAAATATCTGCCTTTTCTTGAAGCAGATGACAACTACACTTTTTACTGGGATAAAATACTTACCGGATATGAAAACTTTAAAAACATAAACTATCTTCCTCATTTTGTTAATTTCGATGTCTATCAGGATTTTGGCATTGAACCGGAATTTGATATTATGTTTGCAGGCAGACTTGATACTGATTACAGACTCAGTTTTTTTGAAGAATTAATTACCAAGCTTCCGCAGCTTAATATTGCATGGTATGCAATTGACAGACATTACCGCGACGCTCGCGAAAGGGCTCAATATCCGGAGCTTATAGACCTTTGCTACAGAGGATTTATTGATAATGAACAGGATATGGCAAAAGCTATAAACAATTCTAAAATATTGTTTAACATAAACGCGCAGGGGATTTCTTCTCTCAACTACCGTACATTTCAGGCAGCAGCCTGCAAACGCTTAATGATTAGCGACTACAGAGAAGAACTTGCTTTATTTGAAGGTCACATGCCGTTCTACGAAGATTTTTCAGACTTAATTTTTAAGATTGAAAGCTATCTTGAGGATAAACAAGCTTACCAAAGAGTTACTGAAGAGTGCTGGCAGATTGCACATCAATCACACGATTCAAAAAAATGCACCAGATATATGCTTAAAACTGTTCGGGGATAAATTATTATTTGCTCAGCGATTTAGACACAATAATATACAAGTTTACCAGCATAAATCCTAGAAACATTCCTGCAATTACATCCACAGGGAAATGAACGCCTAACCAGAGTCTTGAAATTCCAACCATAAAAATCCATACCCCGAAAAGTGCTGTCAAAAAATATCTCCAAAAATCTGATTTTGCATAATGCAGAACCAGATATATTAGTATTCCATAAAAACACATTGTAGTAGAAGAATGGCCGGAAGGAAAACTAAAACCGGGATATACGCACGGTCTTTCTCTGCATACAAAATTTTTAATAAAATCAGTTATTACAAAACTTGCTTGAGTAAAAAATATCAGCAAAAAAGCTTTCATATATCTTTTTTCAGATACAAGAACGCTTCCGGCAGCGATTTGAGGCCAGAGCATATGATAATCTCTCCCGAAACTTGAAATAAATTGCGGAATATAAGCAGGATAAGGCGATAGCGCAAGCCGGATTGAATGAAGAACATTTGCATCAAACTCACGCAAATTCGGCATATATAATACCAGAACAGTAAGAACTACGAAAACTACTACTGAAATTATTACATAATTCCAGTTCAAAGCCATTCCATATTCCTGTTTACGGGCCATTTAAATACCACCCTTCAATCTTGATACAATGACCAGAACTTTATTAAACAAATTCATCACCAGCGGAGTTATTTCACTAACACAAACCGCAAAAAAGAACAAAGCTGTTACAACAGCAATAAGTTTCTGAATATCAGAGAACATAAAAATCTTATTACTGCGGAAATCATCAATTCCCTTATATTCATCAGTGAATGGTTTTACAGGAAGCTTCTCTTCTATTTTCTCCAGTACATTTGCATATTTCACCTTGATAAGCGTATTGTAAGAATCAACATTCATCCACCAGAGTGCGCTCACTGAAACTCCCAGAAAAGCAAATACAAGCGTTGCGGAGATTTTGTTTAAGAAAATCACATTACCTGTGTAAATTAAAGCGACAATAAGCACAAATACAGAGGCCATGTAAAAACGGTTAGTCTTGAAATTTCTCTCAATAAAGTTTTCTTTCTGCTCTGAATACAATCTGTATTCGCTGAAAATAAGTTCATCTCTATCCATTAAACTCTCCCTCACGCTTATTCTTTACTTCATTCATTAAATCTTCAAACTCCTTCTCATCCAGAGTTTCTTTCTCCAGAAGATTTTTAGCAATATGCTCAAGCATATCTCTATTTTCGCTCAGCAGCTGCATTGCATAATCATACTGTTTATCAACAATCTTCTTAACCTCTTTATCAATATCAGCAGCAATTTCCTCAGAGAAATCTCTTGTATTACCGAAATTTCTTCCCATAAATACATGCTCCTGATCTTTTCCGTAAGCAAGGTTACCCATTTTTTCACTCATACCGTAAGTTGTAACCATACTTCTTGCAAGATTGGAAACTTTTTCCAAATCATTTGAAGCTCCTGTTGTCACATTGTCCTTACCGTAAATAAGCTCCTCTGCAACCCTTCCGCCTAAAATCATTGCGATTCTGTCAAGAAGCTGATTTTTGCGCATAGTCAAATGGTCTTTTTCAGGAAGAGTAAGTGTAATTCCCAGTGCCATACCTCTCGGGATTATTGAAACTTTATGAAGCGGGTCGCAGTTTTTAAGAAGTTTCGCAAGAAGAGCATGACCGACTTCATGATATGCAGTATTTTCTTTTTCTTCATCTGATATAATTCTGCTTTTCTTCTCTGGCCCGGCCATAACCTTATCAATTGCTTCTTCTAAATCAGGCATTTCAATTTCTGATTTATCATGTCTTGCAGCAAGAAGCGCAGCTTCATTCAGCAGGTTTTGCAAATCAGCGCCGGTAAAGCCCGGAGTACGCTTTGCAAGTGTTTTCAAATCAACTTCTTTAGAAAGCGGTTTATTCTTGGCATGAACATTCAAAATCTGTTCTCTTCCAAGTACATCCGGTTTATTAATAACAATCTGTCTGTCAAATCTGCCAGGACGCAATAAAGCGTTATCCAGAATATCAGGCCTGTTTGTTGCAGCAAGGATTATTATATTAGTATTTTCATCAAATCCATCCATTTCAACCAGTAACTGGTTAAGAGTCTGTTCTCTTTCGTCATGGCCGCCGCCTAAACCGGCTCCTCGCTGACGCCCTACTGCATCAATTTCATCAATAAATACGATACATGGCTGGTGTTTTTTAGCCTGTTCAAACAAATCTCTTACACGCGAAGCTCCGACACCGACAAACATTTCTACGAAGTCAGAACCGCTTATTGAGAAGAACGGAACCCCTGCTTCACCTGCAACAGCTTTTGCCATCAAGGTTTTACCTGTACCGGGAGAACCTACTAAAAGTACACCTTTAGGGATTTTTGCCCCGAGTTTGACATATTTATCTGAATGCTTAAGAAAATCAACAATTTCCTCAAGTTCTTTTCTTTCTTCATCAATACCTGCAACATCAGCAAATGTTGTCTTAACTTTGCTGTCCATAAGCATCTTGGCACGGCTTTTACCAAAAGACATTGCCTGAGCACCGCCTGCCTGAATCGATTTTATAATAAGCATTATGAAACCTAAAACCAGCAGAATTGTTATTAAAGATGAACCCATGCCAAATGCGGAGTTCGATTCATTAGCTCTTTTGGCACTGATTTCAACATCATTCTGCTCAAGTTTTGAAAGAACATCAGAATTTTCAGGGAGTACAACTTTGTACTGCAGTTTTGGCGGCCTTACTTCTCCGTATAAAGGATTAGAATTTGTTTTCTTAGCTTCAGGCTGTTTCAAAGGCAGTGCAATAAGAGCATCTTTACCCATATCTACGCTTTTAATTTCTTTATTTTCAACTTTTTGCAGAAAAGCAGTATATGACAGCTCTTCTGTACTGGAAGTAGGTCCGGAAAACAGCATTGAAATAAATGCCAGAACCATAATTCCTAAAATTACGTACATCCCGATTGATTGATTTTTATTCATAGTTCTCCCTCTTAAGTTGCTATTTCATTATAACATAAATGTAACATTTTCTTACAATTTTACGCAATTTTTACAAGTTTGAAGACTTTATATAATTAAGGATATTTTTATGAGCGCACATAATTTCTGGAACAATTTCACACATGGCTTTATGCACGGAATGTTTAGCAACAATCCGTTTTTTGGCGGTTGTATGAGCGGCTGGGGCGGATTTTTCCAGTTTAACTCCTGTTTTAATCCTTTCTTCATGCCTTATACAAGCTGTATATCTCCTTTCCCGAACAATACAAGTTTATTTTTGGTTCCAAATGTAATGTCCGGTATTGGCTTCAGCCCTTTAATGCCTGATTTTGCAATGCCGGCGCCGAGTTTCAATATAGATATGAACAAACTCTTTCCTACAGATAAGTGGCAGACTCCTGCCTATTCCAGTCCGCCAGCATTTGGTGATGTTTTTGTAAAGAGTTCAAATAATTCAGTAACAGTACCATCAATTGAAACTTCTGATTATAATTTCACATTCTCCAGTACAAAAACAAAAACTTCAAAAGCAGCAAAAACAAAAACAACACCTGCAACTTATCAGCCTTCAAGCTTATCAAGCACAAGAACTACTTCGCTTGCATCGCTGAAAGCTAAGCATTGGACAGAAATGACAGACTCGGAAATGCGTCAGGTTTATGGTGATTACACAAGAGATATCACTACACCTTATAAAGGCACAGCAGCCGATTTAAATAAATATCTTGAAGGCAAAGGCGTTTTAAGCGGTCAAGGGCAGGCATTTATTGATGCTCAGAATAAGTACGGCATTAGCGCATCTGCGCTAATTGGAATTGCAATGAACGAATCAGCACAAGGGACAAGCTCTCATGCAAAAAACAAGAAGAATGTCGGCGGAGTTAGAATACCCGGCTCCACAACATTTAAGACATATAGCAGCGTGGCAGAGTGTATTGATGACATGGCTCGTTTCTTAAAAAACGGCTATGTTAATAACAAAGGGCGCTCTCTGACTAAGTTATATCAGATTAATGCGAAATACTGCCCGAGCTCAGATCCGACAGATAAGGAGGATTTAAACTCTCTTTGGGCACGAAACGTTAACAAATATGCAAGAGAAGTAGAATCAGCTCTGGTGTAAGTTTTTGTTTCCCGACAATTGGTCTACGTGCGTAGCACTGTCTTGCTCACCGCAAGCCGACGCCAGCCTGCGCCCTCCGCTCACTCGCGCAAAAAAAAGCCGTTTCATTTGAGAACGGCTACCAGACTTGGGGAGGAGGTATGAAAAACCACTGAGGTTTTCCATATTATTTTTATCGGCATATTTTTTATTTTCTTTAGACTAAGTTAACAAATCTCATCTATACGATGTAGGATTTCTTTTTTGTAAATTTTCATTACAAAATCATATATATCTCTAAAGTTTGAAAAAAATATGCCGTTATATCAAACAGAAAGAGATTTTATTATTAACGAAAGGAGACTGAACGATGTCTGGACTTAATGTCAAATTACAAAATGGTGGAACAGTTAATATCAATACCGGTGAACATATTGATAATATCAAGAAAAAACTTGGCGAGGATATTGGTAACTTCTTTGAAAGTATAGACAACGGCAATAAAATACTTGATGCAAACGAAATAGATAAATTAAAATCAAAACTTATAGAGAAGAATTATAAGGTTGAAGTTGCAGCTGATGGTAATACGCCAGCAAAAGCATATAACGCAGCAATTCAAAACATCCGAAGCAAGTATGATCCGGAAAAACTCAAAAAAGATTTTAAAACAGAAGAAGCTGATTTGCATAAAATAAAACGCGGAGATTCTTTATACGCAATCGCAAAAAATGCTTTGCGCAAAGAAGGCTTGCCGCATGATGCACGTTCGATAAATGAAAGAATCGGACAAATTGCCTGCCTTAACAATATTAACGACGTTAATAACGTAAAAGTTGGTACAAAATTAATAGTAAATCTTGCTGCACCGAAGGCTATACCACCCAAAGCAGTTGTCGCAGAAAATAAACCCGCACCAAAAATTTCTAAAGCAGAGCCTAAACAAAACCCTAAAATATCACACAGCAGTGCTAAAAATTTACACTGGACACAGATGAGTGATGAACAAATGAGAGAAATATACGGTAATTACTCAAGAGATATAACCACTCCATACAGCGGTAATGCAGAAGACTTAAACAGATATCTAAAAGGTAAAGGTGTTCTTTCAGGGCAGGGACAGGCATTTATTGATGCTCAGAATAAGTACGGCATTAGTGCAGCTGTTCTTGCAGGAATTGCAATTTCCGAATCAGGAGGAACATCCTCTCTTGCGAGAAAAAGATTTAATGTGACTTCTATCAGCAGTTCACGAGGCTGGAGAAGATTTAACAATGTATCTGAATGTATAGATTATACAGCTTCAATGCTGGCAAACCGCTATGTTAAAAATTCCGGTTTATCGGGAGTTTCCCTGAAAACTCTCTACCAGATAAATGCAAAGTACTGTCCTGTAAGTGATACCCGTAATAACAGCAGTAATAACCGCTTTTGGGCGCAAAATGTCGAAAATAAAGTTAGGGAGATAGAGAAAGCATAAACAGCTATTTATTATCAAGATTTGTAAAAATATATTGAACATGCTCTTAGTTACTGCTACTCTTTTATTAAGGGGATGGATTTTTATGACAACATCATTTACTAATAAAAAGAAACAGCAGACAGACGATTTATCACAGCTTATGCCTCAAAACATTGACGCAGAGGAAGCAATTTTAGGCGCAATTCTTGTAAGCCCTTCCTGCATGAACAAAGTTGTTGAGCATCTAAGACCGGAGTCGTTTTACAAACCTGCACATAGATATGTTTATGAAGCCATGCTCCAGCTCTACAACGGAGAAGACAAAATTGATATCGTATCTGTTTCCGATGTCCTAAACATTAACCAGAAACTTGAACTCGTCGGAGGCAGAGCTTTTATTAACGATCTTAGCTACAAAACAATTACCACATCAAACGTCGAATATTATTCTAAAATCGTTCAGGAAAAAGCAATTAAGCGTTCACTCATTAATGCCGGTTCTGAAATCGTATCCTCCGGTTATGACCTTAACCCTATAGAAGAATCTCTTGAACTTGCAGAAAAATTAATCTTTGATATAGCATCTCAAAAAGCATCAAAGTCACTCGCTCCGATAAAAGATTTAGTATATGACACTTACGCAGAAATTGAAGAACGGTACAATAACAAAGGTAAGCTTACAGGTGTTCCGACTAGTTTTTATGACCTTGATACAATGATGAACGGATTGCAGCGTTCTGACTTGATTATTCTTGCGGCCCGTCCTGCAATGGGTAAAACAGCATTTGCATTGAACATTGCTCAAAATGTTGCACTTCGTGCAAATACTCCTGTCGCAATATTCTCCTTAGAAATGTCAAAGAAACAGCTTGTACAGCGTCTTTTGTGTTCAGAAGCAGAGGTTGATACACAAAGACTTAAGACAGGAAACATGCAGGCAAAAGACTGGGAAAAGCTTGCAGTTGCAATGAGCAGTTTCTCAGAAGCTCCTATTTATATTGATGACACCGCAGGATGTACAATCACAGATATCAGGGCAAAATGCCGCCGCCTTGCAATGGCAGAAAAAAATCTTGGTTTAATTGTAATTGACTACCTGCAATTAATTGAAGGTACCGGCAGAGAAGACCGTATGCAGCAGATTTCCAGCATATCAAGAGGGTTAAAAATTTTAGCAAAAGAACTTAATGTTCCAATTATTTCACTTTCTCAGTTATCACGTGCAGTAGAGAGCAGAACTGATAAACGTCCGATGCTTTCAGATTTGAGAGAATCAGGTTCCATTGAACAAGACGCAGACATTGTAATGTTTATTTACCGTGATGAGTACTACAAAAACGCAAACGATGAAGAAGAGCAGGCTGAAAAAGCAGCAAATAAAGGTGAAGCGGAAATTATCATTGCAAAACACAGAAACGGGCCTGTCGGTACTGTTAAACTTCTGTTCCAGGGCAGTATTACTAAGTTTAAAAACCCTATCAAAACAGACGTGTTCTAGTGCTACGCTGCCGGATGGATTAAATAAATGTCTTATATTTCAATAATTTTACTTGCTATAGCTTTATCAATTGATGCCTGTGTTGTATCTTTTTCATACGGTCTGGCTTTTACTGAAAATCGTTTTAAAAATGCAATACGGCTTGCAGCGTGTACCGGTTTGTTTCAGGGACTCATGCCGGTTATTGGTTATTATCTTACGGGATTCGTAAAATCTTTTATTGAACCATATGCCGGATTTATTGTTTTTGCAATATTTACATATCTTGGGGTTAAATTTATAAAAGAAGCTTTTGAAAAAGAGAAAGAAAAACAGCTTTGCATTGACCTCAAATGCCTTTTACTTGTCGGAATTGCAACCAGTATTGATGCTTTTTCAGCCGGGATTTCATTATCACTTTTCGGAAATAGAATACTTAAACCTGCCATTTTGATTGGAGTTGTAACATTTATAAATTCTCTTCTCGGCTTTGGTCTGGGCGGAAAACTCAAAAAATTTCCGACAAAATGGCTTGAGATTACCGCCGGCTGCCTGCTGATATTATTGGGGCTAAAGAGCTTATTTTAGAAAATATTTACAGACTCTGCTAATACTAATTTCAAATATAGGTTTAGCGTGTTTGACTTATAATAATGTTTATATTATTATTGTCGTGTTGACAGCTGAATATTTATACGCTCCAGTGGCGGAATCGGTAGACGCGTTGGACTTAAAATCCAATCGGGGTTCACCCTCGGTGCCAGTTCAAGTCTGGCCTGGAGCAATTTTCTAAGAACCTGCCAAATTGGCAGGTTTTTTTATGCTCACAGACGCTCGAAAAATAAATTTTCTCGCTTGCCAGACAGCGCCTGTGCAATCTAAGATTGACTACGGCGCTGACGTTGAGTTGTCCTCAGTTCACCGGCTCTACGCCGCTGAATTCGGACATACTCCGAGCTGCCGCCTTCAAGTCTGGCCTGGAGCAATTTTAAAAGACCTGCAGAAATGCGGGTCTTTTTTATTTTATGATAAATTATAATTATGCGAGATATCTGGAACCCATGGCACGGCTGTAAAAGAATCAGTGAGGGATGTGAAAATTGTTATATGTATTATCTTGACTCACTAAGGGGAAAAGATGGTGCAGAAATTTACAAAGTCAAAAACAATTTTGATTACCCGCTTCATAAAGATAGAAACGGCAATTATAAAATTAAAAGCGGCGAATACATAAGAGTATGCATGACCTCAGACTTTTTCCTAAAAGAAGCTGACTGCTGGCGTGAAGAAGTCTGGAAAATAATAAAAAAACGTTCTGATGTTATATTTATTCTGGTAACAAAACGCGCAGACAGAATTGAAAAATGTCTTCCGGATGACTGGAACGGCGGATGGGAAAATGTTTGGCTTAATATTACCTGTGAAAATCAAAAACGTGCGAATGAGCGATTGCCTATTTTACTTGAACTTCCATTCAAACACAAAGGTATTATGGCTGAACCGTTAATAGGCAAACTTTCCATCATGAAATTTCTACAGAGCGGACAAATTGAAAATGTCTGGGCTGGAGGTGAAAACTACGGAAGCAAGAAACCGCTCTTCTTTGAATGGGTTAAATTACTGTCTGATGAGTGCAAAGCAACAGATACCACTTTCTCATTTTTTGAAACCGGAAATGTTTTCATAAAAGACGGCAAGAAAACAGTATTCACAAATAAAAAGGAACAGGCAAAAACAGCTTTCCTGCTGGATATAAATTATACCAGCAGCAGAGAACAGGTATTCAAACTGGATTTACCTGCGCAATATTCTCAAATAGGGCTATTTAATCAAACAGACGAAGAAAAATATTTCAAAAATGAATGTCAGTATTGTTTTATGAAAAGATACTGCGCCGGCTGTTCAAATTGCGGCAAATGTTAATAAAAAAGAGGAGAACTAACGCAAGCTCTCCTCTTTTTAGTAAGATTTTTAATGGATTAACCTTCAAGACCTTCTTTTTGTTTGTTTAACATATCTTGAATTTTTTCCATAATTTCTTCGCTTTTTTCCTGAACATCTGAAACTATATTATCGGCTTTTCTTTGAAGATCCTTAACTGTTTCATCTGTTTTTCTAGCCACATCAGAAGCCATATCACCAATCATTTCTCTAGTTTCAGCACCAGATTTAGGTGCAAGAAGAATACCTGCGATAGCCCCGATTGCAGCGCCTACTGCAAAGCCTGTTAAAAATTTTGTTACTGACATATTATTTTCTCCTTCATTTGTAGTTTAACTTCTTTTAATATTTTTCATATTGGTTAAGTGATTTACTTCTTTTTTGCAAAAATTTTGAAAGCTGAACACAGCCCGCTGAAAAATCCTTTTGCAACTGTTCCTGTTACCGTTGACAGTTTTGATAAAAGGTGAAGCGGCGAATTTTTTATAGCCTCTTTTACCTTATTTACGCCTTCATCTGCCTTGATAATAATTCCGCTTACGATTTCTACGGACTTATTAATATTTTTCAAAGTAGGTACTAGCTCAGTTTTAATAATCGTTGCTGTTTCGTCAACATTATTTGCAAGTTTTGATAAATCAAACAAAACCTTTATAAGCATTGCGCCCACGAGGATTACAATAACACCCGTTGCGTAAGCCAGAAAAGTTAAACTTTGATATAATTGTGCTGTTTCCATTTATTTTCCCCTAAAAATCGTAATCAGATACTTCTTCAAGTTCTTTTGCTTTTCTCATTTTTTTTGATTTAAGCATATTAGAAAACTTTTTGTACTGTCTTTCAAGTTTATATTTCAACAGGTCAATTGATTCCATAGCCTGTTTTTTAGCTTCATTTACAGCTGGAGAATGTTTTTCAGCGAGGTCGCATACAGTTTCTTTAACCTTTTCTCTCATTTCAGAACCCGGACGCGGCGCATAAAGTATACCTGCGATAATACCGCCGACTACTCCGGCTAAGAGACCCATGCCAAAGCCGAATGAAGATTTATCTTTACTCATAATGTACCTCTTTCTTATTTATGTATTCTGTGCCCATTCATTATATCACATTTTGGAGAAGGGATAAACCCTTGAAGGCTGCTTTTAATAATTTTGATTGCTTAAATTTCCTCATGACTTTTATATTAATACTCCAAAATAAAAATGCTGACATTAGACTCTCGAGTTTCGCAAGTATTATCTTATTGCGCAGGTCTTTTAAATTGTCAATCCAAATAGGAACTAACTCTGCCATTTGTTCTGAAATACCTTTTGCAAGTCCGGAAATATCCTTTATTTTTGGCTTTGCTGCGGCAATAAATTCCGATGCCTCGATAAAATATTTATCAAGTTTTATCAAATGAAATATTATAGTAAATGCAATTATTACTTCTGCAATAAAAACTATAGCTGTAAATAATGTAAAAATCATACTTTTATGTCCATATTTGTATTATTATAAGATTATATTTTATAATGTTATAAAAGAAAATACACTTGGAGGATTATATTCTGGTGGGTAGTTTAAGATTTTATTTTTCACTTCTGGCCGCAAAAACAGCCTACATGGCATTACAGCTTACCCAGCTGTCTGCGGGAACCTCCATTATAGGCAGATATGTTTTGAAACTCTGCCCTGATTTTCTCAAACAATGCAACCCTTACATCAGCACAAAAATTAATGTCACAGGTACAAATGGTAAAACAACAACCTCAGGACTTATTACCCATCTAATAAAAGAAAGCGGAAAATCCGTTATCAATAATGCAATGGGTGCTAACATGCTTACAGGTGTTGTAAATGCTGTTGCCGTTTCACTAAATCCGTGCGAACAAACTGATTTTTCTGTTATTGAATCTGATGAAGCTTATCTGGCAAAAATTTATGACCAATTTGATGCAGATTATCTGATAGTTACAAACCTTTTCCGCGATCAGCTTGACAGATACGGTGAACTTGCAACAACCAAAAGACTTATTCAGGAAGGAATTAATAAAAAAAGAGAGTTAAAACTTCTACTCAATGCAGATGACCCGCTTGTGGCATCATTTGAAGGGCGTAACAAAATTTATTACGGCATACAAAATGTTTATTATGCAGACGAGAGCCTGAAAGGTAAATCTGATGTAGAAGAAGCTTTTAACTGCCCTTGCGGAAAACCTCTAGAGTATGAGAAAAAATTTTTTGCACAGCAGGGGCATTATTACTGCAGCTGCGGTTTTAGACGTCCTGAGCCGAAATATAAAGCTGATGTTACTATTCATAGAGAATATTCGGTCATACAAATAGAAAATGAAAGCTTTACAATACCTCTTGTAGGATTATTTAACGCCTACAATGCACTTGCAGCAATTGCACTCTGCAAAGAATTAGAAATTAAAGATATCAATAAACATTTATCAAGCTTTAAGGTTGCCTTTGGACGAAGTGAAGTAAAGGAGTTGAATGGAAAAAAGACACTGATTCAGCTTATCAAAAACCCTATCGGAGCTAACGAGGTTCTTAAAACAGTTGATAAAGACTCCAATCTGCTGATAATAATAAATGATAATTATGCTGACGGGCGCGATGTTTCGTGGCTCTGGGATGCAGAATTTGAAGTTATAAATAATAATAAAAACGAGATTGTAGTATCCGGCATAAGAGCCAATGATATGGCGTTAAGACTTAAGTATGCAGGGGTTGAAAAAATTAAAATTATTAATGACATTGAAAAAGCTGTTGAATATATTGGAAAAACAGCAGATAATAATATTACGATACTGCCGACTTATACGGCGTTATTAAAACTAAACAGGATGAGGATTTTGAAAAAATGTTATTAGGTGTAAACATAGATCATATAGCGACATTAAGAAATGCGAGAGGCGGGATTGAACCTGATGTACTTACTGCTGCAAGAATTTGCAAAGAATGCGGAGCAGCTTCAATTACAACCCACCTGAGAGAGGACAGGCGCCACATTAAAGATGCTGATGTAGAGGCAATAAGAATGCTTCCGAGAACACGCCTGAATTTGGAAATGGCAATGACAGATGAAATGCAGGAAATTGCACTCCGTATAAGACCCCATGCTATTTGTCTTGTGCCGGAAAAAAGACAGGAATTAACTACAGAAGGCGGTCTGGATGTCGAAGGACAGCTTGACAGAGCAATTGAATTTGTAAAACCTTTGCTTGCGAAAAATATAGAAGTAAGTTTCTTTATCGATCCAGACATCCAGCAGATAAACGCAGTATCAAAAACAGGTGCACCGTTTATAGAGCTTCATACAGGAAGATATTCCGAAGCTTACGGCACACTTGAGGAAGAAAAAGCTTTTAAAGACCTGAAAGGAGCTGCGATATTTGCACAGAATTTCGGGCTAAAAGTAAATGCAGGACACGGTTTGAATTACCAGAACGTACATAGAATGCACGAAATTCCTAACCTTGTAGAGCTAAATATAGGGCATTCAATTATTGCCCGCTCAATCTTTGTAGGTTTGGAACAGGCCGTTAAGGAGATGAAGGCACTCTGCGAAGGATAGTATTATAGAACAATTCTCAAGGAAAGGGCTGCTAGATGAAAAATAGAGAAGAAGTTGTAAAAGAAATGCAAGCGGTTGTTGAACAGATGCGGCTTGATGATATAGAAGAAAATCCGGATTGCGAGAATGAATTTTTTACCTGCGCAGCATGCGGAGATACAAAACCTCTTGCAGGCTCTGTTCATTACGGACAAAACTACAGACTCTGCAACGACTGTGTGCTTCTTGCCGAAGTCGGATTTGAACTCGGGCAGATTAAAAACGTTGAAGAACTTATTGACGCAATGGAAGACAAAAGGCTGGAAGCTGACTGCGAATTTTTAAGACAGGAACAAAAAAGGCTGGAAAATTAGTTAATTCTTTTCAAAACTTGTCTTCATTTGCTTTATAATCTCCATTAATAATATTGAACTTTTATTAACCCTTCGCATTGCCGTTTTTTCAGTGCGCAGTGCAATCGAAAAAAGATAATTTTCTGGATAATTTTCCTTATTTCTTTCTTCTAAGATTGTTAGCAAAGCTTTTATGGTAAACAAATTACCCATTATGTTATCGTGAATTTTATCTGCTTGTTTTAATTTTTTAATATGCATATACTCTCCTATATTAAATTTAGTAGTTTTTTACAATCATTCATTTGTTTAAACACTTTTTTAGTCAAACTTTGTGTAAGAGAGATAACACTGCAATTTATATTATCAAACTGTTCAATATCACCCAGTATTTCTAATATAGCTATCAACTCTAAAAAATTATCATTAGCACAAGACGTTAATTCAAATAGTTCTTTCCTATATTCTTTTTTCATAATTTCTCCTTTTTTGCATTCCCGACAAATAGCTTACAGACATATTAGACAATTTAGTCCAAAATAGATTACATGTCAAGACTTAAACTTTTAGGAATGAATATAAAAAAATACCGAGAGCAAAAAGGGCTTTCTCAAAATGCACTAGCTGATGCCGTCAATTTATCAAGAGAATATATTGCTGATGTCGAACGCGGGCATAAAAGAATAAGTTTAAAAAAGTTATTTGCAATTGTAGATGTTTTAGACATTAAGTGTTCAGACATTTTTGATTTTTCATAGAATAGTAATCTTATATACTTTTGCTCCTATTTGTAATAAAATATTATAGGGAAAATCCAACCAGATACGAGGTGATATAAATGTGGGAATATTCAGAAAAGGTACTTGAACATTACAGACATCCAAGAAATGTCGGTAAAATTGATAATGCAGATTTAATCGGCGAAGCAGGCTCGCTTGCCTGCGGCGACTCTTTAAAACTATATATTAAATTAGACGGTAATATTATAAAAGATGCAAAATTTCAGACTTTCGGCTGCGGTTCAGCTGTTGCCTCTTCAAGCATTTTGACAGAAATGATTATTGGAAAAACTCTTGAAGAAGCTAAAAAAATTACTAATAAAGACATTGCTGACGAATTGGGCGGGCTTCCGCAAGAAAAAATGCATTGTTCTGTTATGGGACAGGAAGCGCTGGAAGATGCACTCAAAAAGTATTACGGTAAAGAAGAAATAGAAAAAGAAGCAGGTTTATCCCAAAACGGTGATAAAATCGTTTGCACCTGCTTCAATGTAACAGAAAATCAGATTTGGGAAGCAATTAAAGTAAATGGCCTTAAAACTGTGGAAGAAGTTACAAATTACACCAAAGCCGGCGGAGCCTGCGGAAGATGCAAAGGTGTTATAAAAGATATTATTGAAACTTATTTAAGAAAAGAAGGTCAGGCACCTGTAATGACTGCTGCACAAAAGATTTTGAAAATAGGCAGAGTTATTGACCAGCAAATTTCACCGCAGCTGCAAAAAGACGGCGGAGATATTGAGTTAATTGATGTTGAAGGAAACAAGGTTAAAGTAAAACTTACAGGAATGTGCAGCGGGTGCAAGAATGCAACAATGACATTAAAAGCTTTCGTCGAATCAGTACTCAAAGATAAAGTCGACAGCAGCTTAGAAGTAGAACAGGTATAGAAAGGCGGAATGTGCTCCGCCTAAGGGGTTAAAATGATTTATTTAGATAATAATGCAACCACAAAAGTAGATGAAAAAGTTTTGGAAGAGATGCTTCCATTCTTGGAACAGGATTATGCCAATCCTTCAAGCATGTATGATTTTGCCAGGAAACCTGCTGCAGCAATCCGCGAGGCAAGGGTTAAAGTAAGAGATTTTCTCGGCGCAAAAAATGAGAAAGACATATACTTTACATCTTGCGGTTCAGAATCTGCAAGTACAGCTATCAAAGGCGTACTAAACTGTAACAGGGAAAAACGCCATATTATTACAACAAGTGTTGAACACCCTGCTGTTTTAAATACATACAAAGAATTTGAGAAACAGGGTTACGAAGTTGACTACATCGGAGTAAACTCCCAAGGCGAACTTAATATTGAGGAGTTCAAATCAAAGCTCAGAAAAGATACCGCACTTGTTTCTATAATGTATGCAAACAACGAAACCGGAGTAATTTATCCGGTAGAAGAAATTGGCGATTACATAAAATCTCACTCTCCTGAGACAAGATTTTTTGTAGATGCTGTTCAGGCAGGAGGAAAACTTCCTATTAATGTTAAGGATACAAACATTGACCTGCTCGGGATTTCAGGCCACAAATTTCATGCACCGAAGGGTGTAGGCGCATTATACGTGAAACCTGATGTAAGACTTACACCGCTTATTAACGGCGGTCATCAGGAAAGAGGTCTGAGAGCAGGTACAGAAAATGTTCCTTATATAGTCGCTCTGGGTAAAGCTGCAGAACTTGCTCAGGATGCTCTTCAATTTGAGTTAACCGAAGTTAAGCGTTTGAGGGACAGGCTTGAAGAAGGTATTCTTAAAAATGTTTTCAACGCGAGACTTAATACTTCAATAAAAAACAGGGTGCCTAATACTTCAAATATTGGTTTTGAGTATGTAGAAGGAGAGTTAATTCTTCTGCATTTGAGCGATATTGGAGTCTGCGCAAGTTCTGGAAGTGCCTGCACATCAGGTTCGCTTGAACCAAGCCATGTATTAAGAGCAATGGGAATACCATTTACAGCTCTTCATGGTTCAATAAGATTCAGTCTGTCAAGATTCACTACAGAGAAGGAAATCGACTTTGTTGTTGAACACATGCCGGCAATTATGGATAAATTGACATCAATTTCTCCATTTCAAGATGAACTGAAAGAACTAAGGAAACGGAGAGGTTAACTAATATGATTGATATAGTTTTTGAGCCGATTGCAAAATTTTTTGGAACACATGCCAAATTCATCATTGGTGTTATCGTCAATATAATTTTGATATGGGGGACTTCCACTCTGATTGATGTTTTCAGTTCCAGAGTAGAAAAAAAATTACGGTTAAAAAACTCGGACTCTCCGCTTTTAAACCTCCTGCCGGTTCTGTCTAAGATATTAAAAGCAATCATCATCTTCCTTCTGCTTGCAGGATTTTTACAAAGTTTTGGATATAATGTAACATCACTTATTGCAGGTTTTGGAATTACAGGTTTAGCAGTCGGTTTTGCTGCTAAAGAAGCAATAGGAAACGTATTCGGGTCTGTAGGACTTCTTGCGGACAGAGTTTACAAAATTGGTGAATACATAAAGTTTAACGGCTACGAAGGTACTGTTGAAAATATTAACCTGCGTTCTACAACAATCAGAACACTGGAAGGTTTTATTGTTAATGTTCCTAACAACCAGCTTGCGAACGAAGAAATCACAAATGTTTCTCAAGCTCATAGAAGAAGAATAGATATTTCAGTAGATGTTGAGTACGGAACTTCTAACGAAAAGCTTGACAGAGCCTGTGAAATACTTAGAGAAATTGCAGACACTAATGACGACATTGAGGATGGAGTTCATGCTTTTATTGAAAACATGGCACCGAGCTCAATTGTTGTAAGATTGGTTTGCGAAACTTCCAGAACCTCGTGGGCAGATTATGTTCAGGTAAAAAGTTCTGTTATAAGAAAAATAATTCAAAGATACAGGGAAGAGGGAATTGAATTTGCGTTCCCTTCTACAAGTATTTATATGGCAAAATAATTAAGTAAAAATAATCTAGTAGCAGCGTGGAATGCACTCCGTCCAAAGGTTATAAAAAATGAAAATCAAGATAATTGCGCTCGGAAAAATCAAAGAAAAGTTTTTGAAAGACGGCATTGACGAGTTTATGAAACGTCTTACACCTTATGCTTCTGTTGAAATTGTTGAGCTTCAGCCGGTCGAAATTAAGGATGAAAACCTTATTGAAAAAGCACTTATGCAGGAGGGTGATAAGATTTTATCACTTATTAAAAATGATTCGTACGTAATTACGCTTGAAATTGACGGAAAACAATTATCATCAGAGGATTTTGCCACAAAAATAAATGAAATTACAATCAACGGCACAGGAGAACTTGTTTTCATAATCGGCTCTTCCTGCGGAATTGCCCCTACAGTGTCTAACCGTGCAGATTTTAGACTCAGCTTGTCAAAAATGACTTTCCTGCATCAGTTTGCAAGGCTTCTGCTTATCGAACAAATTTACAGAGCTTTCAAAATCCTTAAAAATGAAACTTATCACAAGTGACTTCATGATATAATTTACCTATGAATAGCATAACAGTTAATTGTCCGGCAAAGATTAATCTTACGCTGGAAATAGTTAATAAAAGAGAAGATGGATTTCACAATATCAAAAGTATTATGCAGACAATAAGTCTGTATGATACTCTTATTATCAAAGTAGGGGAAGGCGATGGAGAGATTTTACTGTCAGGAAATAGCAGTGAAATTCCTTATAATGAAAAAAACCTTGTATACAGAGCTGCTGAATTATTTTATAGAGAAACAGGCATTAACAATGTCAGGACAGAAATCTATATAGACAAAAATATTCCTATTTCAGCAGGATTGGCTGGAGGAAGTTCTGATGCTGCAGGAACTATTTTCGGACTCAACAAATTATTAGGCCATCCGCTAAAAACAATGCACAAACTCTGCGAAACTCTGGGCTCTGACCTTAATGTCTGCTTAGAAGGCGGTTCGATACTCGCAACATCAAGAGGTGAAGTGATAAAGAAACTTAAGCCCGTTAAATCGAAACTTACGCTTATAAAACCTAAAAATCTCGGAATATCCGCAAGAGAAGCTTACACAAAATATTCAAATAAAACCAACAAACCTCAAAAGAATATGACAGAGAAAATGCTCAATGCGTTTGATAACAATCAAGATTTTTCAGAATATCTATACAATGATTTAGAATACGCTGTATTTGATGACTACAAAGAGCTCAAAAAAATCAAAGAATATATTCCAAATGCCGTAATGTCAGGCTCAGGCTCTACATATTTTGTACTCGGTGATGAAGTTAATACCGATATTTCTGGTGATGATTATCAGATTATAAAAGGGTTAGAGTTCATTGAAACAGGAGTCGCCATTTCACAATGTAACAATTTTGTTACGAACTAGCAAATAATACTTTTAGAGGTTATATTATGCTATGAGGATATTTACAATGTAAAGATAAAATATCCTTAACATGAGGTCTAACAAGTGGTAGATAACAGATCAGCGGGTTTTTATGGAATCGGCGGGGCATTTAATTTCAAAAGCGGTGACCCCTCCGGCACTGCTGCTAAAATGAGTCAGGACAAATACGGCTCCGAAGCTATGTACCTTCCGCCGGCAGAAGGCGAAGAAGAAGGTAATAATTTCTACAATCAGGAGTTTGTTGACAGAAGTGCGCTTCTCAGAGCAACCCTCAATTCGCTTGCAATGACTAATGTTGCATCTGTTCTTAATGCAAAAAAACATAAGAAATCAATAAAAGATATACTTGCAGAAGAAAAAGAGAAAAGCGAAGAAGAAAAAGAAATTGAACGGCTTGAAGCTGAGGCTGACGAAGAATACAGAGAAGCCTCAGAAGAAGAATAAAACTGTCTAACTATACTATTTTATTACCGTTATTTATAGTATAATACTACATGACAAGGGGTGTTTTATATGTCAAATGATAAAAAGACTAACGGTAATAAATATTCATTAAGAGATGCCAGATTTTATAATGCCTGGCGCAGAATGTTTCAGTTTCTCGTAACACATGTATTCTATATGATAAGATTTAAACTTGTCTATAGATTAGAAATTTACGGAAAAGAAAATATACCTTCTGATAACAATTTTATTGTTGCAGCCAACCACTTATCCACACTGGATCCTCCTCTGGTTTGCGGTGTAATGAACAGGGGCGTTGCATATATGGCTAAAAAAGAACTTTTTGAAAACCCGTTTATGCGCTGGTGGCTTGACTGGCTCGGGGCATTTGCAGTAGACCGCGAAAAACTCGGTGTTTCTACTATTAAAACAGTAAAAAATCTTAAGGAAACAGGATGGGTACTCGGCATCTTTCCACAGGGAACAAGACAGGAAGCCGGAGAATTCAGCCACATAACAAAGGGATTTGCTTCACTGGCTAAAAGTACAAAGTGCGGAATCCTGCCGATTGGAATTACCGGTACTCAAGAAGTTAAAAGAATTCCTTTTACAGGAAAAATCATAGTAAGAATAGGAAAAATCATACCTTACACAGACGATGTTACTGGTATGGTTGATAAGTGGGAAAAATCAATAGAAGACCTTACCGGATTTAAGTATGTAGAAAAAGATAAAGTATGTTCATGAAAAAGATTTAATTTAAGTATAGCTGGAAGGAAATGATGAAAGCGGAGAAGAATTACAATAGAAGAACAGAAAAAGATTATAACTGGTTCAGAACGTTTTATTATATGTGGTTTCTGGGTACTGTAGTATATCCGGTGACTAAACTCATGTATAATATTAAAATTGAAGGGCGCAAAAATGTGCCCAAGAAATCAAATGTTATATATGCAGGCAACCACGTTTCTTATATTGACCCTCCGCTAATTGCTCTGGCAGCATGGAAAACCATTGCTTATATGGCAAAACAGGAATTATTCCATGATGACAATAAATTGCTGCGCTTTCTTGTACATACGCTGGGAGGATTTGCAGTCAATAGAGAAAAACCGGAAATCGCAACATTTAAAACAGTAAAATCCGTTTTTAATACCTCGTGGTCACTGGGTATTTTCCCGCAGGGCAAAATTATTAAAGAGCCGGTTATAAGCCATGTACACAAAGGTTTTATTATGTTTGCGAAAAAATTTAAGGCTGATATAGTTCCTGTCGCTATTTGCGGCTTTGATGGATATGCCAAAAAGCTGTTCGAAAAACATATTACTGTAAAAATCGGAAAACCTATTCCTTATACACTTGAAGAAGACGAAATTATGAGAGAATGGGCGGGACAGATTTGTGAATTTACAGGTTATGAGAATAGAATTGAAGAAGCAATAGCAAATCCGGCACTTGTCTAATTTACAAATGTTTACAGTTGCGCAATTTTAAATATTGAGCGGTTTTAATAGTTTTGTAGTAAAAGAAGGTAATAACGCATGAATATCCCGCAAATTATGGGACTTAGATTAATGTCCCCGTTTACAGAGCAAAAGCAGCAGCGCAGAACATCTAGCTTTGGTTTAACAATGGCGCAGCCATTGTTAAAGGATACTGTATCCTTCGGTGCCACAGCTAAAATGTTAACCTCCAGAAAAGACGGAGTTTCATTGAAAGCTGCAAGAGAAGTGTATGCAATAACCGAAACAATGCAGCCTAAAATTCAAAAATTTCTCAATGAATTATTCGGAGATTTACAGGTTACCCAATTTAAACCACAAAATCCTATTTATAAAATTTCTGACAGAGCTAAAACTCCCGAGTCTATCAGGGAAAAGAGCGCTACAAGACAGTGGAACTGCAGAGCTGAAATTTTAGATTTTATGACAGATCTCAACGGCGCAAAAATCGTAATGCGCGACGGTTCAAAAAAATCAGTAGAAAAAGTTCTTTCAAGATTTATTGAACCAATAAAGAAGGGCAAAATTGAACTTATTGAAATCGAAAACAAACGCCCTAAAGTAACACAAAAATTAAGCAATTCTAAAAAATCCCAGTATGATTATGCTTCCATTGATTTTCTTGAACAATTACAACGTATTCAAGAAGATAAGTGGGCTAGCATGAAACTTAAAGAAAAAAGAGAAGTAAGAACTGATATGTTTGACTTTACAGAAGTTAACTATCCTGCAATTCACTTCTTATTTAAGCTTCCCGGTGAAACAAGACCGTTTGAGCTTATGATTATGGGTAAAAACGTTAATGCATATAAAGATTTGGATGACAAGCTGTTTAAGATTTTAAACAATAAAAACATTGATAAAAAATACAAACCGCTTGTTGATGTCGTTTCTCCTCTTTCAGAGCCCGGAAATAAACCTCTGCTGGAGTTATTCAACAAATACAGAGGCGATGCATTTTTATTCCAGCGTGCTAAGAAGCCAACCGCATTCTCAGAAAGCTATGAAATTGAATACTTTCTGCCGTTGACAGAAGATTTACCGCCTCAATATGATTTAAACAACTTACATAGAATTATGCAGGAATGCGAAGCAAAAGCGGCTGTAAAACAACGCACTAAAAAGCCTTAACTTGAAGTTTTTTTGCGTTTCTTCTGGGGTTTATTATTTTTCTTAGTAAACTGCTGCGGAGCATGACTGTATGATGTTTGAATTCTTTTTACACTAAATACATCAGGCATAGATTGTAATGCTGTCATAACCTTACGCAAAGTATAAATATTATCAAGTTCTATTCCAAGTTCAATAATACCAACCTTGCCTTTTGATTTAACGTTTGCAGAGTTGATATTTGTGTTGTTATCCGAAACAACACCTATAATATCTTTCAAGAGCCCCATTTTCTCAGCTGTTTCGATGCGAATCGTCGTGCTGTATGTTTTGTTGATATTATTACCTGACCAGTGAATATCAATCAAACGCTCAACCGGAATATTTTCAAGCGTTTTGCAGTCCAGCCTGTGTACCGTAACCCCTTTTGAGCGTGTTACAACACCTACAATAGGTTCACCCGGAATTGGAGAGCAGCATCTTGCAAAAGAATAAAGAAGCCCTTCCAGCCCGACAATATCTTTTTCAGAAGCTTTTCTAGGTTTATGATTAGCAGGTCCTTCTTGTTTTGGAGGTTTTCTCAGACGGTTAATAATCTTATTTACGGTAGTTTCGCCGTAACCAAGTGCTGCAAATAAGTCGTCACCGCTCACGTAGTTCATCTGTTTTGCAACTTTATCAAATTCGCCATTCTTAACATATTCGTCAAAAACTGTTTTGGTAAGTTCATGTTCAAGGTTTGCTTTACCGATTTCAATATGGTCTTCACGTTTATTTTTCTTGTACCACTGACGTATTCTTGAGGCAGCTTGTTTTGTTACAACGAAATTCAACCAATCTAAACGTGGTGCTGAAACTTTTGAAGTCATAATTTCAACAATGTCGCCGTTTTTAAGCTTGGTATCAAGTTGTGCAATACGTCCGTTTATCAAAGCACCGACAGTTTTATGCCCTACATCAGAGTGAATACGATATGCAAAATCAATCGGAGTAGCGCCTTGTGGAAGGTCAATTACATCTCCCCCCGGTGTGAACGCAAATACCTGATCTGAAAATAAATCGAGTTTTACTGAATTAACAAAATCTTCGGCATTTTTCGTTTCTTTGTTGTATTCAACAAGTTTACGCATCCACGAGAATTTAATATCACTGGCCGAATCAGCTTTTCTGGAGCCTTTTTCTTTATATCTCCAGTGTGCAGCAATACCATATTCAGCAATTTCATGCATTTCCCAAGTTCTAATTTGCACTTCCAGCGGTTTTTGGCGCGGCCCGATTACAGAGGTATGCAAAGATTGATACATGTTGCCCTTAGGCATTGCAATATAATCTTTAAAACGCCCCGGAATAGGTTTGAACTGTGAGTGAATAAGACCAAGAACTTCATAACACTCTTTTTCTGTATCAACAATAACACGGACTGCTGTGATATCATACAAATCGTGAAATGCGACATTAAGTCGTTTCATTTTGTTATAAATACTGTAATAATGTTTTGCACGGCCTGTAATCTGAGCATTAATTCCGCTGGCTTTAACATCTTTAGAAATCTTGTCTATAAGCAGTTTTACAGTCATTTCTCGTTCAGCTTTTTTCTGCGAAACAAGCTGAGCAATTTCATAATACTTATCCGGATGAAGATATTTGAGCGACAAATCTTCAAGCTCTGCTTTTATTTTACCGACCCCTAAACGATTTGCAAGCGGCGCAAAAATATCAAGAGTTTCCTGAGCAATTCTTTGCTGCTTAACAGGTGTCATATAATTAAGCGTACGCATATTGTGAAGTCTATCCGCAAGCTTAAGAAGAATAATTCTGACATCGCTTGCCATTGCAATAAGCATTCTTCTAAAGTTTTCTGCCTGACGTTCCTCAGTAGATTTGAACTGGAGTTTGCCTAGTTTTGTCACGCCCTGAACAAGGTTCAAAACATCTTCTCCAAAAAGTTCCTTAATCTCCTCAGGTTTTGTATCTGTATCTTCTAATATATCGTGCAAAAAGCCGGCCATTAGAGTGTGTTTATCTGCTCTCAAGCCGATCAAAATCTTTACGACTTCCATTGGATGGATAATATAAGGCTCCTCTGAAACCCTATACTGTCCGGAATGAAGTTTTCTTGCAAACTCAAAAGCTTTTTCAAGCTCTGTTATATCATCGTCTGAATACTGCTGCTCTGCTAAAAGCGCTCTTATCTCATCAAAGGTTATTACATACTGTTCCATTATGCTTTTATCATAGTGTTTTTTTAAGAATACGTCAAGGGCAACACAACTGGCTTGTCGTGCTGCTCAAAGGCGGGCTGGTAGTTATTATTTAGATTCGGAAGGTTGATAAAACCAGCCGGCCATTTATCTACGTGCGTAGCACCTGCGCTGCGATTGCTTTATAGAAGCTTATATAATCTATCATGCAGTCAAATTCACTTGAATAAACCAGCTTATTAACAGTCAGCAGATTTTCTTCCATCTGGTTTAAATCAAGTTTTGCGATAACGCCCTGAGCGAACTTATCCTTTGAAAGCTGAAAATCTTTTTGTTCAAGCTCCTGTATTTTTTTCTGTTTTGAAAGTTTTTCCCTGTCCATATTTACAGAAACCAGAGAGTCGTTAACTTCCTGCATAGAAGTAAGATTTACTTTTTCATAATTCTTAACGCTTCTTTCGTAAGCAATCTTTTTAGCTTTCAGATTTGCCTTAAGCTTTCCGCCCATAAAGAACGGTTGAATTACACTTCCGCCAAGCCCCCAAATCATGTTGGAAGTAGTGAACAGGCTTTCAAAGTATTTGGAATTAAAAATCACACCGCCGCCCAGACTAAGCTGCGGAAGCATTTCTTTTCTTGCAATTCTGACATCAATGCCGGCCTTTTCAAGCATCTTTTCTGCTTTTAAATAGTCCGGACGCTTCATTATTACCTCAGAACTTACGTACTCAGGAATATTGCCCGTAAAAGCCAGCTCTCTGTAATCAGTTCTTGCATATTCTTCAATATTATTAGGGCTGTCGCCTGTAAGTACTGCAAGCTGGTGAAGAAGTTTAGTCCTTTCCTTCTTCAAATCTGTCAAATCAGCAACACCTGAGATGTAGGATTTATTAGCTTTTACTAAATCTGAAGTTGAAACCAGCCCTTCGGCATTGCTTACAGACATAATCTCAAAAATCTCTTTTCTCAGCTTAACTATATCTTCCTGCAAATCAATCATTGCATCAAGCTTTACAATATTTATATATGTACTTCCTACAGCAGAAGCAATTGCGATATACGCAGCCTGCTCATCCAGAATAGAAGCTTCATAGAGTTTTCTGACCGAAGTTGTCTTATTATGATTTTTTCCCCAGATATCAAGCTCATAGTTTGCAATTATAGGCAATCCAAACCCGCCGGCTGAAGGCCCGATGAACTTTCCATATCCAGGAAGAAATCCTGCTGATACAGTCGGAAGCTCACCAGCACGCTGGGCAATAACATTTTGATAATATTCATCAATTGTTAAGGTTGCCATCTTTAAATCCTGATTTTTATCCATGGCTTTTATAATATAAGCATTTAAATTATCGTCATTAAACTGACCCCACCAGGACATATTTATATAATCATATTTATTTTTGGTTGGTTTTATTTTAGTTTCTTTTTTCTTCTTTGTTTCAGGTTTTGTGCCGTCTACTTTAACTTCCTCTGCACCTGCATTCAAAACAGGAGTCTTTTCTGCAGCTATAACTGTACCTATATTTCCCATACCAAGTGATATTAACAATGCCAGTGATAAAATTTTCCTCATCTTTTTTCTCCAAGTACTTGATTTTTTCTAATAAGAATGATAACATAACTATGTTGCATTTGCAACATGTTGTAAAATAAACATACTTCATATAGGGGATTTACATTTTGCAAAACCACTTTACAGAAACAATATTCTACCAAATAGAATTAACTGCAAAATATTGCAAGCTTTTAGGTTCGCAGGTTTTTGAAAAATTTAATGCAGGAATAACCTGTGAAGAATATTCTGTATTAGATGTTTTGCTAAGCAGTCCTGAATTATGCCAGAGAGATTTAGCCAAGCTGATTTTAAAAGATAGAGCTAACACTGGCAAATTGCTCGATACACTTGAGAAAAAAGGATTTGTTAAAAGAAAACTATCTATAAAAAACAACAGACCGGTAAAAATTGTTGAAATTACCGAAGCCGGAAAAGAAAAAGTCACAGATGTCTTAGAACGTATACGTCCTCATTATGAATTCGTAAAAGAAAGAATTAATAACAGCGATGTTGCAAAAGTTGGAGATTTACTTAAAGAATTGAGAAAAATTCTAGATGAAACATTAGAAATACAGATTTAAGGGTGAAAGAAATGAGTGAAGAGAATAAAATAGAAGAAGAAAATACAAAAAAACTGCCTGTTAAGAAACGTTATATATTTACATCATTAGTAATCATAGGCGCTCTCGCTGCAGGATATTTTATATATGATGCACTCGGATACCAGTCTACTGATGACGCTTATGTTGAAACAACAACAGTTTCAGTATCGCCGAAGGTTTCAGGACAGATTGTTAAAGTTCTTGTAAAAGATAATCAGCCTGTCAAAGCCGGACAGGTAGTAGCTGTTATTGATAAAATTGATTATCAGGTCAAACTCGATCAGGCAACAGCTGCTTATGAAAAAGCTTTGTTAAACCAACAGAATGCGCATGCGAACTTAAATGCAGCAAATTCTGAAATCGCACTTGCTCAGAAAGATTTAGAAAGATACGAAAATCTTTATCAGGCAGGAGCGGTATCAAAACAAACTTTAGACAGAGCCCGAACAAATCTGGAAAGTGTTCAGGCAAAACAGACAACTGCAGAACAGTCAATATTTTCAAAAGACCCATCTAAAAGTGCAAAAGTTGCAGATGCCGACTTGAATGTTTTGAAGGCACAAAAACGTGCTGCAGAACTGGCTCTTGAGTATACTGATATTAAAGCGCCTATTGACGGAACTGTTTCCAATAAAAAAGTTGAAGTCGGCATGATGGTACAGCCGGGAAGCCCGCTTTTTGTTGTAGTTCCGCATGACGTATGGGTTGTAGCTAATTACAAAGAAACACAGCTTACTCATATGAAAAAAGGCATGGATGTTGATATCAAAATTGACACTTATCCTGACAAAGTTTTCAAAGGAAAGATTGACAGTATTCAAAGAAGCTCCGGTGCAAAAGCTAGTTTGTTCCCGCCGGAAAATGCTGTAGGGTCTTTTGTTAAAATTGTACAAAGAATTCCGGTTAAGATTGTATTCACAGAAAAAATTAATCCTGAAGAATACGCTATTATACCTGGAATGTCTGTTGTGCCAAAAGTAAAAATTAGAGATTTCAAAGAACAGTAAGTTTAAAAAAAGTAAAAATTTCAGTATTACGACTCAGCGGTGGCATCTCGTCAATGCCGCCATTTTTTTACAACAAGAGCGCACACAATGATGGAACTGTCAGCTTGTTGTACTATAATTAAATCATGCAAATCTACTCAGATAAATGTTTTGAAAATCCTGTTCGTATTATTGAAGCAGAAGAGAATTTACAAGAAGCTCTCAACGAAATTGACAAACTGCGAAAAAAATATTTTCTTCTGGGATACATAACATATGACTTTAAAAAGTTATATTTTGAAGTTTTTGACAAATACGAAAAGTATACTCCGGCAAAATCAAAACAACATGGCACAATAATCCGTCCTAAAATAACAAAAGAACAGTACATAAATGCTATAGAAAAAATAAAACAATATATTTCAGAAGGTGTGACATACGAAGTTAACTACACCTACCCGTCGGAAGTTCTCACAAATCTGGACGGAATTGAACTTTTTGAAGCACTTCTTGATAAACAAAAAACACCATATAATACATTTATAAAAAATAAGTACACAACACTTCTATCCTTCTCTCCGGAACTATTTTTCAGGCTTGAAGGCAGAAAAATTACAACAAAGCCGATGAAAGGAACAGCCCCGAAACTTGATGACGGGAAAGATGAGGAGAGGCGCGATTTTTTATACAATGATATAAAAAATCCCGCGCCGAAAATATCATGATTGTCGATCTTTTAAGAAATGACCTCGGTCGTATTGCCAAAACCGGCACAGTAAAAGTTAATAAACTTTTTGAAATAGAAGAACATCCGACTGTTTATCAAATGACATCAGAAGTTTCTGCAATTCTTGAAGACCGCATCAGCCTGTTTGATATTTTTAAAGCGATATTTCCTTGCGGTTCAATTACCGGCGCGCCTAAGGTTTCGACAATGAAAGTAATTGATGAATTAGAATCATTTGATAGAAATCTTTATTGCGGTGCAATAGGATACTTATCACCTGATATTTGTGAATTTTCAGTTCCAATCAGGATTTTATACGGGAATAATCATAAATATACATACCATGCCGGAGGCGCTGTTGTTTGGGATTCAAACGCTGAGGACGAGTGGGAAGAAACTTTAACAAAAACAAAATTTCTGCAAACAGATTTCCAGCTGATTGAAACAGGAACAGACGATTGGGAAAACCATATTCAACGGATGAAAAAATCCGCAGCCGCTCTGAATTTCAAATGGAACAGCAGCATTAAAAATATAAAAGGTACAAAAAGAGTGCTTCTTAACAGGGACGGAAGTTTCGAAATACAGGAAAAAACTTTTCTGCCGATAATTTCCAATAAAATCAGGCTAGGCCGCAAGACAAATTCAGCCAATCCGTTTTTATATCACAAGACAACAATAAGGGAATCTGCTCCTGATGATGTTTTTGAGATTATCGGTATAAATGAGCGCGGCGAGATAACGGAAGGAACTTTTACAAACATTGCTGTACAAATCAACGGAGAATTGTACACTCCTCCTGTTGAATGCGGACTGCTTGCCGGAACTTTCAGAGCAAAGCTCTTAGAGCAGGGAAAAATTAAGGAAAAAGTTTTGTACCCGTCAGATTTAGAAAAAGCAGAAAAAATATTTTGTTTCAACTCCGTAAGAAAAATGGTTGAGGTGGAATTATGCTCATAATTGATAACTATGATTCCTTTACTTATAATATCGTTCAATATATCAAAATGTTAGGCATAGAACCAATTGTCATAAAAAATGATGAGCTGGCACCTGATGAAATTAAATCACTTAATTTTGAGCGTATTATTCTATCTCCCGGCTGGGGTAATCCCGATAACTCAGGGGTTACAATGGATGTAATAGATTTTTATAAAGACAAATGCCCTATACTCGGTGTATGCCTCGGTATGCAATGTATATGCAAATATTTCGGAGCCGGGATAATAAAAGCACCCGAGCCGTTCCATGGTAAAAATTCACAGATATTCTTTAATGATGATTTCTGTTTATTTAAAGGATTAAAACAGGGATTTAGCGCCGCCAGATACCATTCGCTTATGGTATCAAATACAACAGACGACATTATTATCACCGCCAGTACAAAAGATAATATTCCTATGGCAGTGGAAATTAAAGGCAAAAAGATTTACGGGGTACAATTTCATCCGGAAGCAATCTTAACAGAAAACGGGATTGAGATTTTTAACAACTTCATCTCAATCCCGTAAATTATTTGTCTACGTGCGCAGCATTATGCAAAGTATCTTGCTAACAGACCGTCAAAACCGCGTCCGTGGCGTGCTTCATCTTTTGCCATTTCGTGAACTGTATCGTGAACAGCATCAAGACCTAATTCTTTAGCACGTTTAGCGATTTTCATCTTACCGTCGCAAGCGCCGAATTCTGCTTCTGCACGTAATTCAAGATTTCTCTTAGTTGAATTTGTAACAACTTCACCAAGAAGTTCTGCAAATCTTGAAGCATGGTCAGCTTCTTCAAAAGCATATCTTTTGAATGCTTCTGCAATTTCAGGATAACCTTCTCTGTCAGCCTGTCTTGCCATTGCAATATACATACCGACCTCTGTGCATTCACCCATGAAGTTTGCTCTCAAACCTTCAAGAATTTCAGGATCGACATCTTTTGCGACACCGATTCTGTGCTCATCAGCATAGTTTTTCTCACCTTCTGCCATCATTGTGAATTTATCTTTACCTGCACCGCATACAGGACATTTTTCAGGAGCTTCACCTTCTGCTACATAACCGCAGATTGAACATACGTATTTTGCCATAATTAACTTCCTTTCTTCTTTTTACAAAATTTATTATAACATATTGTTCATCATGCTTCCATTGTAATTACAACAGAAATTAAGCTAAATATTTTTGGAGTGTTTCTTTATCAAAAACCTCAACACTGTCTTTTGAGTGTATAAATATCAAGCATGTGATAAGTGTCTTGAATGACTGAAAATCTTCAAAAGCAAGTTTTTGTCTTAAATCAGTCATATTGTTTGCCATAAATTCCGTAATAACAGTCTTGTCGTTATAAAAGAGTTCGGACAAAAATTCAAACGCATCACGAGTTTTAACCCCTTCCAGATAAATCATTTCAGGTGATTGAAACTCAACATATCTGAGAGCTTTATCCATGCTGAAGCCGACATTTTCATTGAGTTCACACTGGTTAACCCCTTTAAGTTCATATTTTGCAATAGATTCAATAGTCATTATATTTTTACCGGAAGTAGCAGCTTCCATCAAAAGAGAATAAATCATATGCGTTTTCCCGCTGAGAGGAGAGCCGCATACAAGAATTATTCCAGGATTATTCAGGGCATGAGAAATTATACTTCGCTGTTTTTCATCAGGGATAATCTTGTCTAAGTGTTTCGGCGGTTTATAAATCTTAAGTGAAATTCTTTCGCCCATAATAGTCGGAAACGATGAAACTGATGCAATCAGCATTGCATTTTCGACTTTAAAACAGAGTTTCCCGAGCTGGGGAATCTCACATACTGTTGCATCAAGATTAGAAAGTGTTTTCAGCTTTGAAACAAAAGCTGAATTTAAAATAGCTGGAATTGTTCCCTTATCAGACGGCTCGCCGTTTTTCTTAAAAACAACTTTCAACCCTTCCTCTACCTGCTCAAAGTTAACTTCATGAACATCTTCAATAATAGCCTGTTTTAAAATAGCTCTGATAACATGCTGTATATGTTCTTCTCCGGCTTCTTCTTTATGAAGTTCTTCGGTCCAGTCAAACTCCTCATCTTCATCAGACGTAAGAGTTATGCTGTCAACAGTATCAGCAACTTTGTAATACTCATCAATCTTTTTAACAATACTTGCTTCAGATGCAATAACCGGTTCAATTGAACATTCAGCTGTTTCAATAATCTTATCAATCGCAAACAAATCCAGCGGATCTGCCATTGCAACAGTTAATACATCTTCTATTTTAAAAAGCGGAATAATCCTGTATCTTCGTGCATCAGCAAAAGTTACAAACTTAAAACACCTGGTATCGGGTTCATAATCTTCCAGATTTACATAGGGAATATGCAGTTTTGTTTCAAGGAATTTTAGAAGCGTATCCTCTGCCAGAATTCCGGAATTAATCAGCGCCTGCCCGATATTAATTCTCTGAACATTTGCGAGCTCTTCCGCCTTCTCCAGAGTTTCATATGAAACTATACCGTCACGCACAAGCTCATACTTAAGTTTTTCCAGTGTTTTATTTGTGATGGTTTCCATTATTCTTCTCCGCCGCCAAGATAACTCTCAACCTTCTTGACGATTGCATCAAGCTCAAACGGTTTAGTAATATACTCATTAACGCCTGTTTCCTCGCCAATCATCTTATCCTCGAGCTGCGAACGGGCTGTAACCATAATTATCGGAATATCTTTGTATTTGCTGTCATATTTAAGGAGTCTGCTTATCTTATAACCGTTAATTTTCGGCATCATAACATCAAGGATAATCAAATCCGGCATAATTTCTTTTGCGAGCCTCAATCCGTCCTCGCCGTTGTAAGCGGTATAACACACATAGCCTGAAACCTCCAGAACAAACTTTAAGCTTTCAACGATGTCCTGCTCGTCATCCACTATAAGTATCTTTTTCATGTGTATCTCCTTCAATATCGTATGAATACATTATATCACATTCGCCGTATAAGTTCCTGTTTTGCTCTATAACAGAGTCAATTTTCTTCTTGAGAAATTCAGCAGAAGGCTTATCACCATCAACAAGAATTAATGATAGAGTTGTCATCGCACCTTCTTTTTCAATAAGCGAATTGGTCATATATGTTTTGTTTAATAAATTATTTTCTCTTAGCAAGTTTTCAATAACTTCATTTGTAGACTTAATCTTTATTACCGCAATAGTTGAGCCATTTGAACGTGCGCGCTGGGCAAGCTGTTTCTTAATCATAACAAAATTGCTTCTGTCATTTGCAACAGGAATTACAAAATAGAATTTTGAACCTTTGTTAATTTCACTATCACACCAGATAGCACCGTTATGAGATTCCATCAGCTGTCTTGCAATCGGAAGTCCGAGCCCTGAACCTCCGACTTTTCTTGAAAGAGAGTTTTCAATCTGAGCAAACTTATCAAACACATGGTTCAAATCTTTTCTCTCAATTCCGATACCATGGTCTTCAACACATACGAGTAAATAATTTCCCTGCAGTCTTTTAATATCTTCTTCGAAACAATGGTCGTACTGAAGCTCTCTTGCATTTACAACTTTTGAAGAAATGTCAATTTCACCCGCATCCGGAGTAAATTTAATCGCATTAGAAACAAGGTTTGTCAGCACCTGCTCTAACCTGTTTGAGTCAGCATAAACTTCAACATCCTCGCCTGACGGAGTATATTTAATTACAAGATTTTTCTCCCTTGCAACTTCTGCAAGGTTATTTTTCACATACTCAATAACTGGGCCTACATGAATTAATTCAAATTTGAAATCCATTTTGCCGGCTTCAATTTTGGAAATATCAAGCAAATCGTTAATAATTCCTGAAAGCCTTATGGCATTACGTTTGCCCATAGAAACGAACTTCTCAATATTTTCCGTCATCTCACCGGCTTTGCGGCTCAAAATAATGTCCATAGCATTTTTAATTGCAGTAAGCGGCGTTCGGAGTTCATGAGAAACAATCGAAATAAATTCAGATTTCATACGTTCAAGTTTTTGCAACCTTAGGTTGGTAGTTTTTAACTCTTGATATAAAGCTGCGCTTTGTATTGGCAGCATCACCTGCTGCACAAGAGTTTGAAAGCAGGTCGCATCTTCAGTTGAAAACGGTTTTTCCCTATAAATTTCCGTAAACCCGAAAAACTCATCGTTTAACGCAATTGGTGCAAACATATTGTCAAATCTGAGTATTGAGAAATCATACTCTTGAATATTGTGCTTTATGTTCTTTTCGATTTTCAAATTCCCGATTTTAATATCAACAGGCGGGTCAGAAAGCAGTGATTTATAGCTTAAAATCGCCCGTAATTTCAAAGCTTCAAGGAGTCTGTCCGATACCTTGTAAAGTGAATTAATTATTAGTACCGGCTCACGTTCAGAGCGGAACATAAGAGTGCAGGAAAGCTCAAAATTAAGCGACTTTTCAATCCCCTCAATCATAATTTTGATAAGCTTATCCTTATCAAGCGAACCTGCAAGCTGAGAACTTGTATTGTAAAGAACATTTAGCTGATAAAGACTTCTGGCAAGTTCCTGATTAGCCTTTGTCATTTTTAAAAGAGAGTGGCGCGTTTTCAAGCTTGAATCAACAGTAGCAAACAAAAGTTTTTTATCAATCGGCGTTTTAATGAATAGATTTGCATTGTGCATAACATCTTTACCGTGGTCTTTTTCACCAAGCAAGAGGATTATTACAACCGGATACTGTTTTATTTTTCTGCAAAGAGGTTTCAAATCAAGGGTTTCTATATCCCCGTCAACTATCACGATATCCGGCTCTTCCACCTTAAGGACATCAAAAATCATAGTTTCATCAGCTGATACGATTACTTCGTCAGCCGGAAAAACCTCCATTACGATTTTCTCTTTTTCACTGTCCCCGCTAATTAACAAAAACTTTGTCATACCAACATGATAACAAAAAACGGGTAAATGTAAATCAAAACTGGAAAGTTATAAAATAACGTCATTCACCAGTTTAAGAATTAGTTTCAACTCTTTGACATCAGCACTTTTGAGTTTCTTACAGATTTCCTGCTCCAACTCTTCTCTGGTTTCCATATCAGTAAAACGAAACAATAATTCTATATCAACTTTTAATGCTTCTGCAAGTTTCTGAAGCATATCAAAAGATGGGGAGGAATAACCTGACTCAAGTCTGCTTAAATATTTAGAATCAACACCAATAATCTCTGCTAACTTCCATTGTGTATAATTACGTTTTTTCCTTAAAACCTGTAAATGTTTCCCAAACTTCTTCTTATAATTATCCATATATATAATATTTTACGAACTTGTACAGCATTTAGAACTAACACATAGGCCTAGTCATGTCAACTTTTTCTACCAGTCTGGTATACTCAAAGTTGAATATCCGCATGGCTGGTAATTCAATCATGAGTATACAAACTCTCTTGTACCGTCTTCGTTCAAAATTAGTGCACATAAATGTGCATCCGGATACTTTCCGCATCCCAAATCAATACAAATTTTGCCTTCATCAATATATGGTTCATCAAACTCTGTATGCCCGAAAATAATTTTTTGCGGAAGCTTGTGTTTTGAATAAATAAACTTTCCTCTGATATAAACCAGATCGACTTCATCCTGCTCTTCCAGCGGATAATCCGGATTTATACCGGCGTGAACAAAAAGATACTTGTCTGTTAAGTAGTAAAATTTGAGATTCCTGTAAAAGTCCCCGTGAACTTTGAAAATATTCTCAAAGCTTCCGTAGCTTCTGACCGTCGCAGGCCCGCCATAATTATCAAAAAGAAACTGATAATATTCGTCATTTGTATGCAGAAGAGCATACTCGTGAGAACCTATCAAATAAATACATTTATTGGTTTCTCCCAGTGCAATTATTCTATCAACGACACCTCTTGAATCAGGCCCCCTGTCAATATAATCCCCCATAAAGACAAAGACATCGTCCGGACGTGTATCTATTTGAGATAAAACACTCTCCAGTTTTTTAAGTTCGCCGTGAATATCTGTAATCGCTATATAACGCATAATAATCTCATTTGCTACGAAAAATTATAATTAGTAGCAAATTCCCCATTAGGCAATTCGTATATAATTTTTCCGTTTATACAGTATACATTCGGAATACCTTTTCTGCGATTTTCTTCTTGAGCTTTTTTAATTGCCTTATTACCAAGTTTTAATATTTTTTCTGTAATTTCTGTCATTATTGAAATCCTTTTATAAAATCATTATATAAGTTTTCATTGAAAATCTCAATGGCACCATTAATTGATTGTGCAACTAATATATATTCAGAAGAACCATTATAAAAAATATTCCATTCACTAACCAAATTTTGATACATATTGATAAAATTATTTTTACTTCTATAAAATCTACGAACAATATCATTTTGGGGTATGTCATGCCCACCATTTAAAACTCGCACTTTTATACGATTTTCACACATTTCTGGAGTATCTAAATATGAATATATTAAAACCACTTTATATCCCAACTCTCTGGCTTTTTTTATAGTTTTTATATGATTTTTCCCGGCTAAAGTTGTTTCTATTACAAAAGATTTTTTCTTATTAAGTAACTCATTTAATTTGTTTAATACAATTTTTCCAGCTTTAATCTTCACACTTTCAATATTTTCAGGACAAATTTCATGAGCTATGTTGTCAGCATTTAGGAATTCCAATTTTTCAGCAGGTAACAACTCGCTCGCTAATGTACTTTTTCCACTACCATTTGCACCGGCAATTATATATAAAATTAAATCTGACATAACCGTATTATAACATAAATTTACGTTTTGCCTGTATGCTGCCTCTGCAATAAATTTTCAGAGAGTTCACCAAGCTGTTTAATAGAAAGCTTTTCACCTCTTATATTTTCATCTAGCCCCATTTTCTCAATAACTCTGGAAACTTTATCTCTATCAAATCCTGCCCCTGAAAGACAATTTTTTAAGGTTTTACGCCTCTGTGAAAAAGCTGCTTTAATAGTTTTTCTAAAGTGTTTATAATCACCGAGCTTTAAAAGCGGTTCTTTCCTAACCTTTAAAGATACAAGCGCAGAATTAACCTTTGGTGCAGGATAAAAAGATTTTCTGCCTACAAGTCTTATTATTGAGCAGTCTGCCCAGAATTGGGAAAGGATTGTTAAAAGCCCGTATTGTTTGGCAGGACTTTTTTCCGTCGCCGTAATCCTTCTTGCAACCTCTTCCTGAACCATGAGAATAATATCAACAATTTTAGCTCTGTTTTTGTTTTCTAAATCATCAATTTCTCCCAGCAGGTGGGCAATAATCGGGGAGGTTATATAGTACGGAATATTTGCAACAATTTTAATTTTCTCATCCGTAAGTTCAGATAAATCAGTTTTCAAAATATCATTATGTATAATCTGCAAATTATCGCATTCAAGTTTTTCAAGTTCCTTAATAGCCTCCTCATCAAGCTCTACCGCAATAACTTTTTTGGCATGCTTAACCAGCTGTTCTGTCACAAATCCGACACCCGGTCCGATTTCAAGAACAACATCCTCTTTTGTAATCTCTGCAAAATCAATAATATCAGAGATTACATCAGGGTTAATCAGAAAATTCTGACCCAACCTTTTTTTAGTTCTAAAAAACTTTGCCCGTTGTAAATAATCCACCATGGTATCAATAATAGTACAAACAGGGAAATGTTAAAACTTTAAACTTCTTCTAAAATTATTAATATCTTGTTTTAGATATAATAGGGAAAGGAGAATATCGTGAATTATTGTGAAACAAAAACTAAAGAACATCTGGAGTATAATCAGCTGCTGGAAGAATTTGTTCTGGGCTGCAAAACAGATAAAAAAATTGGTTTAGAATATGAAAGAATTCCGCTCATCAAAGTTACAAATCAGGTAGCAAAATATGACGGCGAGTATGGAATTTGCGAAATGCTCAGAGAATTTGCAAAAACAGACAACTGGGATTATATTTTAGACGATGTCAACATAATCGGATTAAAGAAAATTCACGATACAATAACTCTTGAACCGGGATGTCAGGTTGAATTAAGCCTTGAACCGCAAGAGTTTATCAGAGATTTAAAAAAACGTGTTGAAGAAATCGACTCCGTAATGCAGCCTATACTAGACAAGTTTGGAATAAAACTTATTAATAAAGGTGTTTCACCAACTACGACCTACAAAAATATAAAGCTCCTTCCTAAAAGAAGATATCACCTTATGGCAAATTACCTCTGGGGAATTTTATCAGATGTAATGATGAGAGAAACTGCCGGTATACAGGTCGGAATTGATTACAAATCCGAAGAAGATGCAATGAAGAAGTTTAGAATTGCAAACATAATGATGCCTTTTGCAACTGCAATGTACGCAAATTCAAGATACAGAGGCGGAGTTGATACCGGCTACAAGTCTTTCAGAGCACTAGCATGGTTAAATACGGATAATGAAAGATGCGGTTTTGCAACAAAATTTCATGACGGCATGAGCTTTAAAGATTATGTAGAAACTCTTCTTGACACACCAATGATTTTCATTAACAGAGAAAACAGAACCGTCAACCTTAACGGCAGACTAACATTCAGACAATTTATGAACAAAGGATTTGAAGGTTTTGACGCAGATATAGATGATTGGAAGCTGCATGCAAATCTGTATTTCCCTGAGGTTAGACTTAGAAACTTTATTGAAATAAGAAACCACGACTGCGTTGGAGGAGGACTTGAATATTCAATTCCTGCATTTTATAAGGGAATTATGTACAACTCTGCTGCTCTCGATGAAGTCAGCAGCATGCTTCTTAAATATTCTTATAATGAAATTAATGAACTCAGATATAATGTTGCCAGACATGCAACTGCATCTAAACTAAGAAAGCATCCTATTTTAAACATCTGTAAAGAGCTGGTTGAAATTTCCTATTATTCACTCAAGAACCAGTGCGAAGATGAAGAAATATTCCTTGAACCGCTTATGGAAATGCTTAAGAAAAATAAGGTTCCGTGCGATTTTTCCTGATTTTAAGAAGTCTTCCTGAATTTATCTCCGTAAAACCGTTAATATGGGGCGGGATAAATTCAGTTGACTCAAGGATTTCAAACTCAGACGCTTCTTTTAAAAAGGTATCAAAATCACTTCCTAAAAGGTTCTGATAAAATTCGCAGCCGGTAAGCACAATATAATAATCGCCTGCCGGAAGGTTTTTAAGCGTTTCTTTCGTATTATTTATCAATATAAAATTGCAATAATTAAATTTGTTATAAAACATTTTATAATACACATTTGTGTTTAAAGAATATCCTAATATAACAGGAGTTTTGCCATCATAATTCTTAGCAAGATATTCCCAGACATTTCTCGCAGCTTCGGGCTTGGTAACAATATATTCAATCGGTGACGGGAATTTTAAACATCCGCCTGTAATAAAAACAGCTAATATCAAATACAAGATTGCAGAATAACTTTTATAAATCCTGTGCGGAATCAAAGTAAACGGATAAAGCAAAATTATTATAACAAGAGGGATTATAAAAACCATAAGTCTTTCATCAAGCGGATAATGCTTTGTAATCACCCCGATATATGCAAGCAAAACCGGAATTGCAGTAAAACAAAATACCTTAAGGTTTCTAAGCATAAGCAATACAGAAACAAAAAATAAAATTGCCGCTAAACTTATTCCGGCATAAGTTCTGAATAAATAAAATAATAAAATTTTTACATAGCTAAATATTCCGGAAGCCATTGAAAAACTTGCGTTCCAATAATCCGACATGTCATGGTAATATCTGGAATGCACCGGAATTAAAAATACGAATGTATAAAAAACAAGAACAGCCAGAAACACACCCGTGCCGTATGCCAGATTTCTGGAGCATCTTTCTTTACCCCAAAGATAACAAAACCCTCCTGCTAAAACAAAAAATGAAGATAAAGATAAAAACGGCATCAGCCCGAGAAGTAAAAAAGGCTTAAAATTCCTTACTTTTAAGTCAATTTTTGAGAATATAATCAATGTAAGAATTGAAACCAGAAGTTCTGTTGAATACTGTTTAAAAATACATGAATAAAGAACCGCAGACGGCGCAAGCGCAAGTATAAGCATTCCGGCAGCAGTAACAAATTTATTTTTAAAAAGCCTTTGAAGCAGAAAGCCAAAAGCAGGTATAGCTGCTATACCTGATACCAGAGGTATCAGGCGGAGCATTAAATCCGAAACTCGCGGAGTAAAATTAAAAAATGCAAACTGATAAAAAATCTTTGACAAGACAAGGAAAAACGGCGGTGCAACCTGCAGCCGCTCCAGAGGCTGAAAAAGTTCCGGATAAGAACGGCTGATTAGATTTAACGCAAGATTTGCCTCATCACAATGGAAACTTAAATTCAGAAAATAAAGTTTTAACCTGAAAAATAAACCTATACAAAATATAAGTATAAAAAAACAATAACCTGTATTAAACTTCAGCTTAAACATTTTTTTATTTTATATGAAATGATTACGTTGTCAATTGAAATTTTATATTATATAATAAAGGCACGAAGAGAGAATATTAAAGAGGGGAAATAAATGGAGACTCTTAACAAAAACGAAGGATTAATCACACAGATTATCGGACCTGTAATTGACGTAGAATTTGCTCAGGGCGAACTTCCTGAGATTTACAATGCATTAAAGATATACAAAGAAGACGGCTCATATATTGTTGCCGAAGTGCAGCAAATGCTTGGTTCAAACAGAGTAAGAACCGTTGCAATGGCATCAACAGACGGCTTGAAAAGAGGTATGAAAGTTGAAAACACCGGCGAACCTATTAAAATTCCTGTAGGTAAACCGATTTTAGGCCGTATACTTAACGTAATCGGCGAACCTGTTGATAACGCTGGTCCGATTGAAACAAACGATTATCTGCCGATTCATAGACAATCTCCATCTCTGGTAGAACAAAATACAGAAATTGAAATTCTTGAAACAGGTATTAAAGCAATCGACCTTTTACAGCCATACCAAAAAGGCGGTAAAATCGGTCTGTTCGGCGGTGCCGGCGTTGGTAAAACAGTATTGATTCAGGAATTAATCCACAACATCGCAATGGCGCATAACGGTGTTTCAGTTTTCGGCGGTGTAGGTGAAAGAACAAGAGAAGGAAACGACCTCTGGAACGAATTTAAAGAAAGCGGAGTTCTCGACAAAGTAGGCTTGATTTACGGCCAGATGAACGAGCCGCCTGGAGCAAGAATGAGAGTAGGACTTTCTGCTCTTACTGCTGCTGAATACTTTAGAGATTTTTCAAAACAGGACGTACTTCTGTTTATTGATAACATTTTCAGATTTACTCAGGCAGGTTCGGAAGTATCAGCACTGCTTGGCCGTATGCCTTCAGCAGTCGGATACCAGCCTACTCTGGCTACTGAAATGGGTGAACTTCAGGAACGTATTACTTCAACTAAGGACGGTTCAATCACTTCCGTACAAGCAATCTACGTACCTGCGGATGACTTAACAGACCCTGCTCCTGCTACAACATTCTCACACTTAGATGCTTCAACAGTACTTTCAAGACAAATCGCATCACTCGGTATTTATCCGGCTGTTGACCCGCTTGCATCAAGTTCAAGAGTTTTAGATCCGAATATTATCGGAAACGAACACTATGATACTACCAGAAAAGTGCTTGAAATTCTGCAAAAATACAAAGAATTACAAGATATTATCGCAATTCTGGGTATGGATGAATTATCTGATGAAGATAAAGAAACAGTTAACAGAGCAAGAAAAATCCAGAGATTTTTATCTCAGCCATTCTTCGTTGCAGAACAGTTCTCAGGCATTGCAGGTAAATACGTTAAGCTTGAAGACACAATCAGAGGATTCAAAGAAATCATTGAAGGTAAACACGACGATTTGCCTGAACAAGCTTTCTACATGGTTGGTACAATTGAAGAAGCTGTAGAAAAGGCTAAAACGCTTAAATAAACACTCCTACACCCTCTCCCAGGGGAGAGGGCCGGGGTGAGGGGTCAACTTTTTATGAAATTGAAAATTATAACACACGAACGTATAGTATTTGATAGTGATGTTGATGAACTTGTTATTCAGACAACGAGCGGACAGATGGGTATTTTAAAAGACCACATTCCGCTTACAACAGCCCTTGCAATAGGTGTTACAAAAGCACGCATCGGCGATTCATACAAATACTTTGCTACAATGGGCGGAATATTCCAGTTTAAGGATAACTGCGCAACAATTCTTACTGATGTCTGCGAAGACGGCTGCGATATTGATGTTACACGTGCAAATGCAGCTAAAAACAGAGCAGAAGCAAGACTAGCAGACGCTACTGCAAAAGTAGACGCAGACAGAGCTCAGGCAGCATTAGCGCGTTCACTGGCAAGACTTAAAGCCGCTTTGAATAAATAAGAAAGATTAACAATGATTAAGAAGAATTTAATTTTTATAACATCAGTCATTATGATTACTACGTTGTTTGCATTTGCAGCTGAAACACCATTTACAAAAGCCTTTCGCGGCTGCACACCTTTTACTGACAGCGGTAAAGTTACAACAGGCGGAATGGATGTTACATCTTCAAAGAAAATCGTAGGCTGGCAGGGTGACAGATGTGTCTACCGTGAAGATATAAATATGATGAATATTAATTCTACGATTACATGTAAATTTACAAAATCGCAGATTAATGAACTGGCATCAGTAATAGAAGCATATGAGCTTGTACAGCAATATTCAGACAGCACTCCTGATTTGTCTAACCTTGAAGAAGCACAGAAAAATCCGGTTTCCAAAGCCTGGGGCAAATACCTTCAAGACAGCTCTGTCTGCACAATTGTTACTGACCAGCCGCAACAACAATGAAAAACTACGATATAACAAAAACTAAATTAATTATCTGGGATTTGGACGATACTTTCTGGAAAGGAACTTTATCAGAAGGCGGAGTAGAATTTTTACCCGGGATGATTAATTTTATTGAAGATTTGACACTCAAAGGAATTATGAACTCTATTTGTTCAAAAAACGATTTTGAGAGTGTTAAAAACGAGTTTATAAATAGAGGTTTCAAACACATATGGGATTTGTTTGTATTTCCTTCTATCAATTGGCTGCCAAAAGGCGAGAGAGTAAAAAATATTATTAATGATATGAACCTCCGCGCTGAAAACGTAATCCTTATTGACGATAATATTTCTAATCTCAATGAGGCAAAATTTTACTCTCCTGAAATTATGACAGCTCATCCGGATGAAATAAAAAAGATTTCAGAAGAGCTCTATCTGGTTAATGATTACGACTTTGAACATACAAGATTAAAGCAGTATAAAATTTTGGAAGAAAAATCCGCAGCCAGAGGCGAAAGCTCTAATGAAGAATTTTTAAGAGCCAGCGGGATAAAGATTTGTATAAAACATGATTGTCTTGAAAATCTTGAGCGTCTGAAAAAACTTATCTCAAGGACTAACCAGCTCAACTTCACAAAATTCAGAGATGAAAATTTAGAAGAAACTATTAAGAATAATGAGTCCGGATATGTTATTGCAGAAGATAAATTTGGAAACTACGGAATCTGTGGATTTTATGTGCTGGGCAGAAATAAACTAATCCATTTTCTATTCTCCTGCAGGATTATGAATATGGGGATAGAACAGTTTTTATATAATTTTCTCGGCAAACCTGAATTAAAAATTCAGGGTGAAGTTGCTTCAAACCTCGAAGGAAACCCTGATTGGATAGAAGTTGTTGATAACCTTGAAGTCAAAAAAACAGAAAAACCGCAAAAAAGTGATATCAATATTTTGTTTAAAGGGCCGTGTGATTTGTATTCGGTTTTGAGCTATATAAAAACTGATTTTAATATAGATACTGAATTTCCGTACTGGAATAAAAAACTGATTTACATCTTAGCGCATACACATACGGCATTTATAGAACAGACTCATAAATTTTCGGCAGAAAAAATAAATCAGCTTACCAGCCGTTTTCCGTTTCCGAGTCCTGACGAATTTAAAACAAAATTCTTTGACCCTAAATATAAACTCATTTTCTTGAGTCTTTTAACAACCACCCACAGCGGACTCTATATTAATAAAGAGGACGGAAGCTATGTTCTGTTTGGTTTTGCAGACTGTGATATTACAGACGAAAATAATTGGGAAAAAATTCTTGCACCGCTTCCCGTAGAAGCAAGAGAGCCTAACATAATTATGCTCAGAGAGTTTAAAGAAAATTATACATTTGCAGGCAACCCTCCCTGTGAAACAGTAATTAAAAATCTGGATTACATCAGAAAAAATTTATCACCGGAAACAAAGCTTGTGTTGATTTTGGGAAGTGAAATTCCAACAGATAAAGTTCAGGCAGGATACGAGAATATGGCAGAACGCCATAAGATTTTAAACCAATCTGTCAGAACATGGTGTGCTGAAAACAATGTTCACACAATTGAGCTGACTGATTTTATCAAATCGGACGAAGATTATACAACCTGCATAAACCACTTTTCAAGAGAAGTTTATGCAAATCTTGCCGGAGAAGTCCAAAACATCATAAACAAAACTTTTTGTGATAATATTAAATTATAAAAAAGGAGAAGTTTTTTATGATAATGCTTGCGGTAGCTTTGTTAATGAGTATGGTTTTATGCCTATTGTTCGGTGTACCATATATAGATTTTTTAAGAAAAAAGACCATAGGGCAGTATATTCTTGACGTTGCACCGGAAGCTCACGCAAAGAAAGCAGGCACACCGACAACCGGCGGTGTTTTCATAATCGCAGCAATAATCATAGCATCAATTATAACTCTGCTTATGGCTCAGCAAATGGATAATTCTGCGTGGATAATAATTATTACACTTTTATTTATGTCTCTCGCAGGATTTCAAGATGACTATCTTAAGATAAAAGGACACGAAAACAAAGGTTTAAGCCCTAGAGGAAAGCTTGTCCGCCAGATTTTAATCGCTCTTATACCAACAGTTTATGCAATGCAGCACTACGGCACAGTTATAACTCTCGGCAGCCATACGTTTGATTTAGGAATATTATATCCGATATTTACCGTTTTCGTTGTTACAGGAGCATCTAATGCATACAACCTGACCGACGGCCTTGACGGGCTTGCAGCAGCCACCGGTATTCCGGCATTCGCAGCGTGCGGTATACTTGCATTTACCGACGGACACAATGCAGCTGCAATAGTTGCAGCAACAGTAATCGGTGCTCTTATTGGTTTTTTAAAATACAATAAGCCTAAAGCACAGGTGTTTATGGGAGATACCGGCTCACTTGCACTGGGAGGACTGCTTGGAACACTTGCCGTAATCGGAAGATGCGAACTTCTGCTCGCTGTTTTCGGCGGGATTTTTGTTGTAGAAACTCTGTCTGTAATCCTGCAGGTAACAAGTTTCAAACTAACCGGAAAAAGAATTTTTAAGATGTCCCCAATTCACCATCATTTTGAATTAAGCGGACATTCTGAAATAAGAATAGTTAAAGAGTTTGCATTTGTATCAACATTGTTTGCAATAACAGCACTGGTTTTAAATTATATACTTTAGTGCGTAACATCAAGAATTTCAGTGTATTTAACAAAACTAGTAAATATATTCTAATATTAGCATATTTTTACTAACTATGTCAAGAAATTATAGCATAATATTACTAGAATTAGAAAATATTTTATAATAATAGAATATGAACGCTATAAATGAAGTAAAATCTTTAACAGCAAAAAAAGGCACGACTTTAACCTATCTGGCACAATACCTGACGGAACACTCGAACAAGGAGTATTCATTGGATGGGCTGTCTAAGAAGCTTAGAGCAAATACAATCCGATATTCAGAAATGAAGCTTATTGCAGAGGCTCTGGATATGGAATTAGTATTCCGCGAAAAGTTATAGAATTTTAATATATTTTCTGATACAATATGATTATGGGTAAGCTTCCTGTTTACCACCCTCTGACACATACTTTTTAAGTGGACATAGACAGAAAGGTGGTGATGAAAAGTGGAGTTCAGTATAACTGAAAAAGCGCTATGGCTTATCTTTATGATAATCATAGCACTTAAAATCACTAAGTAGGGAAGTTACGAAAGACCTTAAGAGTTACGACCTTTTAAGGTCTTTTCCCTATATCTTAATTCTAGCATGTTTTTCTGTTTTTTCAAGCCTGTTTGAGGTACAATTGTAACCAGACGGAGAGTAAAATTATGTCAGAAAAAGTTTTAATACTTGGATTATCAAAAAGCGGTATTGCAGCAGCAAAATTCGCTGCAAGCAAAGGTTATGATGTTTATATCACAGAATCAAAAGGGGTAAATGAGGCTGGGAGGCTTGATAATCCAGCTACTCCGCAGGGTATAAAAGGGGTAAATGAGGCTGGGAAGCTTGATAATCCAGCTACTCCGCAGGGTATAAAAGGGGTAAATGAAGGGGTAAATCCGCAGATAGAAGAATTAAAATCACTCGGAATAAAAATCGAATGCGGTATGCACAGTGAAGAGTTTATCTCCGGCTCATCCTTTGCTGTCACAAGCCCGGGCATCCCTCCTAAGTCAGAAATCTTTAGACGCTTAAATGAAAAAAATATAAAAATCATTTCAGAAATTGAATTTGCATATCTTAATACCAAAACTCCATTCATTGCTATCACAGGAACAAACGGCAAAACAACTACAACAGCGCTCGTGTCGCATATTTTAAGCAAAAAATTCTCTGCGCCTGTCTGCGGAAACATAGGAGTACCTCCGACATCTTTAATTGAAGAAAATCATGATTTTTTAGTCTGCGAGATAAGTTCATATCAAGCTCAGATGACAGAAAAATTTAAGGCTAAAATTGCCTGCTGGACAAATTTTACTCCAGACCACATTGACTGGCACGGCGGTTTAGAAAACTATTTTAACGCAAAGGCTAAAATATTTCTTCCGCCTCAGGAACCGGAATTTGCCATACTCAATGCACAAGATACAAAACTCAAAGAGTTCTCAAAACAGTGCAAAAATGTTGTGTTTTTTGATACGAAGCTGCTTGACACCTCACCCCAGCCCTCTCCTCAAGGAGAGGGAGGAAAAGAGGACACCTCACTCCTGCATAGCACCCAAGGACAGGGAGCAACGCCTTGTTGCGGCATAAAAAATAATTCAATTTTTTATAAAGGTGAAGAAATAATTTCTCTCAAAGACTGTCCTCTCGTAGGTCATCACAATTATCAAAACATTATGTGCGGAATCATTATTGCAAAACTCGTTGGTATGAACAGTTCCGACATAAGAGAACAAATTATGTCATTCCGTGCGCCAGCACACAGGCTTGAGAAAGTGCGCGAAATGGACGGAATAACATTCTTTAACGACTCAAAAGCTACAAATCCTGAGGCTTCAATCGTTGCAATAGATTCGTTCAACAATCAGAATGTTGCGCTTATACTTGGCGGCAGGGATAAAAATACCGATTTAACCGAAATGTGTCATTCAATAAACAAACATATCAAGACCGTTTTGTTAATCGGAGAAGCGACAGAAAGGTTTGAAGAAAATCTGAAAAAAAATGGTTTTAGTAATATAATTAAAGAACACACAATGGAGGAGGCAATTGATAAAGCAATCAGCTTAAAGCCTGATGTAGTACTGCTTTCACCGGCGTGTGCAAGTTTCGACATGTTCAAGAGTTACGAGCACAGAGGGGAAGTTTTCAAAGATTATGTCTTATCAAAATAATGAACATACTGAGAAAATGAGCAGCCAGAATATGCAGTCTGACCGTCCGCTTATGATTGCGGTAATATTTCTTGTCGTAATCGGTTTGATGGCGATATTTTCTGCCAGTGCTCCAAAATGTATTGATATGGGATTAAATCCGGCAAGGTTCTTAATCCAGCAGATTTTCGGGGTAATTGTCGGATTTGTCGGATTAAAATTCTTATCAAATTTTCATTACAAAAAACTCATTATGTACACAGTTCCGTTTGCAATTTTTGTAATAATAATGCTTATTCTTGTAAAAGTCATGGGTACAACTGTTAACGGAGCGCAGAGATGGATTAATATAGGGCCTATGAGCTTGCAGCCTTCCGAGTTTGCAAAACCTGCTGTGGTAATGCTTCTGGCCGGCGCTTTTTACAAAAATACAAACCTGCTTGATAATGAAAAGATTATCTGGGCATTTGTACCTATACTTATTATGGTGGGCTTAATATTCACACAGCCGAACCTGAGTATGGTACTGCTTTTACTTGCAACGTCCGTTGCAATTTATATTTGTGCCGGAGGTTCCATACAGCTTATATTATATGGAATGTGTACTATGATTCCGTTGCTGCTGCTTAAAGGGTTAAAGGGGTATCAATCATCAAGAATTGTAACGTGGCTTCATCCTGAAGCAGATCCGCTCGGTGCTGGATATAATATTATCCAGTCACTTGTTGCTTTTGCCTCTGGAGGATTATACGGAGTCGGATACGGAAGTTCAAAACAAAAATTAGCCTGGCTTCCTGAGGCGCATACCGACTTTATTTATGCTGTTATTGGAGAAGAACATGGATTTATTGGATGTTTATTAATCATCTGCCTGTTCTGGACAATTTTGCAAAGAGGCTTCCTGATTGCAGTTAAGTGTCAGGATATGTACGGAAAACTGCTTGCTCTCGGGCTTACGTTCTCAATATGTTTTCAGGGTTTTCTTAACATGTGGGTTGCAAGCTCGTTTGTACCTGCAACAGGTGTACCAATGCCATTCATAAGTTACGGCGGTTCATCCATTATGGTATCATTATGGATGGTTGGAATTTTATTAAATATATCAAAAGACAATGTAAAAAGGGTAAGGTTTGGCAATGTCAGAAGTATACAATAGCACATATTTTGTAACCGGCGGAGGCACCGGAGGACACATTTATCCTGCATTAGCAGTAGCAGACTCATTAGCTGAAACAAGCAAAGTTTATTATGTCGGCAACAAACGCAACATGGAATTTGAACTTGCCTCAAAAAAGGGATATAAGTTCTTGCACGTAAGTGTATCAGGTATGCCGAGAGGTTTGAACCCTAAATTCTTTGTCTGGGGGATTAAGCTCGTTAAAGCAATTTTACGCTCTATACGATACATCAAAAAATATAAACCGGATGCTGTTTTTGCAACCGGAGGTTATGTTTCAGCACCTATGATTTTTGCCTGCATAATCACAAAAACGCCTTATATGATGCATGATTGCGATGCCATGCCGGGGCTTGTTACAAGAAAGTTATGCAAAAGGGCAAAGTATGTTTCTCTGGCTTTTGAAAAAGCAAAAAAATATATTCCCAACAAACACGCTGTTGTAACAGGCAACCCTATTAGAGAAAAGTTTGCAACATTGAGTAAAACTGCAGCGCGTGCAAACATGGGACTGAATAACAAATTAACTTTATGTATTATGGGAGGCTCGCAGGGAGCTAAATCTATTAATAATACTACTATTGAACTTTTAAAAGAATTTTCTCAGGAATTGAATTTACAGGTAATTTTCCAGACAGGCAAAAAGAATTACGAAGATGTTATTGAAAGAGTACGTCAGATTTATCCGGCATTTGAGCAGGACAAAAATCTCATAATTAAACCATATTTTATGGATATGATATCAGTTCTTAAGTCAAGCGATATTGTAGTTTCACGTGCAGGTTCACTGAGCCTTTCTGAAATCTGTGCGTCAGAAACAGCACCAATATTAATTCCTTTTCCTTATGCAGCTGCAAACCATCAGAGAATTAATGCAAAATATCTTCTTGAGATGGGTGCATGCATATATATAGAAGACAAAGAACTTGACCCTAACAGGCTTAGAGAAGCTGTGGTTGAACTTCTTGAAAACCCTATCAAGATGAATTACCTTAAACAAAATACTTCACATCTCGCAAAGTTTGATGCTACTGAAAGAATTGTCGAACTTCTCAAAAACTTATAAATTAGTTTTATTATCGAGTTTAAAATAATCAATAAGTATTAGAAGTGACGCAATCTCATCATAAAAACGACTGATTTTTTTAGAGTTTGTTACAGGAGAGAATAAACTTCCCAGCTCAAACATATTCCTATTTGCTGGTATAGCGAGAATTAATTTATTCTGCGCAAAAGAGCATCGCAGGCGATTAGTTTTAAAAACTTTACCAACGTGTAAAAATCTATCTATAAAGGCTGTAGTGAGAAGATATCTGCCTTCCACCTGATCATATGAATATGCCTGATATAATTTGTTAAACTCTGTATCTTCCAGATTAACTCTCTGAAAATTTCTTCTGAATCTTAGTTCCTTCAATACAAGAATATCCATAAACTGCCAGCAGGCAAATGCAAATATGCCAAGCCCGCCCAAAATCCATAAAGAAACAGGCAGAGAAAATCCGCCTGATATCATTGACTTAATACCAAAACCAAGCACTGCCGCAGCAGCGGCTGCAACCAGTAATATAAACATCATTACTACAAGTTTGCTGCAGCTCAGTTCAAAGTCCAATTTTGGTTTTACAATTGTAGTGCTTTCTATTTTTTTGTTTGCATCAAAAAAGCCAAATACACCGTGAAACTGCTTCGGAACCAAAGTTTCAGTCTTTTTGTCGCCGGTGCAAAACGCTCTGTCAGCAATGTCAGCTTCTGCTATTTTAAGCTTTACACCATTATAATTCCCATAGAAAATATCGTCCTCACGCATACAAACTTTTGCACTAAACAATTTACTCTTTTGAATGCTTGAAGAGTATGTATATTCAAAATCGCCTTGGAGCCATTTTAATCCAACTGTTTCAGCTATACAATCATAGTATGTATTTTTAAATTTAGCAGCAAAACTCTTCGATATGTTGTTATATACTAATATAACTAAACTCAAACCGACTATTAATACTACTAATGCTTCATACAAGTTTTGACTAAGCAGCACCAATCCCAAAAATATAATACTTGTAAGAGGTACTGCAAAAATCAGATAGAATAAATAGCGCTTTCTCTCTTTTTCAAAAAATCTTATATTAGTTTTCTTGTAAATCTCTTGATAATATTTTGTCTGAAGAGTCCGGCTTAAGTCACGAACCTGCATTTCAATATTATTAGCTCTCATACGAGAATTATAACATATCGCGTTGATTTTTCAAAAACTATCCTTAATATTTATACAAACGACTAATTTCTATACTTAATCGCGGGCTGGATAATAATCGTATGAAAAAAGTTTTGAGTTTGGTGATACTTAGTATATTTACACTGCTGCCTCTAAATGCCGCAACCTTTCAGGGCGGAGTTGCCGAGCAGGGAAGCGGAAATGCAAGCAGAATTATTGACAAACAGACAGGTGAAGGTGTAGGCGGGGCTGATATACGCCTGCCTAAACAAAACTATTCTACCAGAACCGATTCCAGCGGCTTCTTTGAACTTGATACACAAATTAACGGCCCGAGCATCATGTCGGTTCAAAAAGAAAACTACAAGCCTTTTACAATGACAATTAACGATAAAACCTTTGATGCCCCTATTGTTGTTGGTATAGAAAAATCTAACGCTTCTGATTTGGCACTTGACGCCAACATGTACCATTTGGGTGATGACAGTTACTCAGATTTATCTGCTAACGCAGGCGAGTTTAGAATGCAGGCAATCGGCCCTTTTTACACAAAAAGGTTTACGCTGAGAAACCTTAATCTTTCAAAACCGATTTATCTTGTAATTGGTTCTATTATTGGTATTGATACAGCAATGGCACGTTCTATGGGGCAGAACAAAATTCCTAATGCTTTTGCTTCACCGCCGGAGGTTTATTTCAACGGTAACAAGATTTCGGAAATACAACTTAACGGGGATGGTCAAAAAATTAAACTGCCTTCAAATCTGATTAAGAAAAATCAAGTGAATGAAATTACTATCAAAACAGGCAGAAATCTTATGCAGACAGCATATGTTGATTATGATGACATAGAGTTTATGAACCTGATAATCGAAAACTAGTAGTCTGCACAGGGATAAATTTCTACAATAATTGTAGCGCTATAGCAGGTGTTTGATTTGCTGTAGACATTAGGGTGGCCGCGGCTTGCTGTAAAATCTGATTTCTGATATAAGCGCTTGACTCCTCAGCAATATCAGCATCTCGAATAGTTGATTGTGTTGAAGTCAGATTATCAATACTTACACCTATAGCTTCAAGTGCAGACTCGAGCCTATTATAAGCTGCTCCATACTCCGTTTGCTTTGTATTTACACGTTTTATAAGTTCGTCTATTTTTTCTAAAGATTTACGGGCATTATCAGAAGTTGACAAATTTATCTTTGGAACGGTCAAGGCAAAAGATATATTTAATGAAATACGAGAACTGTCTGAAGAATCAACTCCAACTTGAAACTCTGTAGGTGAATATGTCAATAAAGAATCTGCAATCTTTGGCAATACACCATTACTTATCATTTCATTAAGCTCTTTTGTACTTACCCCGGCTACCGTTCCAGTAGAATTATTATACCCTACTGGAGGATATTTATTAGAAGTTTTTTCGTTATTAACATACGAATTCAATATTGTTGAAGCACTATCAGCCTCACATGCGAATCCATAACAAAAGCTAGAAGATGTTACTGAGCTGTAACAATTTTCAACCACTGCATTGTTTATTTTTCCTATAAAACCTCCAGACATACCAGAATGCATTCCATACATATTTCCTTCTGAATACGAATTCTTTATGCTGCCACCCCTGAAGTCTCCTATCAAACCGCCGTTACATCCTGTTGGAACAGAAATAGAAACATTGGTATAACAGGCTTCCACTGTTCCACGTAATTTTAAAGCCAATCCACTAACATATGCATGTCCTTTTAGCTTCCCTGTAACATAACAATTTGTAATTGATGCGGTACTATAAGACATATAAATACTTGGGTCATCAGAACCTGCAAGCAAGCCGGCCGAATATTCCTTACAGCTGATATCAACATTTTCTAGTCCAACATTCTTTATTATTGCATTTGAAGCATAGCCAAAAAATCCTTGCATTGTTTCTGAAGGTCTATTAATTGAAAGATTTTTTACGACTTTTCCGTTACCATTAAATACGCCCTTAAATGGCCCCATATCATTATTGCCTACTGGAGTCCATTCATATCCAGAAAGATCTATATCATTCATAAGAATATATTTACCACTCAAGTCATATTGCATTGCCTGAAGCTCATCTGCAGTTGTTATGATTGTATAACCCTGAGCAATTGCTTCGTCCTCTGTCAATGGCCTAACAGCCTGAATAAAATACCCGGTGCGCTCTGGTTCTCCATCAAAGAGTTTCACATTATTAAACTCTGTATTTGAAACTAATCTAGTAATCTCGTCTGAACGGGCATTTATTTCAGATTGAATGGATTGCAAAGAGCTTGCACCATAAGTTCCATTAGCAGCCTGCTCTGCTAAATCACGCATTCGTGATAGATGACTGGAGATTAAATCAAGACTATCCATTGCAGTCATAACCATATCTAAGCCCATATATACATTATCCTGAGCGATTTTATAGGACGACAATTTACTTGAGAGCTTTGTATTTATTGAATAATTAGCAGCATTGTCTTTCGCATGGTTTATCTTAAAACCAGTTGACATGCGCTCTATTGCTGTATTTAATCCGTAGGTTGATGCTTTTAAGTTGGATTGGACGATTAAGCTTGATAAATTGGTGTTAATTTTCATTTTAACACCTCGCTTAAAAAGCCCTGTAAATTAGGGTATTTAGCCCCCCCCCCCTACAGCCGTAAGGGTTTCAGGGGTATTATTTACACCTGATTTAAACATATCCATATATAATATATTCCACATTTAGTAATTTCATAACACTTTATTACAAAATCTTTACAAATTATGCTTCATATAATCCACAATTTGGTTCAGTGCTCTTGACCTGTGCGAAATCTGATTTTTTTCTTCCTCGCTTAACTCAGCCATAGTTCTCTTATCACCCTTCACAAGAAAAATTGGATCATAGCCAAAACCATTAACACCGGCAGGCTTCTCTGTAATCGAACCCTCACATATCCCCCTGCAGGAAAAAACAACTTTCCCCTCAGGGTTCACAAGCGTCATTGCACATACAAATTCTGCATCTCTTTCCTTAATACCTTGCATTTCATTTAAAACGCGCTCAATTCGTTTTTGCGGAGTTTCTGCATATCTTGCAGAATGAATACCCGGTTTTCCGCCAAGAGCTTTAATACACAAACCGGAATCATCCGCCAGCGACCAGTTTTTTGAAATTTCCCACGCAGCAAGTGCCTTTATCCTGGAGTTCTCCTCAAAAGTTTCTCCATTCTCTACTGGGTCAAAGCCCTCCGGCGGAAGAATAAACTCGATGCCACTGTCATGAACCTGTTGGCACCTCACCCCATCCCTCTCCTCAAGGAGAGGAAGAGAGTTATTAACTATGTCGTTAATTTCCTGCACCTTATGCTTATTTGATGTCGCTAAAACTACTTTCATATGTATCACCCCACCCTAACCCTCCCCGTCCAGGGAGGGAATACGAATTATCCTCTCTTGTTATAATAATTAAGCTCTTTTCCAGTATCTAAAACCCTGCCCTTTTTACTAAACAGGCTTATTTTGAATCCCATCTTTGCAAGACGGTATTTCAAACTTACTCCCAAAACTTCCAGTCCATATTTACAAGAACGCGCAAAATTTATAGATGAAGCCTCGGCAAAATACTTGGTAGGACAGGAAATCTCTCCGATTTTATAACCATTATACAAAATCAAGGCTAACATTTCGTTGTCAAAAATAAAATCATCACTGCAATCTTCAAGAGGTAAATTTTCAAGAATATTTTTTGTAAATCCTCTAAACCCTGTGTGATACTCTGATAGTTTTTCCCCGATTACAAAATTTTCAAACTCTGTTAAAAACCTGTTAGATACAAATTTGTAAACAGGCATTCCGCCTTTCAAAGCAGAATTTCCGAGCATTCTTGATGCAATTACAGCATCATATTCTCCAAATGCCATCATAGAAGCAATTGCAGGAATAAGCTTAGGTGTGTACTGGTAATCAGGATGCAGCATAATAACAATATCAGCACCGGCCTTTAATGCAGCACGGTAACAGGATTTCTGGTTTCCTCCGTAACCTTTGTTCTGTTCATGAACAATCGTTGTTATATTTAAGTCTTTAGCAATCTCTTTTGTATTGTCAGAAGAGAAATCGTCGACAAGGATAATCTCGTCGACGAAATTTTGATAAATCTCATTATAAGTTTTTTCTAAAGTTTTCTCTGCATTATATGCAGGCATTATTACTATAACTTTTTGATTATTAATCATTTTCTGTTTTTTGTACGAACTAGCTTTCTACAGCCTCTTCAACTTTTTCTTCTGCTTCAGCATTTCTGATAGAGGCCTTGTCTGAAGATAAAGCTTTGTCTTTGAATTTCTTTACCTGTCTTGATAACTTATCAGCCAACAAATCGATGCTTGCATACATAGATTCAGCAGCTTCCTCACAATGAACAACACCTGTATTCATTTTGCATGACACTTCTGCCACATGTTTGCCTGTTGCTGCCGGATTTTTGATTACAGAAAGAACTACATCAATGCCTGTAATCTGGTCATAGTGGTTAGCCACTTTTCCGATTTTCTCTTTTACATAAGCTTTGATAGCATCTGTAATCTCAATGTTCTTACCATTTACGTGTATATGCATTTACACCTCCTAATGTACTACCTTTTTATTGTACAACATTATTCAGTTCTTTTCAAGCTCAGTGTGCTATGTTCCTTATCCTTCAATAATTTGAGGCAGTTCAACATTTGGAGCGCCAATGGTTCTTACAAGCTCTAAAACAGCAGCTTTCATCTGGCACTTTTGTGCAGTTGCACTGAAAAAGTCACTATAAAAGCAGCCTTCACATACACATCCGCGCTTGTAACATTCCAATGCCGTTGGAGTCCATCTCTTTACGGCAATAGCTCTTCCCATATCACGACTCTTAAACACTTATTCCTCCCAAAGTTTATTTTTATTTTGTTTGTGATTTAACTAATTGATTATTAAGGAAATCCCCAAAACTCCTTAACATATTTCTATTATATAGGTTAAGAGGTTATTTACAACCCACATACAGGCAATTGTAACGATTTCTTAAAGGACTTGCAAAGTCCTGAATTTATTACCTCTCGCAGTTTCCGGCTCATGCTAAACTCGCACAAATACATGTTTACAGCGATTTAAATCATGAAAACCCATGTGCTTTGCATGTTTGCATGGATTTTTCAGAAGTTAAGTTTTGTAACGATGTTGGCATGGGTGCTGCACACGGGTGTAAATATTTGCCCCCTTTGTATTTACCTCTTGTATTTACCTCTTGATTGTTTACAATATAAGTGTAAAAACAACACTAGACGAAACTAACAATAGGGAATGGAAATATGACTAACAAAAATATACGAAATATCGCAATAATTGCGCACGTTGACCATGGTAAAACAACTCTGGTTGACTGTATGCTTAAGCAAGGCGGTGCTTTCAGAGAGAATCAGCAGGTTCAGGAAAGAGTTCTTGACAGCAACGATTTGGAAAGAGAAAGAGGTATTACAATCCTTTCTAAAAACATTTCGATTGATTACAAGGGAACAAAGATTAACGTTGTAGACACACCGGGACACGCGGATTTTGGCGGTGAAGTTGAACGTGTTTTAGGTATGGTTGACGGCGCTCTCTTGATTGTTGACGCAGCAGAAGGCCCGATGCCTCAAACAAGATTTGTACTATCTAAAGCTCTTGAGCTAGGAATTAAAATCATTGTTGTTATAAACAAAATTGATAAGCCGGCGGCCGACCCTGACGGTACTCTTGATAAAGTATTCGACCTGTTTACAGAACTCACTGACAGAGAAGATTTGATTGACTTTCCCTACATTTATTCAAGCAGCTTAAACGGTTATGCTATTAAACACCTTGATGATGAAAAGAAAGATATGGTTCCGCTTCTTGACTGTATCATTGAAAATATTCAAGCCCCTTCCGGCGATGCTGACAAACCTTTCCAGTTCAGAGCAACAACTCTTGACTACAACGAATATGTAGGAAGAATTGTTATCGGACGTGTTGTCAACGGACGTATACATTCGCAGGATCAGGTTGCATGGGTGAAAGCAGACGGCTCAATTGAACGAGGAAAAGTTACAAAACTATTCGGTTTTAAAGACCTTGGAAGAGTGGAAATTAATGAATCTGAAGCCGGTGACATTGTAGGTATTGCAGGTTTTTCTGATATTCATATCGGTGAAACTCTCTGCGACCCTAACAACATTAATCCGCTGCCGCTTATTCATGTTGATGAGCCGACATTGCAGATGAATTTTTCTGTTAACGACAGTCCTTTTGCAGGTCAGGAAGGAAAATTTGTAACTTCCAGACAGCTTAGAAAAAGACTTTATGATGAGCTAGAAAAGAATGTTAGTTTGAGAGTCGAAGATACCGACTCAACCGACTGCTTTAAAGTAAGCGGAAGAGGAGAACTTCACCTCGGAATTTTAATCGAAACAATGCGTCGTGAAGGTTACGAATTTCAGGTTTCTAAACCTGAAGTAATCTACAAGGGCGAAGGTGAAAATCTGCAAGAACCTTTTGAAAATCTTCTTGTAGATGTTCCGGAAGAATATGCTGGTTCTTGTATTGACAGACTTTCAGGCAGAAAAGCAACAATGCTTGAAATGAGTAATAACGGAAACCGAACCAGCATGAAATTTTCTATTCCGGCAAGAGGTTTAATAGGATTTAGAAGCGAATTTATTCGTATGACACGCGGCGAAGGTATTATGTACCATACTTTTGATGAATACAAACCGTTTGCCGGCGATATTCCTAAACAACGAAGCGGTTCTATACTTGCCCACGAACAGGGAGAAGCTATTCCTTATGCTCTTGCGCAATTTGAGGACAGAGGTGTGTTCTTTGTAACTCCTAAGACAAAGGTTTATAGAGGAATGATAATAGGCGAAGGCAACAGGCCTCAGGACATTGTTGTAAACATTTGCAAGACAAAGAAACTGACAAATATGCGGAGTGCAACTGCTGATGTCATGGTAACTCTTCAGGCACATAAGGAATTATCGCTTGAGGATTGCCTTGAATACATCGGAGATGATGAACTTGTTGAAATCACCCCTGAAAATATCAGGATGAGAAAACAAGATTTAGTTAAATTTAAGAGCATATAATAAATTGTAAAACTACGAAATTTGACAAAACCAAAGTATTCATTAAAAAAATATCGTACGTTTGTACGATATTTTTTTAAAACGGTAAAGAACGTCAGATAATATCCGATATCATTAAAGGAAGGACGGTTTATATTGTTTAACACAATGAATACAGTACGCCCTCGCCCTTATCCTCAGAGGGAAACAGGCAATTATAATGCAGGCAGTGACGGTGCAGACAAGGACGGTCATAACGGAAACGCGCAAGACCAGCAGCAGCAACGTCAACAGCAGCAGACCATTGCACGTGGACGGGCTCAGGATATTCAACAGAATCAAACACAGCAGCGTCAAGCAATATATTCTCCTGCTGCAAATGCATATCCTTCAGCATACCCGCAAAGACAGAGTTACAAAGTCAATACCCCGCCTATAAGATATGACCAGCATCAGGTAAACCCTATGCAATATCAAGCTGCACAGGCAGGATATCAGCCAATAGGACAAACACCGGTTCAGCCGCAGCAGCCGCAAAGAAGTAATAAAGTTAATATTGCACAGATAATAAAAGATTTTCGTAATACAATTAAGGCAATTGCAACACCAGCAGATATCGAAGAGCAGGTTAATCATTATCTGCAAATTGTTGAACAGCAGGTTAGAGAACCGCATCCGCAGGTTAACCTTATCCAAAGCAACTTGAAAATTGCAGCCTCAATGCTGGATAAATATATTTCAGAAACCCTGAACAAAGATTCAAAAGTTGTTCAAAACTGGCTGGATGCACTATTTTTACAGAGAATTAACTATAGCTATGACGAAGCAGAAGTTAACCCGAACTTCCTTGTAAAATTTCCTGAAAACAGAGAGGAAAAGAAACCTGCACCGCAGCAGCAGACTGAACAAGCACCTGCTCCGGAACCGGAACCTGTTGTTCAGGAAGCTCATGAAGAAATTATCGAAATTGAACCTGAAGAACTTAATCTTGAAGAAGAATTTATTCAGGCCAAACAAACAATATCTAAAAAACCGAATATAACCATCATTCCACAGGATACTAAATTAAAATCTCTATTTGTAGAAGCCAAAAAACAGGCATTCTCAAACAACCCGCAAAGAGCAATGCAGATGTTTAAAGAAGCTTTTGCAAGAGCAAGCGAACTTAATGACAACGAAACTCAATCAAGAATTTGTCTGGAAATAGGCAAAATCTATGATGACAATGACCACTTTGTTCAGGCGCTTAACAGCTACAATAAATCCTTGCAGTACACTACAGATGTTAATGTTAAATCAAGAGCACATTTTTCGATGGCTCAGATTTATGATGACGTTAATGAAGTTGGACCGGCATTAAACCACTATATGACTTCAATTTCTTATGCCGGTAAATCTGATGACTTAATCGGGCAATCTGATTCACTTACAAGAATGGCAAATATCTTTACTGATAAGTATGATGAAAATGCTTTTGATTATTATGATGTCGCAAGAAAACTCATTGAACAGACAACAGACAATTCAATGAAAGGTTATGTTTTAAGCAACACTGCAGATGCCTGCGTACAATTCAAGAAAAAGGACAAAGCTTTAAAATACTACGCAGAAGCTGTTAAAAACTATGAACTTTCTAATTCTCCTGAAGAAATTGCGCAAAACTACAAAGCAGCAGCAGAACTTATGATTAGTTTTAACAGCCCAAACAAAGCAAAATCACTGCTTAAAAAGGCGCTCGTAAATGCAGTAAAGACAAAAAATGAAGATTTGATTGCAGAAGTCAATGCAATGCTCGCCTCTGTAGAATAATTATCACTTGTACTACAAGCTTTATTTACCCCTTTTTCATCCGGCGGAGTAGTTATTTTGTCAAGACTACAAATTTTATTTACCCCCTTTTTCATCCGGCGGAGTAGTTGTTTCGTCAAAACTACAAGCTTTATTTACCCCTTAACCCTCTTTGCCGGCGCCGGCCATAGGGTTGTTTATCAAATATTTTTTCCCGAGAATAAAAATTACAATTACAGGAATTGAACATATGCAGGCACATGCCATAAGTTCACCCCACATTGTAATTTCTCTAAACGAGCTTTTAAAAATAGTAAGCCCTACAGCAAGAGTGCGCATATTTTCTGTATTAGTTACAATCAAAGGCCACATAAAACTATTCCATGTAGTCACAAAAGTAAAAATCCCAAGAGTTGCAATTGCGGGAAGAGCAGAGGGAAGAGCTATTTTGTAAAAAGTTTGAAAAACATTACATCCGTCAAGCTTAGAAGCATCTTCCAGGTCTTTTGAGAAACTCTGAAAATACTGCCTCATCATAAATACACCAAATCCGCCGAAAATTCCCGGTACAATCAGTGCCTGATAAGTATTTATCCATCCAAGTTTACTCATAATGTAAAATAGCGGAACAATATTAACCTGCGGCGGAACCATCATTGTAAGAATGATAATAAAAAATAGGGCATCTCTGCCTTTAAAATCTAGTCTTGCAAAGCCATAACCGGCAAGTGCAGAAACAATAACCTGCCCCAGAGTAGTAATAAAAGCAACAATAAGGCTGTTTAAAAAATATTTTACAACAGGAATTGAAACAAAAACATTTCTGTATGCCGCAAAAGATAAATTAATGGATTTGTATTCTGTAAAAATATTCTCATTGCCGCTGAGTGAAATCAAAAACATTAATAAAAAGGGCACTATCATTGAAAGAGCAAGTAAAATTAAAATCATGTGCAAAAAAATTTTTTTCATACCTTTATTTTAGTATAAAACTATTTTTGTGCTTAGATAAATATTATGAAATCCAGTATCCCTTTTAATAAATTTCTAAATTCATCAATACTTTCGACATCCATATTTATAACAAGCGGATGTTACAAAACATACAAGGATTATAGAAATGCGACTCCTAAGTACAAAGATTTATTTCTTGTAAAAGATTGTGTTGTTTTGTCCGGTGCAGCAATAGGAATGCTTGCAAACCACGGAATTTCCAACAAAATTGGGAAATCAAAAATTTATAATAATGCTGTCACGGAAATATCAAAAAAAATTAACGATTCAAGTATTCACAGAGGAGTTAAAAGCTCAATAAGCTACACTACTGAAATAATTAAAGAACTCACAGCAGGGTTTATGTCAACAGCTGCAGGTATATTGGGTGCACTCGGAGCAGATTATCTATTATCAAAAACAGATTTTCAACAGCCTAAATACAATAGAAAAAATCCTGAAAAAAATAAATTCGCAATCTACATAGACAGTAATATCGCTAAATTCACAGATGAAAATACAAGAGATATTTTCTACACCAGTGTGACAGATATGCCAAAGATGCGGTTTCTCTCTGCTGGAATGATAGGAGCCGATGCCATAGAAATCGCAAAAGATAGAGAGTTTGACAAAAGACTTAAACACACAACCGGTTACCTTGTAAATGATACACTTGTCCCACTTCTATTCTTATCAGTATCCAGTGCACTAACTAAAAATTTAAAATCAGCCTACAGAATACCGGTGATTTTTTTCTCACTATTCGGTGGCACGCTCGCTGCACAGAAAATTTTTGATAAACGCGTAAACAATAAAAAATAAACTCCTATATTTAATGTAAATTTTTATAAAAATCGTATATACTTTTCTTGAAGTTCGCAAAACCTATGCTAAAATCGTACTTAAGATATGAATATACATGGCATAACAAATACTAATTTTGGTGCAAAAATTCAATTTGAAAACAGGACAGCTGAAAATACTCCTCTGCCCAAATATGCCGGCCAAATTTGCAGAAAAACCTGCATTAACGCTAAACGTATAATCATAATCCCGCTATTTTTTTCTGCAGTATTATCTAAAATTATTAAAGTGAGGAAAAGTATAAAATTACCATCCTAAATGGAAGAAAGGAAAAGAAAAACAATGAAAATCAATGCTATTGGTGTAACAACATTCGGTAACAAACAACAATTTGTAAAAAAAGCTGCTGCTGGTCTTATGACTGCTGCTGGAGCAGGTCTGGCTGCTGACACTTTTGTAAAAGGTCTTTCAAAACCTGATAAAGCTGTTGAAGATGAAGTTATCAAAGGTAACGACGAAGGCTGGAATCCTTGTGATTCTATCTGCTGCGGTGATGATTGCGATTGCTAGAGATGATATTACCGATTTCAGGAATTAATAATAACAATTATTACAGGGGGCAGAGCTTTAAAGGTTCTGCCCTCCTCTCTAATAATGCTGCGTCTGCTTATAAAAAGCTTGACGTCAATTCTGCTGATTATATCAAATATATTTATAACCGCGTAAAAAATTGGTGCAAAGAAGTTGTTGAAATTAATGTTGAAACTGGCAGGCTGCAAAAAATTGTTCAATCTGACGAACCATACATTTTCATAATGAACCACACCACAACTCAGGGCAGAGATATTAATGCAGCAAAATTCTTTAATACCCTGCTTTACAGGGAATATATTTACCACTCTAAAGCTGGAACCTGTCCAAGAAGTAAAATTTTAGCTAACACAGGAGTTCTTAAAAAAGCTAAAGACGGCGGAAAAGAACTTGAGTGGATGGGGGTTGTACCGGTCTACGCAGGTTTAGCGGACAAGGATAAGCAGTTCAAGAATGCTTCGGTAATTAAAAATTTAGCAAAACAAATTATCGACGGAAAAACAAACCTGTTTATTTTTCCTGAAGGTGCTCTGGCTGCCTTGACATTCCTGCCTATGAAATACAAATTCCAGCCGGGAGTTTCCGCAATAATCAAAAAAGTTCTAGAAGTCAGGGACAAAATAAAAGTTATTCCGCTCGGCTTTGCACATAACAAGAAAGAAAGCGCAATTCATATTGGAGATGAAGTTATTTTCAGCAAAAAAGACGGAAATTACTTTGCAGGAAAAGGAAATGCAGACTCTCCGTTTTTTGACGCCGATTTAAAAACTCTATGGGAAGATAACGATAGTATAATGCTTACGGAAAGTGGAAAACCCGTACAAATCAGTAATGTCGTACCTTTTATTTCTGGAATACTAATGAAAAACCTTGAATGCTGCTCTAAAGAAGCAAAACAGGATTTAAACAAAGATGACAAAAAGATTTACAAAATATGAGAATTTCATCAAGAATAACTGCTTTGAAGTATAAATGTTTATATAATTCGCTTCTGTACATTAATAGAAATAATGCCGAAACTAAGCGTTATCAGGAAGAAGGACTAAAACTCCTGTCCGGAAAAGTTGACAGTCTGCCCTCTAAAATCGCATTTCGGCCAAAGTTTATAAAACAATCCAGCTGTATAAAAGTTTTTGATAAATTATACCTTTTTATTTCCAAGGCAAATATAAAAAAACCGCTTGAAGAAAGATTCGATGCTCTTTTTCATGAAATCGGGCACTGGCTCCATTTTCAGAATATACCGCCGCTCAAAGAGTGCAGAGAAATCTGGAAAACTGCAAATCTGGAAAAAATTAAAGAAGATGTTTCTGAATATGCTGTAAAAAAGGATGACGGCCGTGAATTTGTAGCAGAGGTCTTTAAGGGACTAATTAAGGGTAAAAAGTATGATGAATATATAATGAACCTGTATAAACGCCTTCACGGACCGGTACCGCATGATTAACACATAAAAAAAGAAGCCCTTGAGCTTCTTTTTTAAATGGTCGGGATGACACGATTCGAACGTGCGACCCCCTCGTCCCAAGCGAGGTGCGCTACCAAACTGCGCTACATCCCGGTCTTGATTTTTCTTATTGTAGCGCACCTTCGGTGCTACCTCTCCTCGAACGATACTTAATCGTTCTCGTCGGCAGAGTCAAACTGCGCTACATCCCGATAACCTTTTACTTGCTACCGCTTTGATTGTCAATACACTATCCAATACTTTGTATCAGCTAATGCATGATAATTTTACTTTAAACAAAAATATAAATCAAGCTTTTAATTTTTGGTGTATAATATCAATGCAATGACAAACCTATTACAAATTAAAACATCTGCATCTGTTCTGGTAAAGACACTAAGTTCTCTTGGTGTCGACAGTATTTTCGGATACCCTGGCGCCTCTGTTTTAAGTATTTATAATGAACTTTCTAAAGCCGATACGATTAAACATTATCTTGTCAGGCACGAACAGGCTGCCGTACATGCTGCAGAAGGCTATGCCCGCGCCAGCGGAAAAACAGGAGTTGTCCTTGTAACCTCAGGCCCGGGATTTACAAATACAATCACCGGAATTGCAAATGCATATGCTGATTCAACTCCGCTTGTTATTCTTGCAGGTGATGTTGCAGGGGCTGATAAAAAAGGTAAAATTTTTCAATCAGTAGATATTCAGGCAATTGCAGGTTCCTGCTGCAAAAAAACATTCAAACTTAATCCTCAGGATGATATTGCACAAATTATACAAGAGGCATTCAAAGAAGCTTCTACAGGAGTAAAAGGCCCTGTTGTTGTAATACTGCCAAGAAATATTCTTGAAGATGAATACAGAAATGAAAACAGAGCTTCAATTCCGGCAGCAAAAATATCTAAAAAAGATTTCTCTGTAGAATTAAAGGAATTTACAAACCTTCTTAATGCTTCTAAAAGACCGCTTATACTAATCGGAGGAGGCTGTATTGACGCTTCTGCAGAAATTGAACAATTTGTTTCGGTTTTACAAATACCTGTTGTTTCAACTCTAATGGGTATTGGAATTTATCCATCAGAAAATAATTTGTACCTTGGTATGATTGGATTAAATGGAGTTGAGCCTGCAAATGAAGCACTTAAACAATGCGATTTATTAATTGCACTCGGTACCGCCTTCTCTGACCGCTCAACATGCAAGAATAATGATTTCACTAAAAATCGCAAAGTAGTTTCTATTAATATCAGCCGGAATTCAGGAATGTCAGAACTAAATATTACAGCAGATGTAAAATGTTTTATCGAACAATGTCTTGAGAATAAAAAATTGTTTGTGCCTCAAGAAAAATGGCGCATGGAAGTCGATGTGCTAAAAGAAAACATTATACCATTAGAAAAAAAATCAAATTTTCTGCAATCCTCATACGTACTGGAAACTCTTTCAGAATATACCCGCTACTATGAACCGGTTGTTGTTACCGATGTCGGGCAGCATCAAATGCTTACTGCCGAGTTTTTTAATTTCAATAAGCCCAGAAAATTTATAACCTCCGGAGGGCTCGGGACAATGGGTTTCGGTCTGCCTGCGGCAATAGGAGCTTATCTGGCAAAGCCTGAAAACCTCGTTTTAAATATTACTGGCGACGGCTCATTCCAGATGAATCTGCAAGAACTTGCTACCTGTAGAGAACACCATATTCCTGTAAAAATAATTATTATGAATAACAGCTACCTCGGTATGGTACGACAAATGCAGGAGAAATTTTATAATAATTGCTATCAGGTTGAAATGACAAATCCTGATTTCACCAAAATTGCAGAAGCTTATGACCTGTTTGCAGTCCGCGTAAGAACAAAAGAAGAATTAATTCCAGCACTGGAAAAAGCAATAAGACATCAAGGTACTGCAATAGTCGACATAGTGATTGACTCTTTTGAAAACATATAAAGAAACACCGCTGCATTGAGCGGTGTCTTATTTTCCTAAATTTTCCCTTTTCCTTTTTCCGGGGGTAAATACAAACCAAATGTATTTTGTAACTACCCGTTCGCTTCTTCTAATCCAATAGAGCTTCTAAAATTGCTGCATTTTTTCCAGCCATAGTATTAGCCTTTACCCTGCTTTTATACATGTAACTTCTAAGCGCTTCTCTAATTAACTCAGAACGTGTTCTATTTTCACCTTCTGCTACTTGATCGATTCTGTCTAAAAATTCTTCGGGCATTGAAATTAGTACTCTTGCCATATATTTCTCCTTTACTATGTAATGCTATCTGATATCCTGGATATATATATAAAGTCAAGAAGAGAAAAAAAATTGCTATTTTTAGAAGAAATATTAAGTTTTGTAAACATTACAATAATTGCAATGCTATAGATGGAATTTGATTTGCTGTAGCCAGAAGGGTTGCGCTTGCCTGCTGTAAAATTTGGTTTCTGATATACGCACTTGATTCTTCTGCAATGTCTGCATCTCTTAAAGTAGAACGTGAAGACAGAAGGTTTTCATATTGAACAGAAATCTCCTCCAAAGCACTCTCAAGTCTGTTCTGGGTTGAACCGAATTCTGTTTGCTTGGCAGAAACAGTGCGTATCATTTCATCAATTCTTGCAAGGTTATCCTTATCCTCAATTTTTCGCAGAGAATTTAATCCGTTCATCGAAAAGGCTATACTGCAGCTTACACGGGAGGATTCAGAACTTGATGTCCCTACCTGAAAATATAATTCCGCATAATCTTTATCATCTTCTACCGGAGGTTTTAAATCATCCGCCGTAAAAGGTACCCCACCATTATAGCTCTGGCAGTTAGTTACAGTGCAGCCCTGTCCAAAAGCAGCTATGCCAGAAGTATCAAAACTGTTAAGATAAAAAGAATTTACAGCTGTTAAAGAACTTCCGCCGGCACAAAAAGCTCCTGCTGTACCGGAAGTTCCCCCGGTTATATTTGATAACGCATAGCAGTTTTCAAAGGTAGTACCTGAGGCATATCCTACTAGACTTCCTGTATAAACATTTGCTCTGGTAACTGTTCCGGTCGAATAACAATTTTTCATTAATTGACCATTCATGTGACTTACAAGACCTGCACCAAAACCTCTGGCTTCTGCATAAACATCACCTGCTGCAAAACAATTTTCTATAGAACCTTGAACCGTAGAAACCAGCCCTGATGCATCTCCAAACGATGGCTGCCTGGCCCACCTGTCAATACTTACATCGGCAGTAGAGTATGAATTTGAAATAGTCTCCACAACTCCGACTAATCCAGCTGCAATATCATATCCGTATATGCTGCCTTTTGAATAGCAGTATTCAACATTATTAACACTTTGAGCCATTAAACCAGGTGACCATCCTGCATTGTTTTTCTCTAAACTTTCTACATCACCTGTAACATAACAGTTATAAATGGAATTTGCCACATTAATAAGTCCTGTTGCGTTTTTTGCAGAAACATTGATATTCTCAAGTCCTAAGTTCTTTATTTTGGCACTAACATTACCCCAGAATAAAGCTCCTTCACCATTCGGATTATTAATATAAAGATTTGAAACTATATAGCCGTTACCATCAAAAGTACCCTGAAACGCATTGGTTTTATTTCCTATCGGTGTCCAGCCCGCACCTGATGAATAAGCAGATAAATCAATATCATTAGCCAGCACAAATTCCGTATTTTTACCAATTAAACCTGCATTGGTCATTTTTGCAAGTTTTGCAAGTTCATCTGCTGAAGAAATTGAATAAGTTCCGCTTGTAAGAGGGGCCGCTTCATCAACATCCGCAAGTGCTGTCATTGCTGAAACATCCCTCGGTGAAACTTTAACAATCAAATCTGCAGTTCCCTGATTCTTTTCTGTTCCTACAAAAAGCTTAATGCCGTTATACTCTGTAGTATTGTACAAACGCTCAATCTCATCTACTATTGCATCTGCTTCCTGTCGGATAGCTTTGATTGAGTCCGGCCCGTAAGTTCCGTTATTTGCCTGCTCCTGTAAAGCTCTAAGACGTGAAAGCTTATCCGACATCTGGTCTAAAGCTCCTGATGCAGTATTAACTAAATCTAAGCCCATACTCGCATTTTCTTCTGCTACCTCATAAGCGCTAATTTTTGTGGACATACTTGTTGATATAGAAAAATTTGCAGCATTATCGCGGGCATTATTTATTCTAAAGCCCGTAGTCATACGCTCTATTGCAGTATTTAATCCTTTTGTTGCCGATTTTAAACTTGATTGCACTATTAAGCTTGAAAGGTTAGTATTAATATTCAATACACCATCCCTCCAAATTTAAAATTTTTAGGGCATATTCCCCCCCCCCCCCTATGCCTACAACACAGGTACTAAGCGGGTTTCCGGCATTTGCACAAAAAACTCTTCTTATTTTTTAACAGCATATCCATTAACTAATATATTCCACATTTAAAATTTTTGTAACAAATAATAGATACTTTGTTACAAAAATTTACAGCTGAAGGGGCCTGACAATATTAATTGTCAGGCCCCTTTCAATCTTATATCTAACTTTTTTAGTAAAGAATAGTTAGAACTTCATCTGGATTTAGGCTTGAATCGTTTGTTGTATTAGGTACAAAAATGTACTTAGCTTCGTCAACAAATTCATAGCCAACACCGAATACTCCGCTTGCAGTTAACTTACATATATTGTAAACACCTTTACCAACAGTAATAAAGCTGCTTCCAACGCTCTTAAGTCCTTTTAGCGGGTGTAAAGAAGCTGTATCTGCAAAAGCATCAGACCAGTTATCGCCGTATTCTTCAACTCCGTTTGCAACAACTTCTACAGCAGAAGAAGCTGTTCTTCCAGCAACACCGGCAACTCTGCCAACCATTGAGAAAGGAGCTGCGAGAACTCTAGAAACTACGTTAGGATTTTTTGAAACATCAACTGATGCACAAGACATTTGTTTAGGGAATTCTGCACAGTTGTCCCCATTTGAAATTGATTTGAATTCAATTTCTACATAGCCAGGGTTCTTAACACCAGGTCTTGATACTGATGATACAATACCTTTTACAGTAGAACCTGCAGGGTAGCATACGCCGCCGATTGTTGCATCTTCTACTGTTTTAGCTGTAAATGTATCGCCTGTGTTTGATGTTCTTGCGCTGATTCTTTCGCTCAATTTTATCTTAAGCTGTATTGTTTCATGTTTTGTTGCACAGTTAGTAACACCATTAGACGTATCAATATTAAATCCTGCTTTCATTGCGCCAAGCATAAAAGCAACCTGTTCTTTTGATAAGTATTCGTCATTAACAACTTTATCTTTGTCAGGTAATTTATTCAAAATACCGGAAGCAATAACTTCGTTAGCAGCGCCGTTTGCCCATGCCGGAACAAATTTTACAGCCTGTCCTTCAAATACCGGTGCAGCTTTCTTATCAGCTGATACATCCATCATTTTAGCGAAAGTAGCAAAAACTTCTGCTTTTGTAATAGGTTGATCCGGTTTAAAAGTAGAGTCAGGATATCCAATCATAACATCTGCGCCAAGAGCTCTGTCAATTTGTTCTTTTGCCCAGTAGTCAGCTGTTACATCAGAATATTTATTTGCATTTGCCGCTTTTAAATTCAAACCGTCAGCAATAATAAATGCTAATTCAGAACGCAATACAGGCATTTTAGGGTTAAATAAACCTGCTCTTTTAGCATCCATTTTGCCTTTCATGTCGTTAAGCATTTGCTTAGCACAACGCGCAATTACAACATTCTGCTTACCTTCCATGGTTTTTGCAGTGCATGGCTTGTATACCTTGCCGCCAATAATTACATTACTGTCAGTATTAACCATTGTATGCCCCTGGGTTCCGAATAGTGTCGGATGAGCATAAGCCTGTATGTCAGCAGGCTCGCCGGCCATTGCAGCACATGATGTTACACAAACAACACCAAGTGTTGCCATAATTTGTTTAGATAGTTTCATACTTCTCCTTTCTCTTTTTCACTTTTCATGTTGACATAAAAGTGAAGTTTAGTAATTAAACCATTTAGTGTATATTATTTTTTCTTTTGTAATAAATATGCTTGAGGATAGCAGTAATCTTCACGGAAACCTATTCTTCTATACATTTTTAATGCTTTATAATTATTAGTTTCAGTTGTAACATTTATTTCGCTGAAAACGCGTTTTCCCAGCTTTGTCCAGTCAACAATGGTTTTTATTGCCCTGTTAAGCAGGTGTTCAGAGAAGCCATGACCTCTGTGTTCTTTTTCTATAGCTACAAGAGGAATATTTGCAATCTTTCCTCCGGTAACATTTGCAAATGCAAAACCTACAGGTGCATCTTTATAAAGCAGAACTGATGTTACATCCGGCAGAAATTCACCATAAACATTCTCAACAACTTTGTTTATAATATCTGTTGTTCCTTCCATTGATAAAAATCTTGTATCATAAATTGCGTCCTGCGTATCTTTAAAAGACTCGTGAATTATTCTTACAGCATCATCCCTGTATGAATCATCATAGCTTACTATTTTGTAATCATCCGGCTTATCTGAAAGTTTCATATTTTCGAGAATTCTTTCAGAAGAAGCATTTCCCATAATAAATCTCAAAACAGCAAGCCCGATATATTTAAATCCAAATCTTGCAATATCAGCAGTGAAAACAGATTGATGCCCTATCATGGGATAAGAAACAACCTTGTTCTGGCGTTCTGTTTCAGTAAACTCCAGAAATTTCTCAACAAGGAGCTTAACTTTTGTAATTTCATCTTCTGTTCCAAGGCAGTGTATTAAATTAAGCTCAACAGCCTCGGATATTGAAGTCGTATAAACAAGAAACGCTGTTGGAATATCATTTTCTTTAAGCACAATGCACTGCATATAATTTTTTTCTACAGCATCAATAAATTCCTCATATGGCAGAGGTTCGAGCTCAAATTTATATTCATTTACAGCCTTAGCTTTAAAATCATTGTACACACCTGCAAAGATTTTAGAGATATTTCCGTTTAACAATTCTACTTCATACGTTGTTTCTGCCATAAAAATTCCTTTACATTAGATGATGCATTTTTTCGCGTTTAGTATTTATATAACGCTCATTGTATTTATTTACTTCTGATTTAAGATTAATATTTTCGTGTATTGTAAGCCCGTATCCTTTAAGTCCTATAATTTTCTTAGGGTTATTTGTAATAAGGTTAAAATTATTGAACCCTAAATCAAGAATAATCTGCGCACCGACGCCGTAATTTCTTAAGTCCGGCGCAAATCCCAGCGACACATTAGCTTCTACAGTATCCTGCCCCTGTTCCTGAAGCTTGTATGTTTTAAGCTTGTTGATAAGCCCTATTCCACGCCCTTCGTGATCTCTTATATAAACAAGAGCTCCTTTGCCATATTCTTCAATCATTTTGAGTGCAGTATGAAGCTGCCAGTTACAGTCGCATTTAAGGCTGTGAAATATATCTCCGGTCAGACATTCACTGTGCACTCTTACTAAAGGCACTTTATCGGAGCCATCATCTTTAACAAGTGCAACATGTTCGCATCCGGTGATAGTATCTGTGTATCCAACTATGTTAAAATCGCCGAACTGAGTCGGGAGGAAGACTTCAACCTCTCTTTTCACAAATGTTTCACGTTTAAGTCTGTAAGCAATCAGGTCTGAAACTGTAATGAATTTTATATTATGTTTTTCTGCGAATTCGTGCAAATCATCTCTTCGCGCCATTTCACCGTTATCTTTCATAATTTCGCACATAATACCGGCTTCTCTATGCCCGCACATACGTGCTAAATCAACAACAGCTTCTGTATGTCCGCATCTTTTTAAAACACCGCCCTTTCTTGCAACACACGGGAACAAATGTCCAGGCCTGCGCAAGTCAGAAGGCTGTGCATCAGGCGCAATTGCAACTTCAATTGTTTTAGCCCTGTCATAAGCTGAAACTCCGGTTGTTACCCCGTATTTCGGATGAGCGTCAATACTTAGGGAAAAAGCAGTTTGCATGCTTTCGGTATTTTTTTCTACCATTTGCGGCAAATCAAGCTGTGCTGCGATTTCCTGCGATATTGCAAGACAAACAATTCCGCGGCACTCTTTGGTTATAAAATTTACCAGCTCAGGGGTTACAAACTGTGCTGAGCAAATAAGATCGCCTTCATTTTCTCTATCCTCATCATCTGCTACAATAATGGGCTTACCAGCTTTAAAATCCTCGAGTGCTTCTTCTATTGTATTAAATTGATTTGTCATAATCAGCAAAATCCATTTCTCTGGAGAAAATCCATGTTAATTCTTGACCTATTATCGCTCGTTGATAAAAATTTTTCAATATATTTCGCCATAATATCAACTTCAATATTTACATAATCTCCGTTTTTTAATTCTGATAAAGCAGTGCATTCATAAGTATGCGGAATAACCGCAATTTTAATCCTTTTCCCTGATATTTCCGCAATAGTAAGGCTGATTCCGTTCACACAGATAGAACCTTTCCTAATTACATAACGAAGTTCGTTTTCAGAAAGTTCAATTTCTAAATCAAAACTTTCTCTGTTTCTGCTAAGCGCGATAACTTTTGCCGTTCCGTCAATATGTCCTGAAACAATATGCCCGCCGAAACGCCCGTTTGCAGACATCGCCCTCTCGAGATTTACATGCATGCCGGCTTTTAGATACGGAAAAGCAGTTACACGAAATGTTTCCGGCGACATATCAGCTTTAAAAGAGTTTCCGGAATTTTGTATAACAGTAAGACAGACACCGTTAACAGCAATGCTGTCACCAATTTTAGCATCTTCTAAAACCTTTGCACATTCAATCTCTATACCATTTTCACTGATAGTTTGGATTTTACCGGTTTCTTCTGCAATTCCTGTAAACATGCGCTTATTATACCATATTGCGGCATAATTGTAAAATTTTGACAGATGCACAACTGTTAGAGTTTAAATGGAAGAAAAATTTGATTATTTAATACGACTGAATCTTTTGAAGAAACATTACCTATAAAAATAATGTTGTTGTTGCTTTGCTCTAAAATATCAAAAAATTTCTGCTTTAATTCTTCATCTTTATTTAAATCTTTTAGGAATTGGTCAAAATTATTTATTGAAACGCATACTCCGGCATTTTTTTCTACAGGTTTGCATTGTTTATCTATCGATTTAATCAACTCGCTTATATTATTATCGTATTTCAAATTTTTTGATGAAAATTTAAATTCGCTTTGAAAGAAATTGCAAATATCATTTAATTTTTCATCAGGCGCATTTGTTGTAATTAATTTAGGACACTCTATAGACTCCAATTTATTCAAATGCATTACCGCGGCTAATCTCTTGAAGATATCTTTATCATGTGATACCTCCAGCTCGTTTATTAACTGATAATTATCTAATACTGCTGCTTTTTGTTCTATTTCTTCCATTTGTCTGGAAGAAACAGACTGCCTCAAATCTTGATATGTATTTGTTTTTATCAAAAAAGTTTTGTTAGAACCAGCTTTTTTATTATATAAAACAGCACCGGCTGCTGCTAACGCCAATCCGCCAAGAGTATAGTATAAAAGTTTATCTCTGTTGTCTTTCTGCTTTTGAGAACTAAAATTATCCTTTTTCTGTTTTTGGAATATAACATCTTTCCACTGTGGTACAAAATCAATCTTCATAATATATGATAAAGTGAGAAAAAATTTTTTTTGCTAGTAGAGATTTTTACCCCACCTTCCCCCCCTTTAACTCTTATGCTATAATTTGACTGTATGAAACGTTTTTTACGAAAATTATTTTCCAAAGTTACGCTGGTTATCCTCATCTGCATACTTGCACTTCTGGCATTCTTTTTCTGGGGCTGGATTGAGAAGCAGGCTATGAAAGCCAAAGGTATGTACTATATCTACAAAGGCGATCAGGCATATTCACAGGATAATATGGCTAAAACCCTCGATTATTATAAAGAAGGTTTAAGGCTCTATCCGGAACATTACGAAGCCTGGTTTAACCTTGGAAACATATATGCTGTTTATGAAGACTATTTCTCAGCTGTTGACGCCTATGAACATGCTATCAAATACAATCCGAAATTTGTTATGGCGCGTATGAACTTAGGAATAGTTTACTCTGAAGACTTAGGCTTCTTTGACGAAGCAATAGAACAGTTTGATACAGTCACACAGATACGATTATTTAAGCTCTGGATACCTTTTGTCTACAGCAATGTAAAAAGCGTAAAGGCTAACAGAGGACTTGCATACTACAACAAAGGCGTTGCTTATAAACAAAAAGCAATGTATCTGCCGCTCGATAAAAGATATCTTGTATTTAAATATCTGGGAGAGGCAATAGAAGCTTATGAAAAATCGCTTAAGTTTCTCAAGAAAAACTATGATGCCTATTACAACAAAGCAGTTGCACACCACCTGAGAGGCGAATACAGAGAAGCCGGACTTGCCTACTGTTCAGCGATTAAGCTGGAGCCGATGAAATTTGAGGCCCATTACAACCTTGCAGTTCTCTTAAGACAGCTGAACAGACACAGAGATTCTATAAGCGAACTCCATAAAGCAGCTATATTAATTCTAGAAGAACCGGATTCATCGACTCTTGAATCTACTTATATCTTTAACCTGCTTAACGATGCTACAAGAAAATTTATAACAAGCGACGAGTACTATACACAGAAACTTTCTGATGAACCGCTCGGAAATATCGGCTACACATACGTTAACGGTAAAATCGTTCCGGATGAGGAGTTTGATAAAGCTATACTCAAAAACTTTAAAACCTGTGCAGGTTTTGAATATTTCAATGAAGAAGAGGAGGAAATTTATTAATGGAAAATCTTCACTTTTTATCAAAAATTTCTAACCTGCTCATCTCAGAAATAGATACAAAAGAACTCGCAGATGGTATAAAACAGCTTCTGCAGCAGATTGTACCTGTCAAAAGACTTCAAATTTATGTGTTTGATAACGTAACTAACACAATGCGCGACAGCTCAAACAACTGGAGCGTAATTCCCGATGAGTCAGAAATTTATAAAATCTATGAAAACCTTAAGGACGAAGATTTTGTTATTAATTCCAAAGCGTATAAACTGCCCGCACTAAACGGCGGAATAAGCTTTAAAATAGAATCGCTTGCAGTACCAATGCATAAAGACGGCTCTGATTTCGGAGTTATGGAACTGGAATTTGAAGAAAATACTACAATTAATACAGAATTTTTGTTCCTCATAAAAATTCTGTCCTCCCAAATTTCACTCAAACTGCAAAACATTGTGCTTAACGAACAGTCAAAAATAAATGTAGAATTTCATGACTCAATGAAAAATATTGCAAAAATCATTGAAACCCAGTATGAGTTAAACTACATTGTTCCGCTAATCGGAGAAATGCTTGACAGGTTTATATCAGACCATTTGATTTATGTATTTTTGAAACAGGACGGAGAATTTAAGCTTGTCTGGCCGAAAGCCTGCAAAGATGAAAGAATTTATGAAGCTCTGAAACAGCTTACTCCGGAAACAGGGTATATTTTGACAAACAATGATAAAATCGGCGCCTTCCCTCTTGTATCAGAAGGAGAATTATCCGGCTGTATAGTTGCAAGAAGTACACTTGATAAGCTTTCAAAACGCGATATAAGCTATCTGGAACAGCTTACCAGACAGTCAGCAATTACAATCAACAGGGCAAACACATACTCAAAAGTTCTCCAGTACGCAACTCTGGATGCTCTAACAAACCTTAACAACAGGCGGCAGTTTGAAATCCGCTTAAAACAGGAGATTGCAACAACCAAACGTCAAAAAACACCGCTCTGCGCGATGATGATTGATATTGATTTCTTTAAAAAAGTAAATGATACATACGGCCATGCGAGCGGAGATGAAGTTTTGAGAACAGCTGCTTCGGTTATAAAAGCTCAGCTTCGTGAATCAGATATCCCCGCAAGATACGGCGGAGAAGAATTTGCAGTTCTTCTGCCATATACGCATATAGAAGAAGCAGTAATTGTCGGAGAACGTCTAAGAAAAGCCGTTGAAGAAACACCAATTTTTGTTGACAAAAAAAATATAAATGTCACAATAAGCATGGGACTTGCTGAATTCGGTCAGGAAGAGAACGGAGAAGAATTATTTAAAAGAGCAGACAGCGCTTTGTATGAAGCAAAAGAAAGCGGAAGGAACAGGGTATGTATAAGCAAAAATGTGTAAGTTTAGAAGATACAAAGGCTCTTGCATATAAATTCGCAAATTTAGTAAAAGAAGAAGGTTGTTTTGTAAACCTTTTCGGAGAAATAGGAGCCGGAAAAACAGCATTTGTTAAGCTTGTTGCAGAAGCTCTCGGGATTAAAGAAAAAGTTACTAGTCCAAGTTTTGTTATTTTGAACGAATACCACAGCGCATCTATCCCTGTTTATCATTTCGATTTATACAGGCTGGAAAACGCCGGAATAAAAACAATCACGGATGAGCTTAGAGAATACTCAACCGGCAGAAAAATAACCTTTGTTGAATGGGCAGAATTTTCACAAGGCGAATTACCGTTTGAAAGAATTGAAATCAATGTTACATACGATGACGATGACAGCAGAATTTATGAGTTCAAGTCTGTCGGAGAAAGAAATCAAAAAGTTATAGAAGGCTTAGGGGTAATATGCTCCTCCACAGGAAAGGAAAAAAATTGAAGATACTGGCTTTTGACACCTGTCTTGATAAAACATATATAACTCTCAGTGAGGATAATAATATTATTCATAGCGAAACAATTTTGTCTGATGGAAAGAATTATCACTCGGCGTATTTAATCTCAACCATTGTTAAAGTACTGAAAGACGCCGGCCTTACACCTGATGGCATTGACCTCATTACAACTGATATCGGCCCCGGAAGTTTTACCGGCATAAGAGCCTGCACAACTGTAGCAAGGGTACTTGCCCAGCAGCTTAACATCAAAGCAGCCGGAGTTTCTTCGCTCGAAATTCTTTCTAAAATTCTCGGCGGAAATGATTTAGCAGCACTTGATGCAAGAAAAAATAAAGCATATGTTTACGATGGTAAAATTCTGGGTGCAATTGAGCTTGAAACAGTTGACGAACTGGTTAAAGGCCGAAGGGTTATAACAGATGACAGCCTGAAAGAGAGATTAAGCGAATTTGCATCCGAAGTTGTTTCGTATCAGCAGGGTGAATATCCGATAGGAGAAATTTTAGCAAAACTCGGTGCGGAAAAAGAAGAAACAGACTGGCGCAAGCTCAAACCTTTGTATATCCAGCCGCCACCTGTTACTTTTTCTTTACTAAAAAGAAAAAGTAACCAAAAAGAAAAGAACACTGAGTCGGATGGCATTAGTAAAACTACAAATGAAAACTCCTAACTCGCAGCCATCCTCAAAGTAGAATAAGTATACCCTAGTCCTGCTTAACCTTTGTAATTTTTAATGTTTCACCTTCAATCTCAAAATCTATTTTATCCAGAACCGGATTGATTTTGAGAACTTCTAACAGTGGCTTTGGGATAATCACACCCCAACTAGAACCAATCTGTGTAAGCTTTTTAGCCATAAGCACTCCATTATAACCTTGTTATAACAATATTATAATAGAAAACTTGACAAGTCGATTATAATTTAATTATAATAATATTATAATCGGAGGTTGCCATGGATTTAGAAGATATAACAGCAGAAATGTCACGCTCTCTTGATGCATTGAAAATAATTTATGAAAAACTTGAAATTGAACTAGGTGAAAAAAGCTGTTTTATGCAAAATGCAGAACAACGTGAGCTGCTTGATACACTATACGCACTCAGCCATATTATAGGGCTGTTATGTGGGAATTTAAATCAAGTACGCGAAAAATACCGGTTAAATATTGAAGAAACCATAAAAAAAATAGTGACATAATCTGCTGGTTTATATTAAAATAAGAACATTAAGGGGTTGGTATAAATGTTAGAAAAAAAACGAATACTTATAGTCGATGATGACGCAGAAATAAGAGATTTACTGGAGTTTGATATTTCATCAAGCGGATATTTTGTTGATACGGCTTCTGACGGTATGGAAGGCTTGAACAAAGCTCTCAATAATAAATATGACCTGATTTTGCTTGATGTTATGATGCCAAAGATGAACGGATTTGATGTCTGCAAAAATATCCGTCAGGCTAAGATTAATGTACCAATCTTGATGCTTACTGCAAAAGGCACAATCGGCGATAAAACAAGCGGGTTTGACAGCGGAGCGGATGATTATCTGGTTAAGCCGTTTGATATTCAGGAAGTTCTTTTGAGAATAAGAGTTCTTTTGAGAAGAAACCAGCCGCAGGAAGAAACCTTAACTTCTAATGAAATTCTTGAAGCCGGCGAAATTGAAATTCTGCCGGACACACTGGAAACAGTTATCTTAAATAAAAGAATGAAACTTACTCCAACCGAGTTTGAAATCTTGTACTGCCTGCTACAGCATTTCAACAAGCCTGTAACCCTTGCTACACTCCTTGAAGAGGTTTGGGGATACTCAAGCGATGAAGATGTAAGAATGTTAAGGGTTCATGTGGGTGCGCTCAGAAACAAAATTGAACCTGACTCCAAAAATCCAAAATATTTGCACACAGTAACAAATGTAGGATATAAGTTAACGCCGTTCGGGGGATAAAATGTCACAATTTTTCAGCAAACGAAGGCTAAAAATCGCAGAACAAATCATTATTGTAAGCTTCTTTGCCGTGCTTATCCCAATGACAGTGAGCGGTATTATAATTAACAACATTAACCAGCAGTCAAACAGAGCGCAGCTTAGAGAAGCCGCTGTTATGATAGCAAACATTGTTTCTGAAGAAATTGAAGTTTTCGACCATTCCATAAATAACGAGCTCTCACAAATTATAGCAACAATGGAGTATTACAAAAATCCTGCACAGGAACAAAAATATCTCGACACTATTATAGAAAGACTTCCTTTCTACCGTGAGCTTGCAATTGTAGAAAAAGATCAGCTTGAAAAATATAAAATGTACAGCATTCAGGATGATTATGCAGTATTCAGCAAAAACCTTAAAGACGGAAGATTTCTTGTTGCTGTACTTGATATGAACAATCTTAAACAAAATCTGTTTAAAACTCTTACGGAAGATAAAAGACAGATTTATGTGCTTGTTGATAATGACTTAGTCGCCTCCAGCAACTACACTCAAGAAGGTTATGAAAAGAGCATTGCAGAACTTCCGGAGCAACTGGAAGAAAATGAACCTGTTATATATGGCGAAACAAAAAACCAGCCGCTTGTTTACCTAAAAAAAACAGATCCTGATGTTACTATCATTGTTAACACTACAGAAGCTGTTACAAGAAAAGCAATTGACTATAACCGTGACAAAATCATACTTTCAATACTCGTAACCATGCTTACGGTATTCTTTGTTGTTGGATTATACACATATTACCTGTATATCAATATTAGACAGCTTTTTAAGGCAATAATTGCGATATCAAAAGGAAACTATGAAAGACGCATAAGGCTCTTAATCAATGTTTTCACGCCTTTCGAGATTGTTTTCCTTGGAAACGAGTTCAACAGAATGGTTAGCCAGATTCATAAGTCCTATATACAGCTCAAGAAGAAGAATAAAGAGTTAAAACAGGTTAACGAATTCCGCTCAAACATGATTGATACAGTAAGCCACGAATTTAGAACTCCGCTTACAAGTATACTCGGATATACATCAAGACTCCTGCGGCAGGATATTCAGATTGACGAAGAAACAAGACAAAAGTCACTAAAGGTTATCAAAAAACAGTCCGAGAGATTGAAGCGTATGATAGAAGATTTGCTTGTTATACCTGATATTGAAGGAGCAAGGCTGAATGTAAACATCATTAGCGTTCCGATTAGTAATGTAATAGAAAATTCTATTATGCTTGTAAAAAACGATACAAACAAGGAGATTATAAACAACCTGAAGGATTGTCCTATTGAGATACTCGCTGACAATGACAGAATTGAGCAGGTTTTTGTTAACCTTATTGAGAATGCAATAAAGTATTCCAAAGAAGACTCTCCGATTACGCTTGATTATGAGATAAGAAATGACAGGCTTGCGGTAAGCGTAAAAAATGATTACGATGTAATTCCGCGGGAAAAATTGAAAACTTTATTTGACAAATTTACGAGGGTTGATGACTCCACTACGCGCACAACACGCGGCACCGGACTGGGATTGTTTATTGTAAAAGGTCTGGTTGAAGCAATGGACGGTGAAATAAGACTTTATTCAAATGAAGAATGCGGTTTCTGCGTCAAGGTATTTATGCCGATTGCAGAAATTGAAGAAGATATGGTATAATCGAAAGAAAAGGGTAAGTTATATGAAAAAGATTCTCGTTTTATTAGCCGTAATACTTCCTCTCTGCGCAGCTGCAGAAGATGTAGTAAGTTTGGACGGGCTGAACGAACCTGAGTGGAAAAGTTTTGTACCGCCGGCTTATGTGGATGTTGATGAGCCTAAAGGGCTTGGAAAACTTAACGAAACAGCTGCTTACTGGTATAAAAGAAGAGTTGAATTTGAAAACGGTATTCAGGAATGCAGAGCTCTTGAAGATAATGATGCTAAACTAGGTTGTTATCAGCAGTTAAAAGTTAAGCAATATCAGCTCAACAGTGATTACAATGCGAGAATTGAAGCTCAGGAAAAAGCCAGAATGGGCCCGCAGGAAATGTTTGACAAAACAGATACAATGCTTCCAATAGGCGGATATCTCAATAACTTTACAAGATTTCAGCCAAACGAATTCAGATAATACTACGTATGTAGACCAACATTTACCTACCCCAGTTTGTCGAACTCTTTTGTAAAATCTCGCTGGCTTAACTCTATTACAGGGAGGTCGTATTCGTCTGCAAGTTTCTTCACTTTTATATCATAATTTATCGCAAGCGTTTTTACACCTGATATTATTGCAGCAACATTTGCGTGAAAACGCATACCAATCATATATTCCAGCTCTGAAATCTTATCAAACACATCATTCACAGAAAGCCCTGAAAGAACTTCTACGTCCTTAACCCTGTCTTTCTTTGCAAGTATTCGCGCAAATTTTTCGCACACATCCAGATCTATACTGTCCTGAAAAGAAAATATTTGAATTTTTTTATCAGGAAATCTCTTAATTACCTCATCTGCAAGAGCATTTAAGAAGCCGTCACTAAGCGAAGGATAGTTTCGGAGCTGAATACCAACAGTTCCCTTAAGATTTTTAACCGGCAGTTCAAGACTGAATATAGGATCTTTCACAAGTTCTGCATCTATACCCCAGCTTTTCAAAAGCTCTTGAGATTTTCTATCTCTAACAGATATCTTTTGTGCCTGCGCGAGCGCAAACCTTGTCAGCATTCTGCCAAATCCTGAATTAATAGGCCCGATACCCTGAGCAAAAATCTCTATCTTCTTACCAAAAAATATTGCAATATAAATTACACCGAGATAATACAAAAGACTTTTAAAACTTGTCACATCCTGTAAAAGACTTCCACCGCCTGACACAAGAACATCCGAGTGTTTAATGCAGTCAAAAAACTTTAACATCGGGCAGCTGTCAACACCATAAAGTTTCGCAGTCTTCTCAGGATTAGAAGATATGAGAGTAATCTTCTCTGCCCCTTCGTGTTTCAGACGGTCAACAAGCACCTTTGCAATCGCCTCATCGCCGAAATTATCAAAACCGATATATCCTGATACTATGTATTTTGTCATTGCTGAATACTTTCGATAACTGCATCCTTATATGGTATAGCCTGAATAGCTCCGTAATTCTGCGTTTGAAGTCCCGCAACAACAGCAGCAAACTTCATTGCCTCAGACGGAGTATAGCCGTTCGTTAAAGCATACAGAAATCCGCCGTTAAATACATCCCCGGAAGCCGTTACATCTATAGCCTTGGAAGTGTTGTAAAATTCTGTAAAGCTTATTTCACCCTTATAACCTGTGTAATACCCGTTATCAATATGCGATTTAACAACCACTATTTTTACGCCTTTATCCCAGAAATATTTCATAACCTTGTCCATGGAATCGACTTCGTAAAGTCTTGCTGCGTCATTTTTAAGGCTTAAAAATATAACATCTGTATAATCTACAATTTCTTCAAAATATTCTTTTGTATCAGCAGAATTCATAAAACAGGAGGTATAATTCGGATCATACGCAGTAAGAACCCCGTTTTCTTTTGCAATCCTGAAAGTTTCTCTCACGAGTTCCCTTGAGCTTGCGCTCAGAGATTGAACAACGCCTGTAGAATACACCAGTTTTAATTTCTTTATGCATTCTTCCGTAATATCTTCAATAGAAAGTTTTGCAGCAGCTGTTTTACGTTTGTAATACAAAAGTTCTCTGCTCTCCGGTGTTCTTGATACTATATACATCCCGTTTTGTTCTTCGTTAGATTTGATAAGCGATGTATCAATATTTTCTTTTTGCAGGCTTGAGATAATAAATTCGCTAAACCCGTCGTTTCCGACTTTTGTAAGATAAGTAACATTTCCTCCCAGCCTTGCAATAGCAACTGCAGTGGTCACAGTATCTCCGCCAAAATATTTATTTAGTGTAGAAGTATCTGCAAGGGTTCCGTTAGCAGAAAGCTCAATCAAACACTCACCTATTATTGCAATATCTATTTTTGAATCCATTCGGAAAAATCCTTAACTTCTTTAATAATTTCTTTAGTACGTGCAGTTATTTCCTTCGGAGTAAATCCAAGATAGAAATCTCTGCCGACACCTACAGCAGCAGCGCCCGTTTTAATATAAGTCACAACCTCACTTAATTTTATATTACCCATAGGCATTAAACTCAAAAACGGCATCTGTCTTAAAATATTTTCAATATACTGGACTCCCCCCATTGCATCTGCCGGATACAATTTGATAAGCGGAATTCTTGATTTCCAGGCATTATATGCCTCGTTAGCAGTAGAAGCACCGGCAATAAACGGCACTCTCTTATTCTTAGAAATTTTTACCATATTCATTTGAAAAATTGGAGAAGCAATCAATTTTGCACCGCTTGCAAAAGCTGCATCTGCCTGTAAAGAAGTAATAATTCCTCCTGCACATACATTCGCAAATTTAGAAACCTCCGATATAGCCCCGTATAATGAAGGGTTTTCAACATTTATTTCCAAAACTCTTATACCGCCTTCTACCAGAGCCTTAGAAATCTCTACAGCCTGTTCCGGCTCCTTGCATCTTATTATCGGATAGACTTTATCCTGTTTTATTATCTCTAAATAATTCTCACTCATTTGTATGTATCCTTTTCTATCAATTTATTATATCATGAACAGGTAAGTCAAGCTTATGGAAAAGGTCGTATGTCTGCATTGAAAAGAATTAAATTTTTTCTCTTTAGTATCATTATCCTTCTTGGATTAATTTTTGTCTACTTCGTCACTTATAATTTTGTAGAACCTAAAGCTTATGACTTTATGACTAAGCACGCGCTTACAGAAAAGCTCCCTTTCCATCACAAGCAAATTTACGGAAGCGGCGATATCATACTTGTTGTAATCGATACAAAAACCGTTGAAAAATACAGATGGCCGTGGAAAAGAGAATTAAACTGCAAGATTTATGAATTCTTTTTAAACTACGCGCATCCGAAAATCATTGTTCACGACTCAATCATTGCGACACTTGATACGGATAATCCGGACTCAGACAAAAAATTCTTTAATACATTGAGCAAATTTAACAATGTTGTTGTTGGTTTCATGCCTTCAGTAAAACCGTGGGCAGACAAAGATTTTGGAGAAATTTATGATAAGGCTTTTATTAAGTTTTCGGCCAGAGCAGAAGATAAAACAACCTCAATGCCTTATTTTTATTCAAGTATAATGCCTTTCCCGAAACCTTACTTTGATGTTGTTAAGAATGCCGGCTCTGTATCAATGCTTCCGGGATTTATTAATGGCAATATATCTTCATACGCAATTGATCAGGTTTTTAGAAATCACGAATATTTTCTCAAATACAATGGAAAAATCTATCCTTCTGTAGCAATGAAAGCCTTCTTAATGATGAATAAAAACCCTGAAATGGTTCTTACAAACAACTCAATCACCTTTCCGCAGCTTAACTACAGAATTAAACAAAAAACAACGCCGTATCAATCCATCGTTCCGCTAAAATTCTATAAACTTGCAAAAAGCGGTTATTCTCATCCAAAGATTTCAGCAGTAGACATAATGGATTCTTACGACAATATTAAACAAGGCAAAAAGCCTGTTGTTGACCCCTCTGTTTTTGACGGCAAAGTTATAGTTATCGGTGCAAACGTACCGGCCGGAACAGGTTTAAACGACAACAAAAACACTCCTATTGTTTCAAATCACCCCGGAGTAGATATTCAGGCAACTGCAATAGATAATATAATACATAATGATTTTCTAAACGTCATTCCAGCCGGTATAAACCTTTTAATAACATTCCTCGGAATGCTTATTGTATATGGAATAATAAGGATGTATGATTTATTCAAATCAATAACATCTTCTATTGCAATTATAGCAGCATATCTGGTTATTACTTATATATGCTTCTATTTTGGAACAGTAATTAATGTAATTACGCCTGTAGTAATGTTTATTGTCACTATGCTTATTGCCTATACCCATAAATTTGTTCTGGAAAACAGAAGCAAGGAAAAAGTTAAATCTGCCATGGGCAAATATATGTCCGAAGACGTTATGAAGCGCGTAATTATGAATATTGATAACCTCGGACTCGGCGGGAAAAAAGCAACAGTTACAGTTCTTTTTGCAGATATCAGAGGATTTACATCTATGTCTGAAACAATGTCAGCCCAGCAGGTTTCAGAAATATTAAATGAATATTTTACTGAAATGGAGCCGATAATCACAAAATACAACGGAATTATCAACAAATTTATAGGCGATGCCGTAATGGCAATTTTTGGAGAGCCGATTCAGGACAAAAACCATGCATCTAACGCAGTAAGATGCGGTTATGAAATGCTCCAGAAAGTTAAAGAGCTGCAAAAAAAATGGGCTGCAGAAGGAAAACCAAAAATTGAAATCGGCATAGGAATAAATACCGGTGAAGTATTTGTCGGCAATATCGGATCTGTTAACAGAATGGAATACACTGTTATTGGTGATACGGTAAACCTTGCAAGCAGGCTTGAGAGTTATAACAAAGTTTATAAAACAAAAATGCTAATAAGCAGTTCGACTTATGCAGCGACTAAAAGTTTTATTGATGTGATAAAAATTTCTGATGTAGAAATCAGGGGTAAATCTCACAAAATGAATATTTACGAAGTTTTAAAAGTAATTTAGTTTTTTCATTATATAATATTATTATGAGGATACCCCGTAATAATACTACAAGCTTTGGTGCAAAATTCATAAAATCTGCCCAAATACAAAAATTTGATACAAAGACCGGCACTTACGCGTCCAAAAAGGTTTCCTTCGTTGAGCTGGAACCTGATAACTTTTCGGATGTATGGGCTGTTGCCATGGCTGCTAAATACTGGCCGGACGAATTCTATGCTTCAAATATTGCTCATTGTGCAAACCGAATTTTCGCAAAAGACCCGAAATTTGCTAATAAAAAGGTTTACGCACTTACGAAACAAAAAGACGGCCTGCACGATTTAAACGATACAGAAATTTTAGGCCTTGCAGAGATTACTGAAACCGATAAACATTCTGTTGAGTTAGAATATCTGCAAGTTGACCCGTCAATCATCTATTCATACCCTAAAAAACCTTTAAAAAAAATAGGTACAAGAATACTTGATATGCTAAAACTGGTTTATAAAGATAAAGCAATCACACTTACTTCCAGATTAGGGAAAACGAGTGATTTCTATGTCAAAAATGGATTTCAATGTATAGAGCCGGAAAATAACAGATTTATTTGGAGAGGCTGATTAATTGTAACGTTTTATTAAGCAACCTAGCCACATGGGCAATTCATCATTAAAAAAATACTTTACATGACTATAGTGTGATTTAGTGTGAATGTAGATTGATGAATTTTGTATATAATACCCCAATATTAAACAAAATAAATATTCCTAATATTCAATTCAGAGCAGTTGAAAATTATGCAGGAACATTGGCGCCGAAGAAAGACTCTTTCAGTACCAATCCTCTATATGATAATTTTGTTGACAAAAATACCCTCACCCAGATTGCAAAGTCAAATCCAAGAATTATGGAACTCCTGAAAAGTAATCATATCAGGCTGGATGTGAATATTCGTGAACTTGAGAAACTTAAACACGGCCACCTTATGGATACACGTGTTACTGCGGCAAAAATATATTCCGCACTTCCGCAAAATTTAAAATCAGAAGTAAACCTTATGGATTTGCAGCAGGCAGCAATGCTGCATGATTTTGGCAAAGTTCTTATTCCGGATAAAATATTAAACAAAAATGGAAAATTAACAGACAAAGAAAAAGAAATTATGAAGCTTCATTCAGAGCTTGGATACGAACTTCTTAAAGAGCAGGGTGTAAACGAAAATGTACTTAACCTTGTGAAATATCATCATCAGACGCCTGACGGGAATGGTTATCCTGAGATTACAAATGATTTTAAGCCTGATATTTCTTCACAAATTTTAGCAACCGCAGATAAGTATTCAGCGCTGAGAGAAAAAAGAAGTTACAAAGACGCAATGACAAGAGATGAGGCTCTGACTGTAATTCAAGAAGATGTCACTAATGGCTTAATCGCACCGGAAGTCTATAAAGCATTAAAAAACTCAGTTTAACTCTACCCATACTATGTCTTCGATATAACTTCATACAGAGCGTTTACCACAGCCGGATCCCATTTAACGCCGGCCTCATCTTTTATAATTGCAAGCGCTTGGTCTTTTGGCATTGCATCACGGTACGAACGGTCTGATGTCATTGCTGTATATGCATCTGCAACCGCAATAATTCTTGAACCAAACGGGATAGAATTACCCTTCAAGCCCTCAGGCTCGCCTCTGCCGTCCCAACGTTCTTTATGATAGTGAATATATGGAATAACCTCTGATAAGAAATTTATGTTCATCAACAGATTTACACCAACATTTGGATGGTTTTGAAGTTTTTCCCATTCTTCCTTGGAAAGTTTGCCCTTATTTGCAAACAAGGATTCCGGAAGAGTAATCTTACCGATATTCTGCAATAAACCTGCATAGTAAATCAAATCCGTTGTCTTTTCATTCAAATTAAGCTGCCTGCATAACTTCTTTGATAAATCAGCAGTGTTCTGTGAATGAGCAACTTTGTACTGGCCTTTTTCATCAACTGCTTTTGCCAGTTTTTCAACAAACGCCTGCTGCTGTATTCCCAAATCGCCTATCAAAGCTGTAAGCTCAGCTCTTTTGTGCTGGAGTTCTTCTGCAAATACAGTATCTTCATTAATCAAAGCTTCTGTTTCTTCAATGGTCTTCTGAAGGTGCATTGATGTTCCAAAAAGCCGGCCGATAGTTTCAAGAAGATTCATATAAGCACGCTTTATCATCTTTTCTTTATAATTTTCTATTACAATTACCCCGACAACATGTGCATTATTATGCATTGGAACAACCGCAATAGATTTCACATCATATTCCTTAAGCTCATACTTAGGAATAAAATTATCAATCTTAGAAACATCTTTAATCTGCACTTTTTCAAGAGTATTGAATGATTTTACCACAATTGATTTATCGTCAGAAGAATATCCTAATTTTTTCGCATAAATATCTTCATCAAAATCAATTGAAGAACCAACAAGCCCTAAAAGCTTATTTTCAAAGGCCAAACCCTTGGTAAATTCACCGGTAAGATAGATATGACAGGCATCTACATCAAGTATCTGTGTAAGAGTTTTGGCTATCGAATTATAAACTACATACTCGTCCTGAGAGTTGAAACCTAAAACACAAAGTGTATTATCAAGAGAATAGATTGATATTAATTCTTTAAGCTGTGATTTAAGTCTTGTTGTCTTATCCTTGACATCTTTCCCGATTTTATTAGCCAAATCCTCGGAAATTAAATATTCAGATATAAAGTCGCCAATGTTAAGTGCAAAAATCTCCTCAAGAGGATCATCTTCCATTAAATCAAGAGAGCGGCTGAAAAGTGATGCACCCATTTCTTCTTTATCTGTCATAATTTTCCTTCCTTGTGTACTACGTACGTAACCATTGGTCGGCAGACATTTGTTATAATACAAGTTTATTCAGGTACTACAGGTCTGCCTCTTTCATCAAGCTACCTACTTACTTGTATATTTTATATAACGGCATAATTTTCAAAAACTTTAATGTTTTTTTAAAATTTTATACTTTAGTTGTAGAAAAGTTATACTAACTATTGAAAATTAACGATTTACACCCTTTACAATACTTAATATTTAATACTCCCCCGATAGAATTATTGATTATATGCCATGCTTAAGTTATTCTTATCAAAGAGAGGCTTCAAGAGGAGAAGGTAATGACTGTTATTGAAAAAATTAACGAAATTAATGACATTATTAAAGAAATTTTTGATTTTACACAGACTAATGAAAAGGTAAAAGCTGACTTTGATGAATATCTTGCAACGATAGGGGCAAGAAATATTTCACTAAATCAGATGGAAAAAATCTTTCTGCCATACATTTTTGAACGCAGAATTGACAACAAATCTATTTTAGAAATGTTTAGAGAAGAAAAAGGTTCATCTCCTGCCGTAGAAAGCTTTATAAAGGCTCAGGCCTCAATTTTTGAGATAAAGAAAATACTGAAAAACGGATTCGAGCTCTATAATTTAATAAATGAAAAAACATATAAAGTTCTCTCCTTAACTAAAATGACAAGCTTCCGCGGGATTTATGCAGGACAATACATTGCTGCAAGGATATTTGAACTCGATGGAGAGTATTATCTGATTGAAATTTCAAGCGTTCTTTCTCACTCGCAAAAAGAAGAAGCATGCCGGTATGCAGTTATGAAACTTGTACACACTCCAAGACTTTTATACCTTGATAATCCGGAGAAAGAAGAAGAGATTAAAGCTACAGTCGCTGAAATGTACCAAAAATTTATCAAAACTTTTGATAAAGATATAATTCTTACAACCAATAAGCATGCTGATGACATAATAGGAGCTTTTAATGAAGGCGAAGATGTAGATTTGTCAGATAAAGGCTGTGATATCAGCGAATTCAAATTCTTCCACGTAAAAGAACTGGATAATAATTACTCTAATTTCTTAGAAAATTCAATGGGCGGTTTTGCATCCCACAATCAAACTTACGACGTTGCAGTAATTTTTGATGAGAAAAACGGACTTTATGCAATACCTTTCTTTGAAACTTTCTGCAAAGTTTTTGAAGACAAAAATTCTGTTGAAAATGCAAAAGCCTGCGTTGAATACTTCTTAACAAATGATTCAATCCCGAATACAATTCTTGACAGAGTTTCGACAAAATACCCTAACTTTATGGAAGTTATCAACGAAATTATGGGTACAAATTACAATTACGAAGAACTGATTAAAACGTACAAATCAGAATATCTTAATAATAAGATTTATTCGTCCGCAACAATTCTGTTCTGCTCAAAAGCGTTCTCAGAAATATTTGAATATATTTCAGAACCAAAACCGGCAGCACCTGTTATTACGGAGAAAGTTGGACGAAACGACCCTTGTCCGTGCGGAAGCGGAAAGAAATTCAAAAACTGCTGCGGCGGGGTAAAGGGGTAAATGAAGTTTGGAAGCCTGACGAAATAACTACTCCGCCGGATGAAAAAGGGTAAATGAAGTTTGGAAGCCTGACGAAATAACTACTCCGCCGGATGAAAAAGGGTAAATGAAGTTTGGAAGCCTGACGAAATAACTACTCCGCCGGATGAAAAAGGGTAAATAAAGTTTGGAAGCCTGACGAAATAACTACTCCGCCGGATGAAAAAGGGTAAATGAAGTTTGGAAGCCTGACGAAATAACTACTCCGCCGGATGAAAAAGGGTAAATAAAGTTTGGAAGCCTGACGAAATAACTACTCCGCCGGATGAAAAAGGGTAAATGAAGTTTGGAAGCCTGACGAAATAACTACTCCGCCGGATGAAAAAGG
>ERZ773225.88-NODE-88-length-140459-cov-4.506788_pt1 | contig 140459 bp, 97 predicted proteins | sample MGYA00580993_ERZ773225 | MGnify/ENA primary metagenome ERZ773225 (study PRJEB29015, sample SAMEA2737748) | human gut metagenome | biome: human gut; feature: human-associated habitat; material: faeces | place: China | collected 2012 ...
CGTCATCGAAGAAAAGAAAGCTCTGCGCACCTACATCCGCCAGCCGGAAGGCACGCGCCTGAGCAAGAGCGGCCAGGCCATACGCAAAACATACGGCTCCCTGGTCCAGGCCTCGGACGAACTGCGCCAGGCCCTGAAGTTCAGAAAGAAGACGGCTGAGGAAACGGAGGCGAAGCAGCCGAAGAAAACAGCCGGGAAGGCGAAGCAGTCATCTGACGCGCCCGATCCGGATAAAGAAGGAAGTCCCGCAGCATGAGTGAATTACGTTCTTTCTATGTGGAGCCCGCCGCCTTCGGCGAAACCATGACCATCACGGGCCCGGAGCACAAGCACCTCTTTCAGGTGCTCCGCCTCAGGGCCGGGGACAGAATCCGCGTGCTCGACGGCGCCGGACACACCGCTGACTGCGTCATCGAAAGCGCGGACAGGAGGCAGGCGGCCGTCAGGACCGAGCAGACCACTTTCACGCCCGAGCCAGCCTCCAGGGCCGTCATCGCCCTGGCTCTGAGTCACGCCGTGCGGCGCGGCTTCTTCATGGAAAAGGCCGTGGAACTCGGCGCGAAGGAAGTCTGGCTCTGGCAGGGGGATCACAGCCAGGGAAAACTCCCCGAAAAGGAGCGTGAGTCCTGGCAGGCCAGAATGATCGCCGGCGTGAAGCAGTCCGGCAATCCGTGGCTTCCTGCCGTGCGCGCCTTCCCCGAAGGAATTTCAGGCGTCATCCGCGAAGCCGGCGCTTTTGAGCACCACATTCTGCCCTGGGAAGTGCAGACCGGCGTGCCCATGCTCGGAATCGACGCGATCGGCCTTCCCGGCACCACAATTTACGTCATAGGCCCCGAGGGCGGCTTCTCCGAACGCGAGATCGCCCTTCTGAACGAAGCGGCCTACAGGCCCGTGAGCTTCGGCCAGCGCATCCTGCGCTGCGAAACAGCGGCCACACTCTGCCTCGGGCTTCACTGGTGGGCCTCCCAGCAGCAGGGCAGGCCTGACTGTCCGGGAAAGTAACAGATTCTTCAGCGCGGGCGGAGGCCGGAAATGGCAGAAAATACGGGCGTACAGGAGAAAGGAGGCGGCGGAGTCGTGCCTCCCCTTCCGGAACGCATGCGTCCGGCGGCCCTCGATCTCTTCCTCGGCCAGTCCCACCTCGAAAAGCGCCTCCGCGCGCTCCTCACGGCGGAGCATCTGCCGAGCCTGCTCTTCTGCGGCCCCCCGGGCTGCGGCAAGTCCACCATCGCTCTCATTCTGGCAAAGGGAACGGGACGCCCCTTCAGGCGCATCTCCGCGCCCGAGGGAGGCCTCTCCCAGCTGCGCCGCCTCGTAAGCGGCGTTTCTGTCCTCGTGGCTGACGAACTGCACCGCTTCTCGAAGGCCCAGCAGGACTTTTTCCTGCCCCTCGTGGAAAACGGCAGCCTCACCCTCCTGGCCACCACCACGGAAAACCCGTCCTTCGCCGTCACCCGCCAGCTTTTGTCGAGGCTCACCGTCCTGCGCATGCGCCCCCTGGGACAGGACGAGCTCCTCACCCTCGCGAAGCGCGGCGCGGAGGAAATGAAGGCGGACATCAGCGGCGAAGTGCTGAAAATGCTGGCTGAACTTTCCCGCGGTGACGCCCGCGCCCTCCTGAACCTCGTGGAATACGTGGCGGGGCTCCCCTGCAGGGACGATCCGGAATCCGTGAAGGAAATGCTTCCGGACATCCTGAGAAGCCAGGAGGCGAACGGCGGCAGCCATTACGACCTTACGTCAGCCCTCATCAAGTCCATACGCGGAAGCGATCCGGACGCGGCCCTCTACTACCTGGCCTGCCTCCTCGAAAACGGCGAGGACCCCCGCTTCATCTGCCGCAGGCTCATTCTCTCGGCTTCCGAGGACATCGGGCTCGCGGATCCCGCGGCCCTGACCATGGCTGTCTCCTGCCAGAGAGCCGTGGACTTCGTGGGCATGCCCGAAGCCTACATGCCTCTCGCTGAAACGACAATTTATCTCGCTCTCGCCCGCAAGAGCAATTCCTCCTACGCGGCCTATCTCAACGCGCGCCGCGAGGTGAGAAGTCAGGGCCCCCTGTCCGTCCCCCTGCATTTACGGACTGCCGTCACGCCCCTCCAGAAGGAATGGGGCTACGGCCGCGGCTACAAATACCCGCACGCCTACCGCGGCGGGTACGTGGAGCAGGACTACCTGCCTGACGGGCTCGTGAACAGACGTTTCTATAAACCCAGCGCCAACGGCGATGAGCCACGGCTCTCGCAATGGTGGAGGCGCGTCAAAAACATTCGGGACGACGAGTAATCCCAAGGATCATCCGACATGCACTTCTTCAACCCAGAGAAGGTCACAAGCCGCTTCCAGGGTCCGGTGTACGATTCGAAACCGCGCGAGCCCGGTTTCTTCACCCGTGCCTTTCCCTCTCTCTCCTACTATCTGCGCGTCTACTTCGGAACGACACTGTGGACCGTCATCAAGGCCAAGCGCGGCACCTTCGATGACAAAGCCTGGCTCTACTCCTGCAACTGGATCCTCGATGAGGTGGAGCGCACGGGCATCCATGTGCACGCCGACGGCATGCAGTACCTCGACCAGCTTGAAGGCAGGCCGTGCGTCATCTGCTCCAACCACATGAGCACGCTCGAGACGTACCTGCTGCCCGCCATCTTCCTGCCGCGCTTCCCCGTCACCTTCGTGGTGAAGAAATACCTTGTTGAAATGCCCCTCTTCAGCGACGTTATGAAGAGCCGCTCCCCCGTGGTGCTGGGACGCAGCAATCCGAGGGAGGATCTTCTGAAAGTCCTGCACGAGGGCAGCGACCGCCTCAAAAATGGCATGTCCGTGGTTGTCTTCCCCCAGGGCACCCGCTGCGAGCACTTCGACGACGCAAAATTCAACAGCCTGGCCGTCAAGCTGGCGGCCAGGGCCGGCGTGCCGCTCGTGCCGCTCGCCCTCAAGACCAACGCCTGGAGCCTGGGGCACAGGGTTAAGGAATTCGGAAAAATCTATCCGAACCGCGACGTGCTCTTCCGCTTCTTCCCGCCCATCACCGTGAAAGGCTCCGGACGCGCCGAGCACAACGCCATCCGCGATACTCTGAGAGAGACGCTCTCCTTCTGGGAAAAACGCCAGGATATCCTCGACCGCCACGCCCTGCCCTTCACGCCCCCGAATTTCAGACTCCCCGCGGCCATTGATCCCGCGGCCCTGGCTGAATCCGGACAGAAGACGGCGGAGCCCGGCCAGCAGCCGGATGAGAGCTCCGGCACGTCAGACGGCGCCCGGCAGTAATGATTTTCCCCCGGAAGGCGCAGGCCTCCCGGGGGTTTCTGTCTTCTCCGTGAATCCTTCCGCCGGAGAACCACAGGCACAAAAAAAGGTCCGTGCTGATTTTTTCAGCACGGACCCGTTTCATTCTGGTCGGGATGGTGCGATTTGAACGCACGGCCTCAGCGTCCCGAACGCTGCGCTCTAGCCAAACTGAGCCACATCCCGTTGACGAAAAAGAGGTCTACACCCAAACGCCGTTTCTGGCAAGCACTTTTTTGAAAAGATGGCGCCCGGAGCCCGTAAACGCAGAAGGGGTTCCCGGAACTACATGGTTCCGGGAACCCCTCATTCATTCTTTCATATGCCGGGCGTGCCGGCAGAAGTCAGACTAGAAGTCCATCTGGCGGTAGGCTTCCAGAGCCTTGGCCTGCTCCTCGAAGTCCTTGAAGCCGGCGTGATGCAGAGCGTCCTCAACGGTTCTGGACCAGTTCCAGGTCGCGTAGATGACGGGCTTGTGGAACGTGGAGCGGAACGTGTTGAGCTCGTCCCTGTAGAAGGCTTCCTTGTTGGTGCCAAGGTGCTCGCGCAGCTGCTGCAGACGGCGGGAAATTTCGCCGTCATACCAGTCCTGAATGTCGCTGCGCTGGTACTTGCTCAGGATGTGCTCGTAGCCGTTCTTCTCAAGGAGCTTCTTCAGGCGGTTGAAGTGCTGCTCATTGAGCCATTCGCCGAGCTTGCTGACCGGGATGTTCTCCTGCTCGACCGCGTAGATGTCCTTGACGGTCTGGGCGTAGGTGTCCGGCACAACGGAGGCGGAGGCGATGCCCGCGATGGCAACGATGCCGCGCATGATCACGCTGTTGGACACGCCCTGGCCGCAGAAGCCGACTTCCTTGCCGTACTTCTGGCCGGTGAAGATGGAGGCCAGGATGGTCCACACGACAGCGGGATCCTCTTCGTCGTAGAGGCGGCGGAGAAGCGCGTTGTCGCGGTCCGTGGCCAGCGTCATCTGGGTCATGTCGTTGGAGCCGATGGAGAAGCCGTCGAACTGATCCAGGAATTCCTTGGACAGGATGGCGTTGGACGGGATTTCGGCCATCTGGATGATCTTGAGGCCGTCCCTGCCGCTCTCAAGGTTATGCACCTGGGAGAGGTACTGGCGCATGGCGGAAGCTTCCTCAAGCGTACGCACGAAGGGCAGCATGAGGTGCAGGTTCGTGGCGCCGTAGGTGCCGCGGGCCAGCTTGAAGGCCTCGAGTTCCCAGTCGTGGACGTCACGGGAAACGCCGCGGTAGCCGAGCATGGGGTTGGCTTCGGTCATTTCGAAGAGGTTGCCGCCGAGAAGGTTGCGGTACTCGTTCGACTTGAAGTCGGTGGTACGGTAGACGATGGTCTTGCCGTAGAAGGCCATGGCGAAGAGAGCGAGGCTCTGGGCCAGGGTCTGGATGTAATGCTCACGGCCGGTGCGGAAGCCGCGGGACCTGATGATCTTGGAGATCTTCTGGGGCAGCTCGCGGACATCGTCGATTTCCTTCTTCAGGCCGGCGCGCACGCTAACCTTCTCGCGGAGCTCGGCCACGGCCTTCATGTGCTCCTGAACGAGGGGAAGATCCTTGATGTCACTGACCTGCTGGTCGATGACGGCCTGGATCTCGGAAATGCGCTTGGCGCCTTCGGGATCGCACGAGTCACACTTCGAGAGCTCGTCGTCGTAGCCCATGATGTACTTCACGTGCTCGGCGAGGTCGACAGAAGTCTTGAGGACGTTCACATGGCGGGAAGCGTTCTCGAGGTAGGCGTCGAGCTTGTGGTCGAGCTCGCGCATCTTGCGGTGCATGAGCAGGATTTCCTCAGCGCTGCTGCCCTTGTCTTCCTCTACGAGCTGCTCGAGCTCCTTGGAGAGGCCGGACACCACACCCACGTACTCGCGGATGTTGAAGTCGTAGGCCACCATGCCGCCGTCAAGCTGATCGCAGATAACCTTGGTCAGGTTGGCGTCGAGTTCGGCGACCTTTTCCTTCACGATGCGGTCGAGTTCGCCATTATCGTAGGCTTCGAGAGCCTGGGGATGCACGGCGACGTTGCCCAGCATGAATTCAGCGCGGAGCAGGCCCACCTTGAAGCGGGGGTAGACGCGCAGGCGGGACAGAGCCAGGGCCTGTCCCACGTCAGCGAGAATGAGACCCACGCGGCACTTGGTCTCGGGAAGATTGTCAATGTTGATCTCGCCGCCCACTTCCTTCAGGGGAAGGAGACCGCGGTAGACGCGGCCGCGGGAACCGTCAACGGTCACTTCCATGCCGTCGAGGGCCCTGATGGCGTCGATGTGCTGAATGCCGATGACGGCCGGGATGCCGAGTTCGCGGGAGGTGATGGCGGCATGGGAGGTGTCGCCGCCCACGTCAGCCATGATGGCCGTGGCGATACGCATGCCGGGCACCATGTCGGGGTCGGTGCGCTCGGCAGCGAGAACATCGCCCTTGTTGACCTTGTTGAGCTCAAGGGCGGAACGCAGGAAGCGGACTACGCCGTGTCCCGCGCCGCGGGAGGCGCCGTTGCCCTCGAGGATAGTCTCGGCGCTCGCGAGCGCTTCGGGATCCACCTCGCGGCGGCGCATGAAAATGGTATGGGGATGCTGCTCGAGCTCGCTGTTCCAGCGGGTCTCGGGACGGGCCTGCACGAACCAGAGCTTGTCGTGGGCGTCGATGCAGAACTCGGTATCCATGATGATACCGCCGTACTGTTTGCTGATGGCGCGTACGCCCTTGGCAACGGTCTCGGCCTGGCTCAGGGAAAGAGCCCAGCGCAGGGCTTCCAGTTCGGGTACCTTGACTTCCTTGGTGCCGCCGCGATCGTCATAGACGATCTTCATGTCCTTGCAGCCCATCTGACGGATGACGACCGGGGATCCATCGTCACGGGTGAAGACGTAGGCCTTGTCAGGGGTGACCTTGCCGCCCACGACAGCCTCACCGAGGCCGTAGCTCGCGTCGATGGAAACGAGGTCCTTGCGGTCCGTGCCGCGGCAGCCGGTGGCGGTGTCAGCCGCGAAGGCGGTACCGGAAACAACGGGGCGCACCATCTGCATGATGCAGACGGAAAGGGAGGTGCCCTCGATGGCCCAGTCCTTCTTGGCCTGCTCGCCGATGGACTCGTCGCCGAGTTCCTCGGCCTTGGTCATGGCGTCAAGAATGGCCTCGCGGCGGTAGGTCATGGAGCGCAGGTTGTAGGCGGAGGCGCAGTCCCAGCTGTAGGCTTCGGCCACGTGGTCCTCGCCCACCATGTTCAGGAAGGTGTCCTGCAGGCCGGCGAAGGCCTTTTTGCGGGAGTCTTCACCTGCGGCGGAGGAACGCACGGCCACGGGGGTCATATCGTCCTCATTTTCCTTGCAGATAGCGCGGTAGGCGCTGCGCACGGCCTGATCGACCTCGGGAGGGAGCGGCACGGAAAGGATAGCGGCCTGCACCATGACGGAACGCTTGCGGAGCTGGTCGATGCCCTCAGGAGAGGTAGCGAAGCCTTCAACCACGTTATTGATGAACGTGCGCAGCTTCGTGGAACCGGTCTCGGTGCTGTTTTTCTGGGCGTCAGCCACGCGTTTGCCGAGCTGATGCACAAATTTCTGCAGATAATCGGGATCCTGGTTGATCACCGGGTCGTTCCAGTCGATGCGGCCGTATTCCTGATCCACCATGCTGCGGACGAGGCGGCTGTTGACTTTGGACTCATCGAGAACGTGATGGAAGGCAACCGAGGAGATGGCTCTGAAATGCGGAGCCTGGATTTCCTTAATCTGACTGATGATGGCGGTGTTGTAGTTTTTGCCGCCGACCAGCATTTCGCCGCTGGCACCCAGCTGGACGATATCCGCACCTGTCAGCACAAGCTGTTTCCTGATATCCTCAGGCGACCTCGCGGATTGTTTCTTGTCCATGATTTCCTCCGTTTTGCAGGACATATGTGCAGGAACCAATAAAGCGGGCCCATTTGGAAAAACGCCACTTTAAGGGCATTTTCCAAAAATATCCCGATGCTTCTATAACAGAAAAGCCGGGATTCTGTCCACACTGGAACAAAAATCCCGGCTGCTGTTTCATATTATTATCATCTGGCCTTCTGTTAGTTCAGCGGAGTGCCGCAGAACGGGCAGAACCGCGCCTCCTTGTCCGTGATGGGATGGGCGCAGGCCTCGTTGGGACAAACCTTGGGAACGGGTCCGAGCTCGACCAGGAGCTCGCCCTCGCGCACAGGGATCATCTTCTTGTTTTCCTTGAAGTCGGCCGTCTTGAGTACGCGCTTGACAATGCCGTCGCAGGGAGCCAGCACGGCTTTTTCCTGCTTCATGATACTCACGTTGAAGATTTCCTCGCCCTTCTTCACGATGTCGCCGGGGGCCACGTACATGACCCACAGGTCACCGGTGCTCGGGCTGCCGACCTGGTACTGGTCATTGGGATCGGCCATGGGCACGCCGGCCGCTCCCCTGCCCGCGGGCTCGGCGAGCTTCACGCTGCAGCTCATGAACTCGGAGTCAAGCACGTAGCGCACCACGCTCATGCCGGTCTCATCGGGCCTCGAGATATGCAGCATCTGCAGGGTGTGCGGTTTGCCATGGCTGTCCTCGAAGTTGATGGTCTCGCCGACCTGCATGCCTTCGAACCAGGTGTTCAGGGGCAGGCAGTTGGGATCGCCGTACTTCTTCACGAAGCGGATGGTCTTGAGCGCGTCGCCGGGGAAGTTGAGGTACATGACGTACTCTTCGTCGGAAGGCTCGCGGCCAAGCATTCTGGCGCACTCGGCGCGCACCTCGTCGAGGTTGACCGGGGGCAGCTGCTCAAGGGGAGAGCACTCGGTACGCTGGGCGATGGCTTCCTTCCACTTGGAACCGAAGGCGCTCTCGTAAACCCAGTCCGGCGGGAAGCCGAGCGGCAGACGGCCGAACTTGCCGAGAAGGAGGTTCCTGAAGGCATCGTTGCAGTCCCTGTAGATAAGGAGGCGGGCCTTGCGCATCTCGTCAGAGAGCTCGTTCTCAGGCGTACGGTTCACTTCCTGCATCACTTCAAGAAGGTATTTGACCTCGTCCTCGCCGCCGCGCTTGTAGGCGCCGGTCACGCCGAGGAAAGCGGTGTTCCAGGTGATCTGGCTGCCGGGCGTCACGTCGTGGTAACGCACGATCCTGCGGGTCTGCTCGAGGAAACGGAGCATGTAGGGCAGAATCGTGATGTAGCCCTGCTTCACCGCGCCTTCCTGCGAGGAGGAGGTGGCGCCGCCGGGCATGCCGTGACGGGTGACATCGTAGTCGATGCCGCGGAAATACGGCGAGCAGTACCTGTCGTAGTACGGCATGAGCTGCTTGTTGACGAAATTGGCCTCACGGATGGCGTCCATGTTGAGCTTCGTCTTGAGGCCGAGCTCGCCCTCGAGGTAGGCCACCATGGACTGCACGTCGCCCTGGCCGTAGCTGCGCACGGAAGATCCGAGCGCCACGTCCAGAATCTGGCAGCCGGCCTTGGCGGCCGCGCCGCAGGCGGGCACGAAGAGACCGTCCGTGAAGTGGCGGTGGTAGTGCAGAACGAGTTCGGGCCACTTTTTGCGCAGGGCGGTCACGAGTTCTGAGATGAAGCGGGGCGGGCAGACGCCGCCCATGTCCTTCAGACCCAGGATGAAGTGTCTCGCGGCCTTGTGGGGATCAACGCCGAGGAGCTTCGCCATCATGCGCACGATGTGCTCGGTAACGCCGAGGTAGTGCTCCACGTCAAAGCCCTTGGCCCAGGACATGGAGAGAGCCGGCTCGAACACGCAGTCCTTGCGGTTCATGACCACTTCGGCGAAGGGCAGCATGTTCTCCACATGGTTCAGGAAGTCAAAGCTGCGGACGACCTGGTAGTTGTCGCAGATCATCTCTCCCGTCACCTGCATGGCGTTCTTCGGCTGCGGCTTGTAGCCGAGCACGTTGGTGGAACGCACGAGGAGCTGCTTCAGGGTCTTGGGCGCGAAGCGGTTCCATTCCTTCGCTTCCGTGAAGGGATAGGTCATATTGGCGAGCATGGCCACATGGAAATGGGCGCCGCCGCCATTCTCGATGGAGAAGTAGCCGGCGTTGTCGAGATACGGGCCAACGAGCCTGTCCTCGGCAAGACGCATGCGGTTGCTCGTGTTGGACTGGGTGATGTCGCGCGGCGTCGTGTCGGTGAAATGCACCCAGTCGGAGTCGCGGATGTAGTCGAGGAGCGCTTCCCTGTCGCCGTGCGGATACGGATTCTCCTGCCTGCGCTCTTCATTGCTGATGACGGGCAGGTGCGGCCTGAAGGCGCCGAGGCGCGGCGTTTCCCTGGTGCGGTACTCGCCGAGGGACACGTAGGGGTTGTAGCCCTTGGCCGAGATTTCGGCCACGAGGCGGCTCAGGCGCTCGCTCTCCGCTGCCAGATCCTCATACTGCATGAGCTCGGGATGCTGGGCCACGAAATTCGTGGAGATCTCGCCGTTGCGGAAGTCAGGATTCTTGATGACCTGACGGAAGAAGGGAATGGTCGTGTGCACGCCGCCGATGACATACTCGCTGAGGGCGCGCTCCATGATGCCCAGGGTCTTCTCCCAGTCATGGGAATAGGCGATGAGCAGGGCGCCGGCGGAGTCATAGTTGGCAGGGAAGTCGTAGCCCGCGGAAATATTGGAGTCGAGGCGCACGCCGGGGCCGCCGGGGGACACGTAGCGGGTAATCAGGCCCGAGTTGGGAGCGAAATTATCCTGCGGGTTCTCCAGGTTGATGCGCACCTGCATGGCCGTGTAGCCGGGCTTGAAGGTATTCTCGTTGTAGCGGAGCTCGGCGCCGAAGGCCACGGCGATCTGCTCTTCCACGAGATCAATGCCGTAGCGGCTTTCCGTGATGCCGTGCTCCACCTGCAGACGGGTGTTCACCTCGATCATGTAGGGATTGCCGTCCGGGGTCACGAGAAATTCCACCGTGGCCAGGGACTGATAGCCCACGGCGCGCACGAGCCTGCGGGCGTATTCCTTCAGGCGTTCGCGGAGTTCGCGGGTCACGCCCTTCCAGGGGGAAGGCGTGATTTCCATGAGCTTCTGGTTGTTGCGCTGCACGGTGCAGTCACGTTCGTCAAAGGCGAAGACATTGCCGTAATGGTCGGCCAGCACCTGGATCTCGATGTGATGCACATCAGTCAGGAGCTTCTCCACGAAGAGACGCGGGTTGCCGAAGGACGCCTGGGCCATGGTGGAGGCTTTGAAGAAGGCGTCCTCGAGCTCGGACTTGCTGTGCACGGCGAAGATGCCGCGGCCACCGCCGCCGCCTTCGGCCTTGAGCATGATGGGCAGCCCGATCTCATCGGCGAGCTGGCGCGCCTCATCAACGGTCACGGCTCCCTCGGAGCCGGGAACAACAGGGATGCCCAGCTTGCGGGCCACCTTGCGGCACTCGACCTTGTTGCCGAGCAGGTTCATGGCCTCCTCGGAGGCGCCGATGAAGACAATGCCGTTGTCCCGGCAGAGGGCCGGGAAGCGGCTGTCTTCAGAAGCGAAGCCCCAGCCGGGATGGATGCCCACCACGCCGCTGCGCTTGGCAAGCTTCACGATGCGCTCGATATCAAGATAGGCACGCGGGTCAGGGCCCAGAAGAAGCAGTTTCTGCGCGGTCGAGGCGGAAGGTGCCGTTTTGTCAATATCGGTAGCCGTCATGGCTGCGATGGCGTCAAAGCGCTCCCTGATGGAACGGCAGATGCGGCGGGCCGGAATACCGCGGTTGGCAACCAGTATGATCTTGCCCTTTAGAAATTCCTGTACTTCCTTAAACGTCTTGTTTGGCATGAACTCGTCCCTCTCTAAAAACTGTCTCTCTCTCCCGCGAACCGGATGCTTCCGCCCAGATACTCCTTCACGCCCCCGGCCTCCCGGAGGATGATCTGTCCCTGGGTCCCCACACCTTCCAGAATGCCGGTGGCCGTCAGGCTTCCGTCCTCCAGCCTGACGGGGTTTTCCCGCCAGAGCAGATACCTGTTGGCCAGTTCAAGCCAGCTTCCGGATTGGGTAGTCTTCTGACTATAGACAGAAAATATGGATTTAACAAGCAATCCCCACAGCTCATCCACGCCGGGAACCGCCCTGCCCGGAAGCACGCATTCGGAAAGGCTGCAGGCCATGAGCGCCGTGCTCTCACGCATGGCCTCCGCCCCGGGATGCGAAACCAGATTGAGCCCCACTCCGGCCAGGAGCACGCCCGCCCTCTCCTCGAGGAGGATGCCGCAGACCTTGCGCGGCGTTCCTCCGAACATGAGCGCCACGTCGTTGGGCCATTTCATCACTGCCGGATACCCGTATCCCTCAAGCGCCGCGCAGACCGCGGCCCCGCAGGCCACGGCAGCCTCGGTTCCCACAAAGGGCGGCTCCATGGGAAGGCGCAGGGAGGCGTAAAGGTTGCCCGCCGGCGATCCCCAGTTTCTGCGGTACTGCCCGCGTCCGTTCGTCTGGCTCTCAGCCAGAAGGCTGTCGAAAACACCGAGATGGACGTCCGGCTCCCTCGCCGCGTCCATGGTGGTGGACACCGCACCCCTGTGAATAACGTTAAACAAGGCAGCCTCCCTGCTTTCCTATCCATTCCTCCGCCGCGGCTCCGAGGCGCCCGGTGAAGGCGTCCATGTACGGGCCGTGGTCAAAGCCGCACACGTGCCCGAACCCGTGGGCCGTGAGGCGGACCAGGTGCCTGAGAGGCTCCTGGCCATAGAGCACGCATTCCCGGCAAAGTGTCTCAGAGGAGAGGACAAGTTCCGCGAGTCCGGTGAGCGGCTCTCCCGGGAAGGACAGGATATTGGTCGGTCCGGGCACCCCCATGGCCCTTCTGTTGAGTCCGGCCATGGGACCGTCCAGGGTCACGGTAAAATCAAGGGCGCCCGGCACGCCGGGACATCCTCCCTCCTCTTCCACGGCCCGGGCCTCTTCCCAGAGAGTCCGGAGGAGCGGCTCAAGCTCCCTGAGCGGACAGGGAAGAAACGCGCAGGCGAGAGGACTGTCCGCGTCCAGTGTTACACTAAAGGGAGCCCGCAGGGCCCCCCCGTTATTTTCCATCATCGTTTTCTCCGGCAAGGAACATACGACCGACTTCTGAAAATGAGAGTCCCCTAACGCCGTTCCCCGGTGTCCGGCATATCGATGTCGAGGCCGGCCCCGGACCCGTGCTCCGGCTTCGTCGGCTCATGGGCGCCCGCGTCCATGCTCAGCGGACAGCCGTCCATGAGATGCTCGTCTTCCACGGAAGCGGAGTGGCCGCCCGCCTCGCCCGGGCGCAGTGGGCCGATGAAGGCCTTCTCCTGCGCAGCCTCAGCCCCGGCGTCCTTCCTGGGCGCCCCTTTTTTCAGGCCGATGTTTCTGCGGCATCCCACAAGGCGCTGGAATACGGAAGTTTTCTCCCCGCCCTGTCCCGCGTCCTTCGCGGGGGACGGCGCCGCAGGTTCCTTCTGGAAAAAGTGCTGTTCCGGGGCCGCCGCTTCTGCGCCTTTCATCCCCTTCACAGGTTCCGGATAGGCGATGCGCTGATGGAAGATGCCGGTGAGCACGCGCTGGAAGCTCTCACTGAGATAGTGGAGATCCCTGAAGGTGAGCTCGGACTCGTCGAGCTGGCCCTCGGCAAAAATTCCCTTGATGATTTTATCGACATGCGCCTTGAGGCGCGCCGGCGTGGGATCAGTTAACGTTCTGCTCGAAGCCTCGACCGAGTCGGCCAGCATGAGAATGGCGGCCTCCTTCGTCTGGGGCTTGGGTCCGGGATAACTGTAGTCCGACTCGTTCGGGTTCTCGCCGAGAGCAATGGCCTTCTGGTAGAAGCAGCGGATCACGCGGGTGCCGTGGTGCTGGGCGATGATATCCGTGATTTCCTGGCCCAGCCGGTAGCGCTGGCAGAGCTCGATGCCCTTCTTCACGTGATTCATGATGATGAGCGCGCTCATGGAGGGCGAGAGCTTGTCGTGCTTGTTGGGGCCGCCGAACTGGTTCTCAATGTAGTACTGCGGGTAGGCCAGCTTGCCCGAATCGTGATAGAGGGCAGCCACTTTGCAGAGAAGCGCGTTGGCGCCTATGGCCCTGGCTCCGGCCTCGACCATGTTGGCCACCACGATGGAGTGATGATAGGTGCCCGGAATGGTGACCATGATCTCCTGCATGAGGGGCTGCTCGAGGCTGATGAACTCCATGAGCCTGAAGCGCGTGGAGTAGCCGAACACGGTCTCGAGCACGGGACTCAGGGAGAAGAAGAGAATGAGCGTCAGAAGAGAGTTGATGCACACAGCCGTGAACAGCATGGGCATCTCATTCAGGGCCGTGCCTTCAAGGAAGGTCGCGCCCACGAGAAGGAAGCTCTCGCCGAGGATGAGCGGAATGAGGTTCCACACGGCGTCCTGACGGCTCATGGCCGATACCACAAGCCAGGTGGTCAGCATGGCCGAGAGAAAATGAAAGAGGCCGAGAGACACGCCGAGATGCAGGTTCACCGCCGTAAAAAGCGAGAGCAGAAGGCCCATGGTCACATAGCGGCGGGCCGCGAAAACCATAGCCACAAAGCCGCAGGCGCCGGCCATGGGAAAGGCGACACTGAAGGCGCCGGCCAGCGTGGAGCTCTCGATGAGCGCGCCCAGCGCGTAGACGCCGCGGGCGGCCAGGGTCGTGAAGGCCACCACGATGCTGATGAGATAGAGATCCTTGTTGCGGATGGACGATCCCGGACGTCCGCTCGGGGACAGGAAAAAGCCCAGGGAAATGAAAAGCGAGAGGATGAGGAGCCCGAGAGAGCGCTGCCAGTCGAGCGGCATGGCCGTGGTCTGATACAGGGCCTGGAGCTTAATCTGCTGCTCGCGGCTCACCCGGTCGCCGCGGCGCACGATGAGCTCGCCCTTCTGTATCTGGTAGTAGACGGGCTCGACCTTGTCCATGACCTGGCTCGCGCGCCGCTGCGTGGCCTCGCGGTTCAGGGTCAGCGTGGCCGGCAGGGAAGCGGAGAGAAGCACATTCACGGCCCTGCGCGCGTTGTGGGAAAGTTCCTGCTCACCGCGGGCCAGGGTCGAAATTTCCGTCAGGAAGGACTGCACGTCCGGAAGCACGGTCACATCAGGACGCAGAACCTCCTGGCCCGTGTCCAGATTGCGGATGATGACGCCGCTCCTGCCCACGCGGGCCGTGCGGATATCGCTCACAAGGCCTTCGGACATGCGTTCGCGCAGGAGGGGAAGCAGTTTGTGGAGCACGAATTTCTGGGTCGTGGGAACGCCGAGCTCCGGCAGAATCTCGCGGGCGAGCTCAGGGCCGATCTCGCTCGAAAAGAGCACGCTCGGATCCTCGCGCCCGTTCTTCGGCGGCGCGCCGTTGAGCTCGCGCATGAGGTCGATTAAACGCGTCTCGAAGGCGATATAGGGCTCGAGACTCAGATCATAGACCGAGGGCTGCAGGAGCATGACCTGCTTGCGCCGCGCAGCCGTGGCCTGGGCGTCCTCTACGAGGAGGTACCGGTCCGCGACGACATTGGACTCGGCCACCTGCCCCGCCACATACAGTCTGTGGCCCGTATCGAAATTGAATCCCGAGAAAAGCGACACAGCCAGAAGAACGCACGCGAAGACGGCGCAGCCGCGCCCGCATCCGAGATGCGCCCTGATGGCCCGGCTTATGGCCAGGAAACAGGGTCTCGCGTTAGTGATCTTCTGCTGCTGCATCATAAGCGTGGACTATGGCCCCGACGAGAGGATGGCGGACAACGTCTCCCTTCGAGAAACGGTGGAAGGCGATGCCTGGCACGCCGCGCAGAATCTTCAGCGCCTGCACAAGCCCTGACTGGGCATGATTGAAGCCGCCGGGGAACTGGGGCAGATCTATCTGCGTCACGTCGCCGGTGATAACCATGCGCGAGCCGAAGCCCATGCGGGTCAGAAACATCTTCATCTGTTCCTGGGTGGTGTTCTGGGCCTCGTCCAGGATGATGAACGCATCATTGAGGGTGCGGCCGCGCATAAAAGCGAGCGGGGCCACCTCGATGGCCCCCGCCTCCATCATGGAGGCCACGCGGGCCGCGGGCAGCATGTCGTTCAGGGCGTCGTAGAGCGGGCGCAGATAGGGGTTCACCTTTTCCGTAAGATCGCCCGGCAGGAAACCGAGCTTCTCGCCGGCCTCCACAGCCGGACGGGTAAGGACAATGCGCTTCACCTGGTGCTGGGCGAACATGGAAAGGGCCATGGCCACGGCGAGATAGGTCTTGCCCGTACCGGCCGGTCCCACGGCGAATACCATGGCACAGCGCCGGAGCGCGTCGAGATAGGCCTTCTGGGCCACGTTGCGTGCCGTAACCGTCTTTCTCGGGGTATGAATGAAGACCGCGTCGCGGTAGACTTCCGAAAGGACGACACCGGGATCACTGCGGACCATCTCATAGGCCCGCGCGATATCTTCCTGGGTCACATTCACGCCACTCTTGAAGAGCCCGTAGAGCTGCAGAAAAACATTGCAGAGCGCCTGCCGGACGCGGAGATCCGGGGTGTCGACCAGAACCTTCGCCCCCCGGCTCGCGATGTGCGCGCCGCTGGCCGAAGCAAGGAGATGCAGGTGGGCATTGTTGGGTCCGAACAGCTGGTTGGCGACCATGGGATCGTCAAATTCTACCAGTTCGGCCGTGCTGTTTTCTTCTGACATACCCTTCACTTAATGAAAAACGTGGTTAGTGTCCATGAAAAATAACCCGGATGCGGCCCCTGCTGGTTGTTATTTAAAGTATCCCTTTAAGATGTTTTTTTCCTTACTGACGGGACGCCGTGCCCTGCCGTTTCGTTTTCGTCTTGCTAAACACCCGCGTATGACGTAATGAAATCCCTCCCTGAAGCAGGATAAAAGCCCCCGGCGCGCGTGCCGCGCCCCCTGTTGTTTTCACGTATTCACGGCTTTCCTTCCGGGCGTTTCTTTCCTTTTCCAAATCACTCTTAACATGAGGTTTGCATGTCCGCACTGTCTTTCAGTCCATCCAAGCCCAGACGGGTCATTTCCTGTCCTGTCATGCCTCTCCGCGATGTGGTCATCTTTCCGCACGCCATCGTGCCGCTTCTCGTGGGGCGCGAAAGCTCCATCCGGGCTGTCGAGTCCGCCTTTACCGCCAAAGGCCCCAGGCTCATCTTCATGGTCACCCAGAAAGACAGCAGCCAGGAAGAAATCCACGGGAGCGACGGACTCTTCAGCATGGGCTGCGTCTGCCAGGTCCTGCAGCTTCTGCACCTGCCCGACGGCAATGTGAAAGCCGTAGTGGAAGGACTTTACCGGGCGACTTTCTCGGACTACGCCCTTGACGGCGACTATCCCTCTGTCGTGGTCACCCCGGCCGAAGACGTGATGGGCGACCAGCAGAGCTTCACCGCTGCCGCCAACCTCCTCTCTTCCGAGCTTCAGACCTATATCAAATCCGGCAGGGGTGCCCTCAACCAGGACGCTTCCCAGCCTCTTGAATCCATCAGGGACGCTTCCGCGCTCTGCGACTCCGTCATGGCCCGCGTCAACGTGCCCTTCCCGCGCAAGCAGGAGATCCTCGAAATCCTGGATGTCGCGAAGCGCATGGAGGAGGTCTTCGTCTGCCTCCACGGTGAGAATTCCCTCGCGACCATCGAGCAGCGCATCAAGACCCGCGTGCGCGAGGCCATGGAAAAAAGCCAGCGCGACTACTACCTCAACGAACAGCTCAAGGCCATTAACAAGGAACTGGGACGCGAAGAGGATCCCATGCGCGAGCTCGACCGCATTCTTGAAGAGCTCAAGAAGCGCGACATGCCCCAGAAGGTCAAGGACAAGGTCGAAAGCGAAATCCGCAAGCTGCGCATCATGACCCCCCAGGCAGCCGAGTACACCATCGTGCGCGGCTACGTGGACTGGATCATGGATCTGCCCTGGAACAGCCTCAAGGACGTCGATATCGACATCGAAAAGGCCCGCAGGATCCTCGACGCCAACCATTACGGCCTCGAGAAACCCAAGGAACGCATCCTTGAGTACCTCGCCGTGCAGAAGCTCTCCGGCGGCCTCCACGGCCCCATCCTCTGCCTTGTCGGCCCGCCAGGCGTTGGCAAGACCTCACTCGCCAAGTCCGTGGCCCTGGCCACCGGACGCGACTACCTGCGCCTCTCCCTCGGCGGCGTGCGCGATGAGGCCGAAATCAGGGGCCACCGCCGTACCTACATCGGAGCCCTGCCCGGCAAGATCATCCAGTCCCTGAAGCGCGTGAAGTACAATAATCCCCTGCTCTGCCTTGACGAGGTGGACAAGATGACCAGCGACTACCGCGGCGATCCCGCGGCTGCCCTGCTGGAAGTCCTCGACCCCGAGCAGAACAACGCCTTCATGGATCACTACCTTGATCTCGATTACGACCTCAGCAAGGTCTTCTTCATCACCACGGCCAACTCCCTGGAGGACATCCCCGCCCCCCTGCTCGACCGCATGGAGATCATCGAGCTACACAGCTACCTCGAGACAGAGAAATATCACATCGCCAAGAATTTCCTTATTCCCCGTCAGATTAAGGAAAACGGCCTGAAGGATTCCAATATCAAGTTCACGGATAACGCCATCATCTCCATTATCCGCGACTACACCGGGGAGGCCGGCGTCCGCAACCTCGAGCGCCGCATCGCCAAGATCTGCCGCAAGGTTGCCGTGAAGCTCCTGGAATCCAAACATCTCGACAAACGCATCATTATTACCTGCCAGACTCTGCCTACCTATCTTGGTCAGCAGATCTACCGCCACGACAAGCCCGAGACTACGTCGACCGTCGGCGTCTGCAACGGTCTCGCCTGGACCAGCAGCGGCGGCGAGCTCCTCCTCGTGGAAACTTCCATCATGCCCGGCACCGGACAGGTGGTCACCACGGGCAAGCTCGGCGAGGTCATGCAGGAATCTGCCAAGGCGGCACTCAGCTACGTGCGCGCCCACTCCGAACTGCTCGGCCTGGCTGACGACTTCCATAAGAAGATCGACATCCACGTGCACGTGCCGGACGGCGCCACCCCGAAGGACGGCCCCTCAGCCGGCATCACCATCGCCACGGCCATCACCAGTGCCCTCCTGGGGATCCCGGTGCGCAACGATATCGCCATGACCGGCGAAATCTCCCTGCGCGGCCGCGTGCTGCCCATCGGAGGCCTCCGTGAAAAGCTGCTCGGCGCCAAACGCGCCGGTGTCTACACCGTCATCGTCCCCAAGGACAATGAGCGGGACATCAAGGAAGTGCCTGCCGAGGTGGTCAAGGGCATGAACATCATCTACGTGGAACACGTTACTGATGTCCTGCCCCTCGCCCTCAACGCTACGAAAGACCAGATCTTTTCGGGACGCGGGATGAAGCCCCTCACCGAGAAGCTGCGCGCCGGTTTTGCTGAAAAGCCGGCCGCCCAGGCCCAGTAGCCAAAAAAGACAACAGAAAACTGTTCCCCGTCCCTGGCGATGAAGGTGACCCCTTTATCGTCAGGGGCGGGGATAGTTTTTTCAGACACCAGCGATGAATGACGAACTACGGTTTTCTCGCAGATGTACGTCCCGTTGATTATATCCGGATCGGCGTCACCGGTTTCCTGCACCCCCCGAGGGTGACTCCGGTGTCCCCCTTCTCCATATTCCTGAACTAGGAGTACACGGTCTGCCTCGGGTCTATCCGGTCCGGAAGACATTTACACATCAATCTGGGCTTTATTCTTCACGAACCTCTGTGTCTTGTAGCCGGCATCAACATGCCGGACGGTTCATATATCGCGGGAGTCCGCAGGAAGTCGCCCTTTTCCCTGCCCTCTACTTTTATAATGCACGCCCCCTGACTTTCTTGGTCTGAAGATGGATGCCATGATAACCATGCATAAAAAGGAGTCTCTTACATTTCAGTCAATGACAGGAAGTCAGGTTTCATGACCTGCTTCGTCCGCCCCCGCATCCCGAAATTATCCCACACCCCAAAGAATTTCATTAAAAAAGCAGAAACTTCTCGGTCTGAGCCGGCCACATAGAAAAAAACTTCACCACCGGGGACTTACTCTTCATTAAAAAATCTGCATCGATCTTTTTGATGTACAGAGTCCTGTCGACGCAGCAGCCAACGCCATAACGGATCACCAGTCTCATCAGCTGACGGCCATCGATGAGGACGTACGACAAAAGCGAAAGGGAACCCCGAATGCAAATAGGAGTAGCCAGCCCTCATACTCAGGACGTTTTTAGAATAAAAAAATCCCCCCGGACCGTCAGGAACCGGGAGGATTGTCATCATATACGGGATGAAAGGAACTAACCGCCGAGCTTCTTCTTCAGGAGGTCGTTAACCACGGCGGGGTTGGCCTTGCCCTTTGTGGCACGCATGACCTGCCCCACGAAGAAGCCCATCAGCTTCTTCTTGCCGCCTTTGTACGATTCGACTTCCTTGGGATTGGCGGCGATGACCTGATCCACGGCGCTGTCGATAACGCCGGTATCGGACACCTGAGTAAGGCCCTTCTTCTCCACGTACGCCTTGGGCATCTCGCCGGTGGCCATGAGGTCAGGGAAGATGTCGTTGGCGATCTTGGAGCTGATGAGGCCCTTCTCAACGATATTCACGAGCTCGGCCAGAGCCTCGGGCTTCATGGCGCAGTCGGTGAGCTTCTCATTTTTGGCGTTGAGTTCGCGCTTCATGGGGCCGATGATGAAGTTGGCCACCTTGCGCGGGTTCGCGGCCTTCGCTGCCGTCTCGAAGAAGTCGGCCATGGGACGGCTCTCCACGAGCATGGCGGCCTCGTCATCGGGAAGCTTCGTCATTTCGATGAAGCGCTTCATGCGGTGCGAGGGGAGCTCGGGGAGCTCAGCCTGCCAGGCGGCGAGCTGCTCATCGGAAATGACGACGGGAAGCTGGTCGGGATCCGGGAAGTACCGGTAGTCATGCGCCTCTTCCTTGCCGCGCATGCCGCTGGTCACGTTCTTGTCCGCGTCGTAGAGACGGGTTTCCTGGATGACCGTGCCGCCGTCGTCGAGAACGTCGGACTGGCGGGCGATCTCGTAATCGATGGCCCGGGCCACGTTATGGAAGGAGTTCACGTTCTTGAGCTCGGCGCGGGTGCCAAGCTTTGTCTCGCCCACGGGGCGGATGGACACGTTGGCGTCACAGCGGAAGTTCCCCTCCTCCATGTTGCCGTCGCACACATCGAGGTAGGTGACGATGCCGTAGAGTTCCTTCAGGAAGGCCACGACCTCCTCGGAGGAACGCATGTCAGGCTCGGTCACCACTTCCACGAGGGGCGTGCCCGCGCGGTTCAGGTCGCAGAAGCTGCGGTTCTCGGCTGCGGAATGGATGTTTTTGCCGGCGTCATTCTCCATATGGATACGGGTGATGCCGATCTTCTTCGGACCGTTCTGGGTTTCGATTTCCAGCCAGCCGTGCTCGCAGATGGGCAGGTCGAACTGGGAAATCTGGTAACCGGACGGGAGATCCGGATAAAAGTAGTTCTTGCGGGCGAAAACGGAGCTCTGGTTGATGTGGCAGTGCGTGGCCAGACCCACCAGGGTGGCGTAATGCACGGCCTGGGCATTGACCCTGGGCAGGGCCCCGGGCATGCCGGCACAGACCTCGCAGGTATTGGTGTTCGGCGCTTGGCCGAAAGTATTCGGACAGGAGCAGAACAGCTTGGACTTGGTCGAAAGCTGAACATGCACCTCGAGGCCGATGACGGCTTCATAATCAGGCATGATCCAAAACTCCTGGGGGGCGGCTTTGTAAGCCGCACGGTGAAAGTGAACGCGCCGGGAACCGCGGAAGCGGCCCCGGCCTGAAACGCGTGCGAAAAATTCCGGCGGTTATATTAACGGCTCGCGAGCTGGGCGTCAAAGTATTTGCCGACGCCATAGCTGCGGCGCCTGAAGAAACGCTCGGGCGCGGGGCCGACAATCTGCATCTCGGGATTCTTTCTGAGCACGTCCTGGGCGATATGCATCTCCTGGGTGCAGCCGGTCGAGAAGGTGGAATCCTTGCCAATCCATTTCTGGGGCACGTCACGGCCGAGAAGCGCGAAGCCTTTCTCGATGTCCTCGGCTGTCTGGAAGCGCCAGACTGTGATGTAGCCGCTTCTCTGGACGCGCTCCCACATGAACATGAGGTCGTCGCCGTCCATGCCTTCCACGAAATGTTCGGCCGGGTTGATGATGTAGGCCTCGGGCATGCGCTTTCTGAGATCGCCGACAAAGGCGTTGACGAGGCTCGTGGCCGTCTTCGTCTCGCCGGGAATGGAGCCGATGACGCAGCTGTAAAAGACAACGGGGCGGTTCTTCGCGCGGGCCTCGCGCATCTCCTCGATGATAGCGTCGGAAAGCGCGTTGATTTCGGCCTCGGAGAACTTGCGCTCCGCGGGATCGTGGGGGCGGAAGCGGACATCAAAGCCGTCCCTGTCTTCCCAGAAGCAGAGAATGTCGCGGGTGAAGGACACGCTGGTATCGATAAGGCGGAAGCGCTTGCGCCAGCCATGGGCGATAACGAGATCAGACTCCTTCCAGGCTCTCGAGAAGGTCACGCTGACGCGGGCCAGATTGAGGCGCTCGCGGGTGCCGTCACTGATGACCACGAGGCGCCACTCGCGCAGGGCCTTCAGGAGGTCGTTCTTGGAGATGGAGGGATTCGTGATCACGTGGGCGCCCCGGAGGGCCTCGCGCAGGTCGTCGTTTTCCTGGACGTCCTGCATGGTCGGCGAATGGAAGTAAAAGCCCTCCTTCACGGCGTAAATAACCTTCAGGCCGTGCGCTGTGAAGAAATGGGCGAGGCTGAGATCGTAGAGCGTGCCGCCGTCCGCGTCGGAGAGGAGAAGGATGGTGGATCCGGGCCTGCCGAGCACATCGAGCGCGGAGCCGAGAGCTTCCATTTTGTTCTCCGCTTCCGCGAAGTGCCGGCGCAGTTCCTCCCCTGAGGGGAAGTTTTCGGACCAGGCGCGCACGTTGGCCATGAGGCTCGCGTATCTCGCGAGGACGAGCAGATGGAGATGCCTGTTCATATCCCGGATGGTCTTCATACCGGGGAAGCACTCGGCCGGAAGATACTGGAGCTCGCGCGTCACCGTGTCGGAGGAAAGCGTGCGCTTATGCCTCGCGATGGCCTCAGCCCTGCGCTCCACCCAGGGATCAAAGGGGCCGTTCAGGGCGGTGACGTACGCGACAAGGCGCTTTACCACGCGGGAGGGAATAACATTGTGCGAGCTCACGTAACGGTCGAAGCGGTAGCGGCAGAAGCCGCGTATGCGCTCCCGCTCGGACTCGGGGTACGGCATCGTATCCAGGATGGACATGACCATGCGCCAGGCGCGCTCGTACTGGTGCTTCAGATTGTCGGAGAGCGTATCCTGGCAGAGGTCGAAGAAAGTGGTGTCGCGGCAGGGAAGGAAGGGCTGATCGTGCTCGAGATGCACCATGAAGCGGAGCTGCTCGCGGCTCGCCGTGATTTGCGGGTTCATGGAATGGAGGAGATTGTTGTCGAGCAGGCAGTTGAAGAGCTAGGCGTCAAAGCCGGCGTCGCTGCTGCGGGTGCGCAGGTCTCTGAGGCGCGACACGGATACGTTCATAAATGCGGGAATCCTTTATCTGTCGTGGAGTGTCAGGGAAAAAAGCTATGACTGGGTATTTTCCCTGTGGCGGACGGGGTCAGCCAGAATGAAGCTGCGGGTCCTCAGGCGCTCGAGGAAGGAGATGCCCCTGCCCTTGAAGAGGACGGCATCGGCTATGCTCTGCACCTCGAGGATGTCATGGGTCTGCATGAGCTGGCCTTCCTGGCCGTCCACGGTGAGGTAGCTCTCCGTGGTGCCGGGCTTGAGCTCAAAGCGGAAGATGGTGGCGCAGGGAAAAACCATGGGGGGGATAGTGTTGAGGAAGGGGCAGATGGGCACGAAGGCCACGCCCCTGATCTCGGGGGAAAGGAGCGGACCGCCTGCGCCGACGGAATAGCCGGAGCTGCCGATGGGGGTGCTCAGAAGGAAACCGTCGGCGCGGACCGAGCCCATGAGTTCGTTATTGACGAAAATATCGGCGCAGACAAGCCTCGCCATGGCCGCGCGGGAGAGCACGACGTCGTTGACGGCGAAGCCTTTCCCCACCACGTGGCCGTAGCGCGTAAGCTGCCAGGCGAGGGCCGTGGTGCGGCGGCAGTAGTCCGTGTCGAGCACTTCCTCAAGGCCTTTTTCCCAGTCCTCGGGCTCGATGTCGGAGAGAAAGCCAACGCGGCCGAAATTGATGCACACGAGCGGGATCTCCAGGCCCACAACCTTTCTCGCGACGCCGAGTATGGTACCGTCGCCGCCGAGCACGACAATGAGATCCACCGGCGGGGTGAGATACGGAGCGAGCTCGAGCCCCGCGAAAAGCATCTGCACATGGGAGCCCCTTTTCCTGAGCCACTCGCAGATGGTTTTCCCGAGAGCCGCGGCTGCGGCCACGCGGGCCTTGACGACAACAAGGATATTTCTGACCGGTTTTTCGCTCATGTCTCCCTCCCTATACCGCCCGGCGTGCGCGGGCAAGCGGAAAGAACGGAAGTATCTTCCGCCTGCGCGGCGGTTGACGCACGGCACTCCTGCCTTATCGTTAGCATGAGGCGCATTTCTTGAAAAGCGCTTCTCTTTGCTTTATCTTTTCACTTTGAAATAAAACCTCAACCATACGTTCTTTTTGAACCGGAGGACCGGAAATGGCTTTCCAGCTGCAGTATAAGGACGACAGTCCCGACATCATAGCCGATCGCGCGAGGATGGGTACGGAAGTACGTGAAAGCTTTTTCGATCTCTATTCCGAAGACCTGAAGGAAGCCTCGAAGGTACTGGCCCTGGCCTTTGCCGGGGAGCGGCGCGTCTTTCTGTGCGGCACGGGATCGTGCTACGCGGTGGCGGCCCTTCTGCAGGGACGCTTCATCAACCCGCCGCAGGCCGCGCGCGGCCCCCTGCCCGCGGCCCTGCTCTCGGCCCGGCCCATGGGGAATCCCGATCCTCTGGCCGAAGCCGGCGGAACCCGCATTTTCGCGCGCCAGATCGAAGCCTTCGGCGGCGACGGCGACGTGCTCGTTCTCTTCACGCCCGACGGCAACGGCTCCTCCCTCGTGGAGGCCGCGCGCACGGCGAGGGAACAGGGCATGTTCACGCTCGGCGTGAGCGGGGGCGACGGAGGCCGGCTCGCCGACGGCGACCTTCTGGACATCGAACTGAGAGTCCCGAGCATTGAGGAAAGCCTCGTCCTCGAGATGCAGACAGCCATCGCCTGCCTCCTCAGCGAAGTCACTGACTACTATTTATATACAAAACCCGAGATCCTGAAGGAGATACTCGACAGGGGAGTATCCGGACCGCAGGACGAAAACGCAGGAGAATAGTCATGCCCATGTACGAATACCGCTGCAACAAATGCGGCGAAATCTTTGAAGAACTGGTGTCGAGCGACGACGAGAAGGTCCCCTGCCCCAAGTGCGGCAGCACGGAGACGGAAAAGCTTCTGAGCGCCTGCGCCTCGCACACGAAGGGCGGAGCCGTCTCCACCACCTCCGTCACGAGCGCCAACGGCAGCAGCGGATGCTCCGGATGCTCCGGCGGCAGCTGCGCCTCCTGCGGCGGCTGCGCTCACTAGGCGGTCTGACGGCATGTCCAAACTCGTCATCGCCACCCGCGGAAGCCAGCTTGCCCTCTGGCAGGCCAGGCATGTCCGTGACTGCCTTATGGCCCTGGAACCGGGCCTTGAAATAGAGCTCAGCATCATCAAAACCCGCGGCGACAAGATTCTTGACGTGCCCCTGGCCCAGGTCGGGGGAAAGGGTCTCTTCGTCAAGGAAATCGAGGAAGCCCTCCTCGATAAAAGCGCCGACCTCGCCGTGCACAGCATCAAGGACGTCCCCATGGTGCTGCCGGACAGCCTCGTTTTAGGGTGCGTCCCGAAGCGCGAGGTTTTCACGGACTGCCTGTGCTCCGAGAAATATGCCTCTCCTGACGAGCTCCCGAAGGGAGCCCGCGTGGGCACAAGCAGCCTTCGCCGCCAGTCCCAGCTTCTGGCCATGCGCCCCGACCTTGAGATTATCAGCCTCAGGGGCAACGTGGACACGCGCCTTAAAAGGCTCAGGGAAGGCAGGTTCGACGCCATTCTGCTGGCTTCCGCCGGCCTCGTGCGTCTCGGCCTCTCTGCCACGCACATGACGCCCCTCGATCCGGAGAAGTTTGTCCCGGCTGTCGGCCAGGGTGCTCTCGGCATCGAGTGCCGCAGGGATGACGAACGCGTGCTCGGGCTCGTCAAAAGGCTCGAGGACTACGAGACGCGCGTCTGCGTGGAGGCCGAGCGCGGCTTTCTCACCGGTCTCGACGGCGGCTGCCAGGTGCCCATCGGCGCCCACGCCAGGCTTGACGGGGACACGGTGAGCCTTGACGGCCTCGTGGCCGAGGTTGATGGCAGCCGGATCTTCCGCGACCAGCTCTCCGGCCCCGCGGACAGGGCCCGGGAAGTGGGCCTCACCCTCGCTGACACCCTCAAAAAGGCGGGCGCGGGGAAAATCCTCGAGCGCCTCTACGGGTCGGGAGCGGCAGCGCCCGGAAAATAAAAACGACAGGCGGGTCAGCCCGCCTTTTTTTCACCAGGAACAGCAATCAGCGCACGGATGCCATGGCAACTATAGATCCTCTCCCTTCTTCCAAGCTTCACGCCACCTACGATCCCGCCCTCATTCCCGCGGACGACAGCACCGGAATACGTCCGGCTCCCATGGAGGGGCGCACGCCCATCCAGGACAGGGCCATGAAGGCCCTCGACGTGGCCCTGAACATCAGAAGCTGCGGCTTCAACGTCTACCTCGCGGGCGACTCCTATCTCGGGCGCCAGTACATGCTCACCCAGTACCTGAGGCCCGTGGCCAGGAAAGCCGCCACGCCGCCGGATCTCGTCTACGTCTACAACTTCCAGACCCCGGACAGCCCGGCGCTCATCTCGCTTCCCGCGGGACAGGGACGCCGCTTCCGCCAGGCCATGGAGGAATGCGTCAGGGACATTGACCGGGACATGGACCGGCGCCTCGCGGGCCAGCGCTTCTCGAAACAGCGTGAGAAGCTTCTGACCGACTACCAGGTCGAGCGCACCCAGCTCATCCACCGCATGAACAACGTGGCCGAGCACAAGGGCTTCAGCCTCGACATCGACGAGTCCGGAAACATGACGCTCTACCCGCTCGTGAAGGGGCGCCGCGTGTCCCAGGACGACTTCGAGAGTCTTGACGCGGGTATCCGCATCGCCCTGAAGCACAGGGGAGAGGCTGTGGCGCAGCATATGTCCGGCCTCGTGCACGCCCTCACAAAGATGGAAGAGGGATACGTGAACCAGGAGAAGGTTCTCGAGAAAGCGGCCATGAGCGCCGTGCTCGACGCCGTGCTCGAGCCTTTGCGCAAGCGCATGGAGAAGATCACGGACAGCGCCGCGCTCTCCCGCTTCTTCCAGGATCTCAGGGAGGACATCCTCAAAAATACGGATTCCTTCATCGGCAGGCAGGCCGATCCCCAGCCCCAGACGGACGGACGCCAGGATCCCGGGCAGCCGCAGCCCGCGAGGGACACGGTGCGCTCCCGCTACAGGGTCAACGTCTTCGTGGACAACGCCGAAACGAAGGGCGCGCCCATTGTCATAGAGGATCACCCCACTACGGCCAACCTCCTGGGCTGCATCGAGCGCGAAAGCGAGCTCGGCACCCTGGTCACGGACTTCACCCTCATCAAGTCCGGCAGCATCCACCGCGCCAACGGCGGGTTCCTCGTCCTGCACATGGACGATCTCATGCAGCACCCGGCTGCCTGGGAGGGCCTCATGCGCGCCCTCAAGGCCAGCGCCGCGAGGCTCGAGGACAACCCCGACATCCCGGACACGGCCGTGCGCACCAAGGGCCTGAGGCCCCTGCCCGTGCCCCTCGATCTCAAGGTCATCCTCATCGGCGACGAGTACCTCTACGAGGGCCTGCTCGATTCCGACGACCGCTTCGCCAAGCTCTTCCGCGTCAAGGCGGAGATGAGCGACCGCATGCCGCGCAACGCGGCGGGCGTGCGCTACTATCTCGGCAGCATCAGCCGCATCATCAGCCAGGAGCACATGCAGCCTTTTGACCGCACGGCGCTCGCCTGGCTCATCGACCTCGGATCCCACATCTGCGAGGATCAGAAGAGGCTCTCGCTCAAGTTCCCCATCATGCGCGAGTTCATGATCGAAGCCTCGGCGCTCGCCAGGATGAAGGGCGAGGAGAAGGTGACCGGCGCCCTCCTCGAGGAAGCCTATTCCGCGAGGAAGTACCGCACGAGCCTCATCGAGGATCTTTACATGGAGGAATACGACCGCGACACCATCAAGGTCGAAACCTCCGGCCAGGCCATAGGCCAGGTCAACGGCCTCGCCGTGACCACCTACGGCAACTTCGAGTTCGGCCTGCCCCACCGCATTTCCTGCACCGTGGGCGTAGGTCACGACGGCGTCATCGACCTCGAGCGCGAGGCGGATCTCGGCGGCCCCATCCACACCAAGGCAATGATGATCCTCGTGAGCTACCTCACGGGCATGTTCGCGAGCCGCAAGCCGCTCATGTTCTCTGCCTCCCTCTTCTTCGAGCAGTCCTACGCCGGCATTGAGGGCGACTCCGCCTCAGGCGCCGAACTCGCGGCCCTGCTCTCGGCCCTCGCCGAGGTGCCGGTGCGCCTCGATCTCGCCTTTACCGGCGCGGTGAGCCATTCCGGCCAGATTATGGCCGTGGGCGGCGTGACCCAGAAGATCGAGGGCTTCTTCAAGGTCTGCCAGCACCAGCGCCTCACCGGCACCCAGGGCGTCATCATCCCCGCCGACAATATCGACGAGCTCATGCTCTCCCCGGCCATCCTGAAGGCCGTCGATGAAAAGCAGTTCTTCATCTACCCCGTGAGCCGCATCGAGGACGCGGTCCAGCTCCTCACCGGCATGCAGGCAGGCCGGCGCCGCAAGGACGGCACCTTCACCAGGGGCTCCCTCTACGAGCTCGTGGACACGCGCCTCGAGCGCCTTGGCGAGTACGGGGAACACGCGTTCCGCCGACGCAAATAAGAAAGCCCCGCTCCCGGGGCCTCCCTTTTCCTTCCCGGAGCCCTTCCGCTCCGGGATTTTTCGTTCCGCGTTTTCTCAAAGGAGAATGCACTGTGTCTTACTGCGCTATCCCTATGGTTCCCGGTCCCACATCCGTGCACCCCGACGTTCTTGCCGCCATGCACGCGGACTTTCCCTCCGCTGATACCGAGCCGGCATTCATCCCGCTCTACCACGAAACGTCAAGGCAGCTCGCCCGCCTCATGGGCACGAAGAACGATGTGGTCATCATGAGCGGCGAAGGCATGCTGGCCCTCTGGGGAGCCATGAAGAGCTGCCTCAGGCCCGGGGATCCCGTGCTCTGCGTGGGGACCGGCCTTTTTGGCGACGGCAACGCTGACATGGCGCGGGCCCTGGGCTGCAGGGTTGAGCTCGTGAGCCAGCCCTACGACACGGTCATTGACGACGCGACGCTTGAGCGCGTGGAGGACGCGGCGAAGCGCCTCCATCCCGTAATGATAACCGCCGTGCACGGCGAGACACCCTCGGGCACCCTCAATCCCCTGGCCGCGCTGGGAAAGCTCAAAAAAGATCTGGGCATTCCCCTCTTCTACGTGGACGCCGTGTCTTCTCTCGGCGGATGCCCCGTGGAGGCTGACAAATGGAACATCGACCTCCTCCTCGGCGGATCCCAGAAATGCCTTTCCTGTCCGCCTTCCATGTGCATGGTCGGCGTGAGCCCGGCAGCCTGGGAACGTATCAGGGATGTGAACTATCAGGGCTATGACGCTCTCCTGCCCTTCATGGACGCCGAAAAGAAGGGCCTCTTCCCCTATACCCCCAACTGGCACGGCGTGAGTGCCCTCAGCGCGGGGTGCAGCGCACTCCTGAAGGAAGGGCTGAAAAAAGTCTTCGCCCGCCACGAAAAGTGCGCAGAGATGTGCCGCAAAGGGCTTACGTCCCTTGGCATCCGTCTCTACCCCAAAAGCGAAGAGGCCTGCGCCCCGACCGTCACCGCGGCCCTCGTGCCGGACGGTATGACGTGGAAGGAATGGGACAGCCGTCTGCGCGCCAGCGGCCTCGTCTGCGGCGGCGACTACGGCTGCCTCGCTGGGAAGGTCTTCCGGCTCGGGCACATGGGCACCCAGGCGCAGCCCTGTCTTGTCGAAGAAGCTCTTAAAGTCATAGCTGGCGCCCTCGGGCGGTAAGGGGGAATACCTGTGAAAGCAGAAATCATTTCCGTGGGTACCGAGCTTCTGCTCGGGCATACCGTCAACACGGACGCGGCCTTCATTGCGAGGGAACTGGCCGCGCTCGGCATCGACCTCATGAATGTGGAAACCGTGGGCGACAACCCCGGCCGTCTCAGGGAAGTGCTCGAAACGGCCCTTTCCCGGAGCGACCTCGTCATCACCTCCGGAGGACTCGGCCCCACACTCGACGATCTCACAAAAAAGACCATAGCCGACACGCTGGGCCTCCCCCTCGTGGAGGATCAGGACAGCCTCGCGAGGCTGAAGGAATACTTCGGCACAAGGCCCATGCGCGACAACCAGCTTGTCCAGGCCCTGCTTCCCAAGGGAGCCACAGCCCTCAAAAATACCGTGGGCACCGCGCCCGGGTGCTTTGTGGCCGCGGGAAAGGAAAAGTTCGCCATGATGCTCCCCGGTCCCCCGCGCGAGCTCAACCCCATGTTCCTGAACGAGGCCGTGCCGCTCCTTGAGAAGCACACGGGCGCGGCTTTCGCCACCTATATGCTGCGCACCTTCAACCAGAGCGAGGGCGACGCGGCGCTGAAGCTCGGGGACCTCTGCACGCAGGCCAATCCCACTGTTGCCACCTACCTCGGGGCGCACAACGAGATGTTCGTGCGCGTCACGGCCAAGGGAAAGGACAAAGCGTCCGCCAGGAAGCTGGCCCTGCCCGTGGTGGAGAAGGTGAAAAATCTCCTCGGTGACGTCATCTACGGCGTCAACGTGGAGAGCCTCGAGGAAGTGGTCGTGCACGAGCTCGCGGAGCGCCACGAGGAAGTGGCCACGGCCGAGTCCTGCACGGGCGGCCTGCTCGCCAAGCGCATCACTGATATCCCCGGCTCGAGCGCTGTCTTCCGCACGGGCCTCGTGACTTACGCCAACGCCACCAAGACGCGTCTTCTGGGCGTACCAGAAGACATGCTCAGAGAACACGGCGCCGTAAGCGAGGAAGTGGCCCGCTGCATGGCGGAGGAGGCGCGGGCACGGGCCGGCGCCGACTACGGCATCGGCATCACGGGCATAGCCGGCCCCGATGGCGGCACGGCGGAAAAGCCCCTCGGCCTTGTCTGGATCGCCCTCGCGACGAAGGAAAAGACCTATGTGAAGCGGCTTCTGCCCAAAGGCCGCTACCCGGGGCGCGGCCCCACGCGCCAGAAAAGCGCGGGCACGGCTCTCGACATGCTGCGCCGCTATCTCGAAGGAAAACCCGTCACGGACTGATATACTTCGTATCCATACGCGGCGGAAACACGGACTTTCCGCCGCGTATGGCACTGGTACAAAAAAAGCTCTTTTCCCCGGCACTCCTTGCATAATTCAGACTGATTGATTAAACAGTCTGAAAAAGAAACATTTTTCAGAGCGGGTATGCCATGAATCATAAGCGCACGGCCGGAAAGGCCGATCAGTCAGGGGAAACGGAAGAAGCCGGCAGCGAAAACGGCCCCATCGAAGGGGTATCCGGCACAAAAGAACAGCGTCCGACCAGGAAGGCCGCCCTGCTCCAGGCGGCAAAGGAACTTTTTGGCGAGTACGGCTACGCTGAGACCACGTTCAAGAAAATCTCGGAAAGAGCCGGCGTGGCTCTCGGCCTCCTCACGCATCATTACGGCAACAAGGAAAAACTTTTTCTCGCCTGCGGGCTGGACGTCCTGAACCGCTTTCAGGAAAAGCTCGAGGCGGCCACGGAAGCCGCTCCCGACGGATTTTCGGCGGTCATGGCCTTCTGCCGCACGTATCTCGAGTATTCCGTGGATCCCACCAGCAACTGGCTCGTGCTGGTGCGCTGCTCCCCCTACTCGGACATGAAGACGTCCGAAGAGCGGGACATCATGACCAGGAAGTTCCTGGAGATCCACCGCATCATCATCTCCGCCCTGGAGAGGGGCGTGGCCGATGGCAGCGTCCTCGCAGCGGATCCCCACACTACGGCCATGGTCATCATCTCGGTCATGGTCGGCGCCAACAGAACCCGGGTGCTCACGCCCTATGACAGCGGCAATCTCTACGGGGAAACCCTGAAGTTTATCGCGAGAGCCATCGCCCCGGATCTTTCCTGCAGAAAATAAAAAAGTTCATCCGGTTTTCCGGACGGCCCCCCGGCTGTGCGGTGGCACTGTCAGGGGGCCTTCGTTTCTCCGGGCTTCCCGCGGCACGGAATTTTACCTGCAGGCCTGCCAGACAGGGATCGCGCCCCCGGGGCCGGTTTCGTCACCGGACCGGGGCAGGCGCTGTATCTGCCGGATGCCCGGCGCCGGACTCCTTTCCGTCCCGGCCTGCCCGCGGAGAGGGCCCGTCCTGCCTCCTGCGCAGCTGAGCCCCTGATGGGCAACAGTAAAAAATCATAGTACCGCAGGTCATTTTTCTGACATGACGCTATACCGGACGCCCGGGCTGCGCAGCTCTTTTGTACAGGGCATTCACTTCCGGCTCCCGATCCTCACAGAGCGGCCGTGCTTCCCTGCCGTAGGAGGCGGGGATCCGCATAGCGGACGCGGCCCGGTGAAGACCAGCGCCGCCATAGGAAGGAAAAGCCGTCTTCTTGACGCTCCGGAACCGCTGTACTAAATTTACCAAAGTCGGAAGTGCGTGATCGGCCGTTTTCTGACAGGCCGTACGCCCTCGCGGCAAACTTTATGCGGAGCGTCGTATGAAATCCAGATTCCCGACCATATGCTGTACCGCCCTTCTCGCGGTGGCTCTCGCCCTGCCCGGCTGCGCAAGCCGCTATGGCAGCCCGATGACCAAGGTGAACTACTATCCCCAGTGCTACAGGCCGGTCCAGCAGCTCAGGGAAGACGAAAACACGGTGGCGCGCTCGACAGCGGCCGGCGCCATAACGGGAGGCCTTCTCGGCGCCATTGTCGGCGGCCTGGCCTCCGGCGATGTCAAAGGCGCCGTGGCCGGCGCGGCTGTAGGCGCTACGGCTGGCGGCGTGGCCGGCAATATCTACGGCAAGAAACAGCAGCGCACGCACGATCAGCAGCTCCTGGCCGAGTACAACCGCCAGCTTGGCGCGGAATCCGCGGCCATGGACCGTCAGACGGCAGCCGCCAATGTGGCCATCCAGTGTTACAATCAGGCCTTTGACCGCCTGGTGGCCGACTACAAGGCCGGCAGAATCACCAAAGACGAGCTCAAGGATCACTACGCCGAAATCAGAAGCGGCCTTCAGGAGACGTCCTATGTCCTGAACCAGCGCTACGACAGCATGGTGAAGAAGGACGCCGAGTACCAGAGGGTTCTTGATACGGAATATAAGGAAGCCACGCCCGAGCAGGCAGGCCCCGTCACGGTCCAGACCCCGCCCCAGGTCCAGACCCGCCGCACAGCCTCCAACTGGAAACGGAGCGTCAGAAACGTGAAGCAGACCCACGATAAGGCCGTAAAGCAGAGCGAAAACAACGACGCCACGATCGCTAGCCTCGTGGATCAGGCTGCCAGAGTGTAGTTTTCCTCAAAAATACGCGTAAAAACGCCGGAATCTCATCGGATTCCGGCGTTTTTTTCGGTATGGGGGCCGTGGAAAGCCGTTTGCCGGCAGAACCATGAGCGTGTATGATCCATGACCGCAAGCGCGCCGCGGAGCGCCGGAAAGGCACCCGGCCGCGGAGGTATCCGATGAGCATTCTTCTCACCACCAGCAGACGCAACGACATGCGCCCCCTGGCCTTCCAGGGCATGCTGGCCACCAACTGCTACGATCAGCTGAGCTCCCTGCTCAAAAGGCACGGGGACTTTCTCGCCGCGCACGGCATGCCGGACGCGGGATCGTTTCTGGCCGAACCGGTCCACGATCCCAGGAGCGGATCCATAGACTGGTACACAAACCTCGGCGGCGAAGCCAGAAAGCTCTCCGAGCTTTCGGAAGAGGAACAGCGCGGGGTCAGCGCCACTCTGGCGCGCTACGGCAGCGCAGTCCGCGCCCTGCTCGAAAGCCAGTCCGAACCGGGCCGCAGCGGCATCCCCGCCGCCGGCACGGAACTTCTGCGCCTCGCTTTCCAGCACCCTTCGGCCCTGGACGACATTTATCTCATTGACGGAAAGCCCGTGCTCATCAACTGGGGCTTTCATCCTGGCGCAGCCGGAGCGGCACCCGAGGACATCATGCGCCTCGGGCTCGTGCGCGAGACGCCAGCCGCCCAGCCCGAACCCGCGGCAGCGGTTCCGCCCGTTCCCCCCGCGGGGCCCGCAGCCGCCGCGGCGCGGCCTGCCATGACGGGATGCCTCGGCTGGCTCCTGCCCCTTCTCCTCGGCCTGCTCCTGCTCTGGCTCCTTCTGGCAGCCCTGGGCTGGCTCCCCTCGCCCCTGCCCGCATCCTGCTTCCGTCAGGACTCGCCGGACACGAAGGCGGAGGATATGCGCCGTGACGCGCTGCAAAGCCGCGAGCAGCAGCTTCTCTCTGATCTCAGGGACCGCGCTGCGCAGTGCAAACCCGCGCCAAAGGAAGATCTGCACGCCGAGCGCGAGGCCGTCATTCCTCCGGAGCCGCCCGCAGTGAAGCCCGAAGAGCCCAAACAGCCGGAGAAGGAAGAGCCCAAACAGGAAGAACCTTTCTTTGGCGCGGCTCCTGTCGTGCCCGAGGAACCTAAGGCCGAAAAGCCGAAGCAGGAAAAACCGAAGGCTGAGAAGCCAAAACAGGAAAAGCCGAAGCCCGAGGTAAAGACCGAGCCGAAGCCCGCTCCCCAGCCGAAGGCCGAACCCAAGCCCGTTCCGAAGCCGGAGCCCACCCCCGCTCCCACGCCGAAGCCGAAGCACAACGATCCCATGAACATTCCCCCGGAGGCAGCGAAGAACAACGACGTGTCCTTCCTGGAAGGATGCTGGACGTCCGTCACCAACCTCTTCAACAACTCCGGAGAGCCCATCGTGGGCGAATACTGCTTCAACAAGCGCGGACAGGGACGGCGCTTCATCCGCGAAAAGAACGGCAAACGCTGCTCCGGAGCCGTAACGGCCAGATTCAACGGAGGCGGCGGCAACCTTGCCATCGACTCCGCCGAAGCCCACTGCCCGGACGGAACCACCTACGTGCCCCAGCAGGTCCAGTGCCGCGGCACTGGCACCAGCACGAAGTGCGACGGCCAGGAACTCGGCGGCAGAAGAAACCGCTGGGACGCCGGCTTCCGCCGCAAGTAACGGCGTAATTTGAGTAAAGCCGTAATTCCGGAAGGCATATGAAGCTCTGCACCAGCCCATGGTGCAGAAGGCCCGCCTCACAGAGCCCCCTGGGATATAATCATCCCAGGGGGCTTTCCGTTATAGAGGAATTCTTCAGCAGATGGGGAGGAGGATGGCCGATATAGGCCGCCGATGCGTCACTTGGCCGCACCCCCACACTGATGAACAGGGAGAGGGCGTTATCGCGTGTCGTCCTGCCTGAAACCGGGCCGCAGGGCCGGGCGGGAAAAGAAAAAAATACTTTTCAGAGCGTCTTTTCCAGATTTTGGAAGAGAGGTCTGTTCTCCTGAACCGAGGAATACGGGCACCGGAAGATCCCTTCCGCGTAAATTTTGTGAAATCCCCCCGTTGGGGCTATACTGCCCGCGGTGCGGTGTCCAGGGAAAGAAGCTTTTCATAGAGTCATCGTACACACCCCGTATTCCCGGAGGCAGACTTGAGTATCCGGATAGCTACCAGCAGCCGCAACAGCATGCGGGCACTGACATATCAGAGCGTGGCCGCAGTGGACCGCTACGCGCTCATCGCATCCTTCCTCTCCCGCCACAGAGATATTTTTCAGAAATACGGAGTAACAGCTCCCCTGTCCTTCCTGGCTGAACCCGTCATTGACGAGAGAAGCGGCCTCATCGACTGGTACGCCGAAGGAACGGGTCCCGCGAAAAAGCTCATGGACATGACGGAAGCGGAGCAGAAGCCACTTAAAGCGCAGCTTCATGCTTTCGCGGATGCTCTCAGCGCCTGCCTCACGGAAGACACCCAGAAGAAGGACAGGGCCCCCTTCGAGCTGACGCGCCTCGCGCTGAACCATCCCTCGTCCACGGACGATCTCTTTGCCGTGGACGGCCGCCCCGTGCTCATCAACTGGGGCTTCGCGCCTTCGGCCCTGGGACAGGCCCCGGAAGACATCATGCGCATGGGGCAGGGAGCCGTGCCGGCTTCCGCCCCGCTTCCGGAAACGCCACGCCCCACACGGACTGCGGTTCAGGCCGCGCCTCTGGCGGCTCCAGCCGGGCAGAAGGCAGCCACCCCCCGCCCGGCGTGGTTCCCCGGATGCCTTCTGCCGCTCCTGCTGGCGATTTTCCTGCTCTGGCTTCTCCTCTCAGCCCTCGGATGGCTCCCCTCGCCCCTGCCGGCTTCCTGCTTCAAAAAGCTGCCGGCTGACACGGCCTCCGAGAGGATGCGCGCTGATAAGCTCCTGAACGACAGGGAGAGACTCCTCGACGAGCTCTCAAAACGGGCTGCCCTGTGCCGCCCGGCTGTCAGTGAGACGAAACCCGAGCCCGAGCGGCAGGCCGTCATCCCGAAAATGGAGGAAAAGCCCGCGCCGGAACCTGAAGCAAAGCCTGAAGAAAAAGCCGAAACGCCCTTCTTCGGCAGTGATGTGCAGCCTGAGAAGGACACGGAAGCGAAAAAGGACGAGGAGCTCAAAATCCCGGACAGCGCTGCGGACAACAAGGATATGAGCTTCCTGAAGGGCTGCTGGCGCTCGGAAACCGATCTCGTGAATGACACCGGCGAGAAAATCGTCGGCGAGTACTGCTTCGACTCCCGGGGAAAAGGCACCCGCACCATCTACGAGAAAAACGGGGACAAGTGCACGGGCTCGGCCACGGCGCGCTTCAGCGGAAAGAGTCTGGACATCGGGGCTGATTACGCAAAATGCAGCAGGGGCCGCCGCTACGTGCCGCAGGAAATTCAGTGTACAGGAAGCGGCGATACCACCCAGTGCAAGGGGCGCGAAATCACCCAGGACAAAAAAGGCAACACCTGGGGCGCCACATTCAGGCACAAGTAGCCCCTTCCGTCTTGTCAAACGCGTCAGGCAATTTTAGAAAAAACGAAACTTCCGGAGATATACACCATGGCAGACGAAACGAAAGAAAACGCCCCTGCGGACGGAGGCACCGGCCGCCCCGCGCAGAGCACGGCCGCTGCGGCTCTTCCCTGGTATAAAAGGCCCCTTTTCTGGTCCATCGTACTTCTCGCCCTCATCGGGCTCATCCTGGCCCTGCTCATGCACCAGAAATGGCTCCGCGAACAGGAAATCGCGGCTGAGCAGGAGAAAGCGCTCCAGGCCCTGAAGCAGAAAAACGACGAACAGGAAGCCTATCTCAATCAGCTGAGGAATCTCCTCCAGAAAGATCCCTGCGCCATAGAGCCCGGTCTTTCCGGTATCACGCCGCCCGAAGGCAGCGCCCTCCCCACCCTGCAGGACAGGAGCGGCACGGGATCTCCGTCTGCCTCCGGACCCGCTCCCGCGGCTCCCCAGGAAAAGGCCCAGGGTGCGGAATCCCCGGTTACCCCGGCTCCGGAGCAGGCGAAGGCTCCGGCAGAAGAAAAAGCCGGCCAGTCCCAGGCGAAGCCCGGCTCCCTCGCGGCCCTCATGGAACAGGACACAGTTCTCATTCTGGCCCTGCAGGACAGGGGCGTCAGCATGGGCAGCGGCTTCTTTATCGCGAAGGATACCATCCTGACCAACGCCCATGTCGTGGGCGCGGCCAGCCAGGCCGTCTTCATCAACAAGAAAATCGGCCAGGTGCGCAACGCCACGGTTCTCCTGCGCACGCAGGAACAGGGCCTCGACTTCGCCGTGCTGAAGACGGATCCCATGGACGTGACGCCGCTCAAAATCAGCACGCAGACCGTGGAACGCACGACAAAGGTGAGCGCCTGGGGCTACCCCGGCATGGTCGCCAACTCGGATCCGAAGTTCCTGAAGCTCCTTCACGGCGACGCGTCTTCGGCGCCCGAAGTCGTGTACACGGAAGGTACGGTGAGCGTCATCCTCGACCGCAGGCCGCCCATCATCGTGCATTCGGCCACGGTCTCGCAGGGCAACAGCGGCGGCCCGCTTGTCAACGAGAAGGGTACGGTCGTGGGCATCAACACCATGATCCAGCTCGACAACCAGTCTTACCGTCAGTCGTCCCTCGCCATCAGCTCACCGACCATCACCGCCTTTCTGAAGGCCAATAACGTCCCCTTCGAGGCGGACGACAGCAAATAATCCCATCACGCGCGCCCTCGGAAAGGAGGGCCGGGAGAAGAGATGAAATTCCCTGAATACAAACAGATAGTCAACCTTATCCCCGGCGGCTGCCCGCAGTTCCTCGATTTCAGGCTGGACGCGGACAGCATGAAGAGGGAAATGCGCTCCTTCCGCGAGGAAACCGCGGACAAGAGCCAGGGCGGCCTCTATGAGCACTACCTCCGCTGCCTCGTGGAGGACGATCCAGAGGAGCGTCCCGGCGAGCTCGTGGACATGCGCGAGTCCAAGGGAACCCGCCCCGCCGGATCCCCGAGGCCGAAAAGCTTCGCCTCCGATTACGAAGTCTCCCTGCAGGAGAGCCTCGAATGCTTCAAAGGCGAGTGGATGCCCCTGCCCTTCCTGCGCATCACGGGCCAGAACTGGCCCGACGGGAAAAGCATGGTCGAGCGCGGTCCGTCCAACTGGGCGCGCGGCATGTGCGTGCCCCTGGAGGACGAGCCCGGCGTCTGGCACCTCGTCATCATGTTCGACACCAAGATCGAGGAAAAGCCCGGGGACAAGGACGGACGCTATTTCGCGCTCTCCCAGGATGATCTCAACGCCGCCTCCGAATTTCTCCTCTCGTGGCACGTGCGCGACATCAGCTGGTTCGTCAACGAAGGCTGGGTCGACGAGTGGATCCGCGAGCGCTATGAGGCCTGGGACAAGACGCGCCGCCACTACGGCGACGAAGACGACACCATGTGTCTGAGGCACCTCGCCTACTACATGGCCTGGCTCGACGCCGCCCGCCGCGCCGTTGGCAGCGTGCGCACCAAGGTGAGCGACTCCAACCGCTCCGACGCCATCAACGTGGACCTCGTGCTTGACATCGGCAACTCCCGCACCACGGGCATTCTCGTGGAAACGCTGTCCGACAAGAAGACTGACCTCAACAACAGCTATCTTCTTGAGCTCAGGGATCTCAGCGACATGAACAAGGTCTACACGGATCCCTTCGAGACCCGTGTGGAATTCGTGGACGTGTCCTTCGGAAATGATCTCTTAAGCCGCCGCTCCGGCCGCCGTACGCCGGCCTTTGCCTGGCCCTCCTGCGTGCGTGTCGGGCCAGAGGCCACGCGCCTCTCCACTTTCGCCACCTGTTCCCAGGGCAATACGGGCATGTCGAGCCCCAAGCGCTACCTGTGGGACGAGAAGGAATGGATCCAGAGCTGGCGCTACAATACGCACGGCGGAAGCGAACCCATGGTGACGCGCGGCCTCTTTCCCCGTCAGCTCAACGAATTCGGCACGCCCCTCTTCTGCTTCGAGGGACGCGACCGCAGCCGCTATCTGACCACGCCCGCCCTGCGCCAGCAGCCCGCCGAGCCGCTCTTCGGATCCCACTTCACGCGTTCTTCCCTCATGATGTTCATGGTGGGCGAAATCGTCACCCAGGCCCTCGTCAACATCAATTCCCCGGCCAACAGGGCGCGGCGCCAGCTCTCGGACAAACCGAGGCATCTGAGGCGTATCATTTTCACCGTGCCCACGGCCATGCCCGTGGCCGAGCGGCGCATCTTCCAGCGCTGGGTCGAGCTCGCCGTGCGCGTTGTCTGGCGCGGCATGGGCTGGGACACAGGGGAGAACGGACAGGATTTCCATTACCAGCAGCTGCCAAAAATTCTCTGCGAATGGGACGAGGCCAGCTGCTCGCACATGGTGCTCCTCTATAACGAAATCATGGTCAAGCACGTGGGCGACGCGGCCCACTACTTCAGGCTGTACGGCAGGGAACGCAAAACCGAGGACGGCAGCCTGAAGCCCTCCGTGCGCATCGCCTCCATCGACATCGGCGGCGGCACCACGGATCTCTCCATCACCACCCATTTTCTGACGAGCTCGGCCTCCGAGTCCCCGCGCATCAAGCCGCACATGGAGTTCAGGGACGGCTTTAACATCGCCGGCGACGAGGTGGTCCGCGAGGTCATCCGCACGCACGTCATCCCGGCTATTGAGAAGGCGGCCGCTGATCTCGGCCTAGAATCAAGGCTTGTGAAAATAGGACTCTTCGGCCGCTACACGCTGCAGAAGTCCGCGACCCAGCGCACCCGCCAGGCCCAGTTCGTGTGCCAGGTGGCCGTGCCCGTAGCTCTCGGCATTCTCGAGGCCTGCGAGAACATGGACCGCGACGACGGACGCACCTACGTCTGCCGCTTCAGCGACTTTTTCGAGAAGCCGGCTGTCCAGGAAAAGCCGAAGGCCCAGAAAAAAGGTCAGGACGCGGAGACGCCCGGAACGGAGGGCGCCGGCCCCGCCCTCAGTGAAGGGGAGGACAAAACGCAGACCGTGGCCTTTGAGGCAGAGCACAGGTGCCATCTCCCGCAGAAAGGCGTGTTCCACTACATCGACGAGATCATCACCGGCTGCGGCGGCAGGGAAGGCGACTTCAGGGTCATGGACACCCCGGTGCGGTTCTCCCTGCGGGAAATCAACGAGGACATCCGCCGCACCCTTGGCGGCACGCTCTCGAGCCTCTGCGAGATGGTCAAGCTCTACGACTCCGACCTCCTCATCGTCACGGGCAGGCCGAGTTCCTGGAAGGGCGTGCTCCAGACCATTCTGGCCCAGACGCCGCTTTCGGCCGACAGGATCATCCCCATGCGTTCCTACCACGTTGGCAGCTGGTACCCCTGCGCCGACGTGTACGGCTGCATTTCCGACCCCAAGAGCACCGTGGTCGTGGGCGCCATTCTCTGCGCCCTTTCAAGCGGCTATCTCGAGGGAATCAATTTCGATGCCTCAAGCATGCACATGACCTCGACGGCCCGCTACGTGGGCGAGCTCAACATGCAGGGCCAGCTTGAGAAGGCCAGGGTCTGGTTCACGGTGAAGGACGACGGCACGGTGGAGCCCGAGGTCAGGGAGATCACGTACAACAGTCCCATCGTCGTGGGCTACCGCCAGCTCGCTGTAGACCGCTGGCCCGCCTCGCGCTTTTACAAGATTGACGCCGTGAACAAGGGCCAGCTCGGCGGTCCCATCCTCGTCACGCTCAGGCTGAACAAAGACGACGGGCGCCCCGGATCCGGAAACGCCGATGAGGAACAGCAGTCCGAAGGCGAGATTTCCATCCAGGAAGTGAGCCGCCTTGAGGGCGGCGAGAAAATACCCATGCGTCCGTCCGACATGACGGCCACTCTCCAGACCCTGCCCTCGGTGGACGGCGTAGCCGGCTACTGGCTGGATACGGGCATTGTGATCACGGAAGGCTAGGAGAAGAACAATGAGGGATCAAGACAGACAGCTGGCCGGCATGTGCCAGAGCTGGAGCAAAGCGGCTCTCTCGGCCGAGAAATGGCTGCAGGACAACCGCAAGCTCGTGGGCGCCGAATGCGACATGCTGCGCAAGGACATGCGCAGCGCGGCCAGAAGCTTCAGAAAACTCTCTCGCGCCGCTTCGCGCAAGATGTGCGTGGGCGTCTTCGGTCCGAGCCAGGCAGGCAAGAGCTACCTTATCTCCGCCCTGGCCAGAGACCTGAAAGGCGAACTCAGCGCCGACTTCTGCGGCAAAGCCGTGGACTTTATCCGTGAGATCAACCCCGAGGGCGGCAAGGAATCCACCGGACTGGTCACGCGCTTCACCACCACGCCGCCGGAAGGCATCAGCGAACGGCATCCCATCAGGCTCCGTCTCTTTTCCGAGATGGACCTCGTGAAGGTCTTCGCCAACACCTACTATTCGGACTGCGATCACAAGGAAATCCCGGATCAGGAAGCCGTCATCAAACTTCTGCGCGAGCTCGAGCAGAAAGCCGGCCCGGCCGACGGGGAAATCACCTCCGATGATGTGGAGGACCTCAAGGAATACCTGCAGAAGAACTTCGCCTCCCGGCCCAGGGTGCAGCTCCTCTCGCGCGTCTACTGGGTCAAGGCCATGGAGCTCGCCCCGCGCCTCGCCCTCGCGGACCGCTGCCGTCTTTTCGGCTGCATCTGGGACAACACGCCGGAATTCGACCAGTTCCACCTCAGGCTGGCCACGGCCCTTTCCACGCTCGGTTTCGCGGCCGAGGCCAACTGCCCGCTTGACGCGCTCCTCCCGAGAGAGAAGAGCATCATCGATGTGACGCTCTTAAACAGCGCGGCGCCTGGCGCATCGGAGCAGCTTGAAATCGAGGGTGTCGGCGGCAAGACCGCCACCCTGCCGAGATCCGTGGTCACGGCCCTGACTGCGGAACTCACCATCTACATGCCGGAAAAACCCGAGGAATTCTTTGACTACACCGACCTTCTGGATTTCCCGGGCTACCGCTCCCGCCTCAAGGTCACGGACCTCGCCAAAGAGCTGGGCCGCGCCGGAAGCCTCGAGCAGTTTTTCCTGCGCGGCAAGGTGGCCTATCTCTTCGAGCGCTACTGCGATGAGCAGGAGCTTACGGGCATGCTCCTCTGTATCGGCCCGAGCAACCAGGAAGTGCAGGATCTGCCGGCCGCCATCAACAACTGGATAAGCCTCACCCAGGGAGCGAGCCCAGAGGAACGGCGCGGTCACGAGCCCACACTCTTCTTCATTCTGACCAAGATGGACATGGAGTTCGAGCGCAAGCAGGGCGTCGAGGACGTGAGCAACCGCTGGAACACGAGGCTGCAGTCCTCCCTGACCAACTTCTTCGGTGTCCAGTTCGACTGGCCCGAGAACTGGGACGGCCGTCCCTTCCGCAACATGTACCTCATGCGGAACCCGAACTTCCGCTGCGACGCCATCTTCACCTTCAGTGCTGACGGCACGGAGACGGGCATCCGTCCCGACATGAAGGATTACGTGGAGGAAGTGAAACAGTCCTTCCTGAAGTCCCCCCTGGTCCTGGAACATTTCGAGAATCCGGCCGAGGCCTGGGACGCAGCCATGAAGCTCAATGACGGCGGCATCGACCTTCTGCGCAGGAAGCTCGCCCCCATCTGCGATCCCAACCGCAAGTACAACCAGACTCTGGACCGCGGCACCGCCACGGCACGGCGCATAGCCGGAAGGCTCGCGCCCTACTACCGCAGCGGCGACTCAGAAAAGCTCAGGAAGGAAAAGGAAATCCAGGCCCAGAAGCTCCTCAGGGTGGTCGCCAGTATCATCGAACGCCAGCAGTTCGCGGATCTGCAGAGCCGTCTGCAGATAGACGACTTTACGCTCTATCAGCTGGCTGAGGACTGCGCCGATCAGGCGTCCACGGACGAGTCCGGCGCCGCGGCGCCCGGCACCGTGGTCGGTTCCTCCATCAGCGCGAGCGGCCTCATGGACGACCTTTTCGGGGATGCGGCCCCTGCGCCGGAGCCCAAGGCCACGCCCGCGGCGCCTCTCGACAACGTCGTCCAGCAGGGGCAGGATCAGGCCGAAATATTCTGCCGCAAGGCCATCGAGTACTGGTTCCAGAATATGCGCGACCTCGCCGCCAATCCCGTGCTCCCCGGCCTTTACGCCGTGGATCAGTCGTTTCTCGAGAAGTTTACCGGCGAGATCGCCCAGGCAGCCCGCCATTTTCGGCTCCTCGACTCCATGATCAGCGCCATCCGCGAGCAGAGCGCTTTCAGAAACGTCACCCGTGACGCGGCGGCCTGGCGCATGGCGAGCGAGGCAACCTGCCGCATCAACAGCTTCGTGGCCTGGCTCGGCCATGACGCGAGGCTCGGCCAGAAAACGCAGATCATATTCAAGGGCGCGCCCGTGGAACTCTTCACCCCGCCCGTGCTCAGCTTTGGCGAAGACGGCGAGCCCATCGTGCCGGAACAGCCTTCCCAGTTCGACCGCGCGTATTACATTGACTGGATGAAGGCCTTCTTCGACTGCGCTGTCGCCGGCGCCGCCGATCTCGGCCCCGACGAGGATCCCGTCCAGAACAAAATGCTGGGCGACATCCTCGCCCAGCTTGATCCCAGCAGGATCTGAGACCGTATCTTCATCCGCGGACAGGATCCCCCGGTTCCTTTCCCCGGAAATTCTTCATCTTTTACTTTAAAAAGAGGTTGGCGCCCCATGGCGCCCTTATCCGCCATATGAAAGCTTGCATCAGACAGGACGCGTCCCGCAGCCGCGGCTCAGCCATCATCGCCGTGGACGGGGCGGCCCCTTTCGAGGGGAATCCCTCCTACATCATCGAAAGTTCAGACGGCCTCTACCTGACGCCGACAGGCTGGGCCAGTGTAAAAACGCCCATTACCGCGGCTGACGGCGACTACATCTACTCGCGCGGCGACGGCACCCTGAACATCAGCATAGGCCCTGACGTTCTCAACAAACTGGACAGTCTCTCCGCCTACCGCATCTCTGTGAACGGCGAAGCTCCCGTGTCCCTGCGCGTCCCCGAGGAACTGAGTCTCGGACTCATGCAGGAAGCGAGCGGCGTAGCGGGCGATATCCCGAAGGCCGCGCCCGAGCCGAAGCCTGAGCCCCAGCCCGCGCCGGAGCCCGAACCTGAACCGGAGCCTGAGCCCGAACCGGCTCCCGCGCAGGAAGAGCCCGTTCCCGATTTGAACCTCGGCACCGAAGTGCCGGAGAAAAAGCGCTCCCTGCTCGTCCCCATCATCGCCGTCCTCGTTCTGCTCGGGCTCGCGGGAGCAGCGGCCTGGTATTTCCTGGGACGCGGGGAGAAGACCGCCGAGGCCCCCGTCCCCGCCCAGAACGAAACACAGCCCGCCCAGAACGCAACAATTCCCGTCCAGAGCGGAACCGAACCTCCGGCCGCAGAAAAGCCGGCTGCCGAACCGCCGGCTGAAGAGGCGAAGCCCGGCGCTTCCGGAGCGGACACGGCTCCCGCAGAAAACGCGCCCTTCCTCTCAAGGGCGCGCGGCATGCTGAAGAAGGGCGTCGCGCCCGAGGAGGCGCTCAGGGAAGCCAAAGCCATGCGCACGGAGAAAGCGTCCTCTGACGACAATGACGGCGCCTTCCTCCTGCTCGAGGACGCGGCCGGCAACGGCAATGCCGAGGCCATGTACCTCTACGCGCAGTTCTACGATCCCACCTGTACCAGACCGCGGGGCACCATCGAGCCCGACATGGCCCAGGCCCACGACTGGTATAAAAAAGCCCTGGACGCGGGCTATTCCGGCGCGGCTCAGGATCTCGAAAGGCTGAAGGCCGCCGTTGCCGAAAAGGCGGAGAGCGGCGATGCCGAAGCCGGCCGCCTGCTCAGGGCCTGGTAACAACATACGATCCAAGGAAGGATTACCGTCATGCGACGTTTCATGCTGCTTCTGCTCTTTATAGCCTCCTTCTGCCTCGCCGCAGGGGAAGCTTCTGCCGCGCCGCTTCTGCAGCCAGGGAAAAAAACACTGTACCAGCGGGTGGTGAGCCATCCTGAAGCAAAGCTTTACGCAAGTCCCGACGAGAAAAGCGAAGTCGTAAACCGGGGACTCAAGCCGTTCACCGTGCTCTACGTGTACGAGCGCGGCCAGGGATGGCTCAGTGTGGGCGTGGACACGCACCAGCCCCAGGGATGGATTAAGGAGGATCTCACCACCGCCTGGAATCAGTCCCTCACCCTTCTCTTCACGCCCCGCACGGGCCGCGATCCCGTGCTCTTCTACAAAAGCGTCGACGATCTGAAAAAGCTCTGCTCGTCTGACAACATGTCAGCCCAGATCACCGAACTTGAGGGAAAGGCCGCCAGAGGCGAATCCGATCCCCGTATTGTGGCCGCAGAGCCCGGCAACGCGGCTGTCTCAGCCAAACGCTTTTACCTCATGCCCATCCTGGGCGCCCCGGAAGAACCCTTTGACGGCACCAAATTCCTGCACGTGGCCTCCATCGACCCAGGCAAGGCAGGAAAGAAAAAGGACGGTAACGCGGCCGGCGCAGCCGGCAGGGACAACGGCGCGCCCAAGACCGGCATCGCCATTGTCATAGACACGAGCATTTCCATGAATCCCTACATCCAGCAGTGCCGCAACGTCATCAAGACCATCTACGACTCTCTGGAAAAGGAAAAAATGAATGACAACGTGGGCTTCGCCATCGTGGCCTTCCGCTCGAGCACGGCGGCCACTCCGAAGCTCGAGTATACCTCGAAGGTCATCAGCGACTTCACCACGGTGAAAAACCGTAAGGAACTCGAGACAAACCTGGCCGCGCTCCGCGAAGCCCCCGTGTCGAGCCACGACTTCAACGAGGATTCCCTGGCCGGCGTCTACCAGGCTGTCGAGTCCTTAAGCTGGGAAAACTACGACTCCCGCCTCATCATTCTGCTCACCGACGCCGGCCCCCTGCAGCAGACCGACCGCTACGCCAGCGTGCGCATGGGTCCCCAGGAAGTGGGCGACTTCGCCCGCCAGAAAGGCATCTGGGTCATCGCCCTGCACATCAAAACGCCCGCGGGCAAGAATAACCACGACTACGCCGAAGCCGCCTACAGGGCCCTCAGCAAGAGTCCTGACGGCCGCTCCAACTATCAGGCCATCAACGCCCCCGATCCCCAGACCGGCTCCCGCTACTTCGCGGCCGTGGCCAAATCCATCGCCGGCAGCATGGTTCAGATGGTGCGCTCCACGTCCGAGGGTAAACTCATGACCAGGCCCGATGGGGAGGAAAAGAAGAAGAATGACACTCCCGAAACCGAGGCCGCGGATCTCGGCGCCCGCCTCGGCTACGCCATGCAGCTTGACTACCTGGGCAGGAAGAACCAGAGTGTCTCGCCCGAGGTGGTGGACTCCTGGATAGCCGACATGGATCTGCGCCAGCTCGAGCAGAAGAAGCTCGTGCCCGCCGTGGAAGTGGCCGTGCTCGTGACCAAGAACCAGCTCAGCGATCTGCATGACCAGCTGCAGACCATCATCGACAACGCCGAGCGCACCAAGAAGACGGACTCCAACGACTTCTTCCAGGGTATTCTCTCTGCCTCCACGCGCATGTCCCGCGATCCCAGCATGCCGACCCAGGGCAAGACCCTGGCCCAGCTCGGCGTGCTCTCCGAGTTCCTGGACGGGCTCCCCTACAAGAGCGAAGTCCAGCATCTCACGGAAGAGGACTGGTACCGCAAGAGCGTGGGCGAACAGACGGCCTTCATCAACCGCCTGAAGTCCAAGATCGCCCGCTACGAGGAATACGACCGCGACCGCGCCAACTGGGAAAGCTTCGGCATGTCCAACGCCGGGGACTGGGTCTACCGCGTCCCCCTGAGCATGCTTCCCTGACCTGAACCGCGCCATCCCCGCCCGGGCAGCAGGCCCCGGCGGGGATTTTTCTCTCACCCCCGGCCGCCCGCGCGCCCCGGGACAAAGGACCCCTTATGGCTCAGCCAGTCTTCGATCTGCAGAACATCTACAAAACACGCCCGGGCTCGGAAAATTACCGCCTGGAAATCCGGCAGTTCCGCGTTTTCAGGGGCGAGACCATCGCCCTCATCGGCCCTTCCGGATGCGGCAAGAGCACAGCGCTTGATCTCCTTTCCTGCGCTCTCAGGCCCAACATTCTCAGGGACAGAAGCCAGCAGCGCTTCATCTTCCAGCCCGCTCCGGACGTTACGCGCGATGTCTTAAGCTGCTGGCTCAACGGCGGCCCGAACGCCCTCGCCGGAGTACGGATGCGCTATCTCGGCTACGTTCTGCAGACAGGCGGCCTCCTGCCCTTCCTCAATGCCGTGGACAACATCATGCTCGCCTCCAAGGTGCTCAACGTGGTGCACGAGAGGGCGAAGGCCATTGCCTCCATCTGCAGCCGCCTCGGCATAACGCCGCTCCTGCGCAAGTTTCCCTCAGCCCTCTCCGTGGGCGAGCGCCAGCGCGTGGCCATCGCCCGCGCCCTGGCCCACAAACCCACGGTCATTCTCGCGGACGAGCCCACAGCTGCCCTCGATCCCACGCACGCGAGCCTCGTGATGAAGCTCTTTCTCGAAATAGCCCGCGATGAGGGCAGTACCTTCATTGTCGTAAGTCACGACCAGCGCCTCGTAAGCGAGCTCGGCTTCACGCTCGTGCCCGTCACCGTTCTGTCCGGAGTGAACAGCGTCACGGCCTCAATCAGCTACGGAGGAGCGTCATGCTGATCCGCGAATGCTTCCAGATGTTCTGCCTCGCCACGGCCGACTACCGCCGCGAACGCCTTCTCTCCCTCTGCTCCATACTGGGGCTCGCCGCCGTGCTCGCCCCCCTGCTCGTCCTCTACGGTGTCAAATTCGGCGTGGTGACCACCATGGTCTCGCGCATGCGCTCTGATCCGCTCACGCTCGAGCTCTCCCCCGTCTCGAGCGGCCATTTCACCCAGGACTTCTTCACCTCATTACGGCAGGAACCCGGCGTCGCCTTCGTCCTTCCCCGGACGCGTTCCATCGCAGCCACCATGCAGCTCTCGAACACGGACGGAAACGGCACGCGCCGCACCGTTGTCTGCTCCATGGAGCCTACGGCCGCAGGCGATCCCCTCCTCGCGCGTTATGGGTGCGAGGCTCCGGCCATTGCCCTCCAGGAAGGAAAGCAGACCTCCCCTGACAGCGGAACAAAACCCGCCCCGGATGGAGAAACCAGGAGCTCCCTCATGGAAAGGCTTGGGGCCGTTCTCCTTCCGGAAGCCCATGCTCAGCCGGCGGAAGAGGCGCAGAAAACCCCGGCGGCGCAGAAGAAGCCTGAGGCCGCGAAACACGCTCCTCTCCGGAACGCCGGTGCGCAGAAGCATGAAGCGCACGCCGGAACAAAGGCCGGAAGCACACGCGTGAATCCCGCTGTCCCGGACGGCAGAAACCATTCTGCCGGGCAGAACCGGGCAAAGGCAGCGCCGGAAGACGCGCCTCTCCCAGCAGTCTCCCCCCTCGCCCTGCCCCTGGAAAACCAGAAGCCGGCAGCAGGCCCTGACAGTAAGGCGGCTGAGAGAGAAAAAGCCGGAGCTGCGGAAGACACGCAGGCGCCCGCCGCGAAGGATGCAAACCGCGAAGCCGCTGATACAAAGCCAGGGGTGCAGGCCGGGGCGGCACTGAAGGAAGCGCCGGCGCAGGAAACCCCGGGCCCCGCGCTTCATGCCGGGGAAAAGACCGCCGCGGACGCGGACACGCCGGCTCCCGGAGCGAAGCAGGCCTCTCACGGCCTGATGCCCAGGGGGGCGGCGGGAAAGGAACCGGCTCCCCTCACGGGCGGCCTTGGTGAAAACGACGCCACACTCCGCCTTTCCGGGGTCGTCCTTTCCGAGGAAGCCGCCGCCAGGCTTCACGTGAAGAAGGGCGATACGGTCATCGGCCGCGTGGAGCGCGCCAACCGGGGCAAAATCTCGGCAGCCAGGGTAAAGCTCGTCGTGACAGGCGTCCTGCCCCTGGCAGCCCAGCAGAAGGCCATGGCCTACATTCCCCTGCCGCTTCTCGAAGCCACGGAAGACTTCCGTGACGGACGCGCGGTACCTGAGCTCGGCACCGAAAACGGCTGGACCGGCGAGCCAAGGCCGGAGGGCGAGCGCGTCTATCCGGGGTTCAGGCTTTACGTGAAGGATCTCGGCGACGTGCTTACCCTGCGCGCACGCCTTGCCGCGAAGGGCGTGGACACATACACGCACGCCGAGGAAATCGCCCAGATCGAGAGCCTCGAAAAGGCCCTCAACGCCGTCTTCCTGGCCATCTGCGCCGCGGCGGCCCTCGGCTTCTTCGCCTCCACGGCGAGCAGCGCCATGGCCAGCGTGAAGCGCAAGGAACGCACCCTGGGCCTTCTCGAGCTCACGGGCTTTTCCACCGGCTCGCTCATGCTCTTCCCCCTCATTCAGGTGGAGCTCACCGCCTTCTTCGGCACGCTCCTGGCCTCAGGCGCCTATCTGGGCTTCTCCTGGCTTATCAACCATCTCTTCGCCTCGTCCCTGCAGGGACTCGAGAGCGTGTGCCTGCTCCTGCCGCGCCACTTCGGCATGGCCCTGGCCTGTGCCATGGGACTCTCCTTCCTGGCTGCCTTCGGGCCGGCCCTGAAGAGCACGCGCATCCAGCCCTCCGAGGTCATACGCGATGTGTAGCGAAGGGAAAAAACCGGACTGAAATACCGGCTGCCACCGGACAGGCCCATTCCTGTCCTTTCGTTTTTTCCCTTTCCCTTCCGCATTTCTCTCACTGATGTATATTATGAGAAAGCCACGAAGACAGATATCCGAGGTTGTCACGCGATGTTTTTAAAAAGCTTTACCACAGGCAAAACACGAATGGCGGCGCTCACCCTCACACTCGCCCTTGGCGCGGGCCTTCTCGCGGGGCCCCTGGCAGGGGAAGCCGTCGCGGGGCTCACCTCGAAAGGCCAGACCTCGAAGGCCGACGCCATGAACCCGGAGAGCGACGCCGCGGACATCATCCTGCCCATGCCGGGCGGCGTGACCATGGCCTTCCGCGCCGTGGCCGTGGACGCCAACGGCTTTCTCTGGGACAAGACGGTCAGGCCCGGCACGAGCGATGCGGCCGATAGCCGGGGCTTCTACGACGGCCGCTACACTACCGGTATTTCAGCGCCCTTTTCTGCCGCCGACGTTCCGGCAAGCTGGAAAAAAGGCACGCCCCCGGACAGTAAATTCTTCTACCTCATCGCAAAATACGAGGTAACCCGCCTGCAGTGGCGCGCCGTCATGGACGAAAACGCGGACACGAAGACCCCGAAACCTGATGATGCCCTGCCCGTCACGGACATCACCTGGTTCGACGCCGTGAATTTCACGCAGCGCTGGACGGACTGGCTTCTCAAAAACAGCCCTGATGCCCTGCCGTCCTTCAAGGGCGACACACGCAATACGGCCTTCGTGCGCCTGCCTACGGAAGTGGAGTGGGAATACGCGGCCAGGGGCGGACAGAACGTGCCGAGCCAGACTTTCCGCGATGACTTCTTCCCCATGGCTGACGGCACGCAGATACGCGATTACGCCGTCTATCAGGTCGAGAAAACGTCCCACGGCGCCGAAAACATCGCGAAGGTGGGCTCCCGCCGTCCCAACCCCCTGGGGCTTTACGACACAGCCGGCAACGCGGCAGAGATGACCATCGACATGTTCCGTTTCTCCGTGGGCGGCAGGCTCCTCGGATCAGCAGGCGGCTTCGTGCGCAAGGGCGGCTCCTTCCTGTCAGGCGTTGAGGAGATCACTCCCGGCCGGCGCGAGGAAATTCCCTTCTTCCAGAAAAATGGCGCCTTCAAATCCAGGGATCTCGGTTTCAGGCCTGTCATTTCCGGCATCAACACGCCTGGTGGCAGCAGGCCATCCGAACTCCTCGCCGAATACAAAAAGGCCGGGACCACGGACGCCCAGTCCGCCCCGCAGTCAGGCCAGCGCGTCACTCCGGCCGCGGCGTCCACGCCCGAGGCTGAACTCGACAGGCTCATTGCCGATGCCCAGAACGAAGGTATCCGCAAAAACCTGCTCGCCCTGAAATCTTCCATCAAGGAACGCAGCATCATTCAGGAACGCGGCCGCCAGGCCGAGATCATCGCCCGGCTCACGTCCTGCGTCTCCTACCTCGAGTCCCTGCGCAACTACAATTTCCGCCTGAATATGGTCGCGTACCTCGAGCAGCAGATAAAAAACAACACCACCATGGGAGAAAAAGAAAGGGAAAGACTGGCGAAGACGCAGCACCATACCCTGGAAACGGTACAGGAGACCTCGAAGAAAACTCTGGCCTCATACCGCGCGACCCTGGAAGATATCGCCGACGCGCCAGACGATCTGGTTGACAGATCTCTGAAATCGCTTGCCTCCGACTACGGGAAAGGCAAGGATATGTTCAGCCAGCGTTCTCTGAACAACCTGATGATCATCAGGGAGCACTGCAGTCTGCTCCGCCAGCACAGGAAACTCACGGACAGTGACATTCAGGCTGATATCAAAAAATCGGACAAGCTCTTAGACTGAGAGGAAGCAACATGGCAGATAAACCCCGTATCGGATGGATTGGCACAGGCGTCATGGGACACAGCATGGCCGGGCACCTCATCGAAGCAGGCTACAGCCTCACCGTCTTCAACCGTACGCCCTCAAAATGCCAGTCTCTGGTGGAAAAGGGCGCTGCTCCGGCCGGTTCTCCCCGCGAGGTCGGCGAAAAGTCAGATGTCGTCTTCACCATGGTGGGCTATCCCGCTGACGTGGAATCCGTGACCATAGGTCCCAACGGATGCCTGGACGGCATGAAAGCAGGATCCATCCTGTGTGACATGACAACCTCGAGCCCGACCCTTGCAGGGAAAATCGCGAACCGCGCAGCCGTGAGCGGCGTCATCTCCCTGGATGCCCCTGTGACAGGCGGCGACGTAGGCGCGATGAACGCGACCCTGTCCATCTTCGTCGGCGGCAGCGATGAGGGCTACGCCCGCATCCTTCCCCTGCTTCAGATCATGGGACAGAAAATCCTGCACTGCGGCAGATCCGGCATGGGCCAGCAGGCCAAACTGGCAAACCAGATCGCCATTGCCAGCGTCATGTTCAGCGTCTGCGAATCCCTGATCTACGCCCAGCAGGCGGGCCTCGACGTACGCAAGTGGCATGAACTTGTTTCCGTGGGCGCGGCAGGCAGCGTGGCCATGAAGACGCTCGGATCCCGCATCATGGACGGCGATTTCCGCCCCGGTTTCTTCATCGATCACTTCGTCAAGGATCTCGGCCTTGTTCTCGAGGAATGCCGCCGCATGCACCTCGTCCTGCCCGGCGCCACCCTGGCCGAACAGTTTTACCGCAGCATGCAGGCCAAGGGCCACGGCAGGGAAGGCACGCAGGCCCTGGTGCGCGCCCTGGCGGAATTCTCCGGCAAGGTGTGGACGCCTCTTATCGGCGGCTAAAACACGTCCTTTTATTAATATCCCATCCCGGCGGGTAAGACCCGCCGGGATATTTTTTCCCGCGGCTTGCCAAAAGCTCTTCTGTCTGTTTTTCTGGACGCATGCGTTATACACGACAGCAGCTCCTCAGCACTCTTTCCCGGCTCGTTCCGGCCGAAGCGCGTGAAATCGGAAAGCGCGCCGGCCTGCTTGGCCTCTCTGTCTGCCTGCCTCTCTGCATGTACGGCGACGCGGCGGACTGCTGGTTCACGGGAGGCGAGACGGGCGGCGTCTCCTACGAAGAAAAAGGCCGCACCTGGCACACGCTGTCTTCGGCCGAAGGATTCGTCGAGGAAGGCACGGCCTCCTGGTACGGCGACGACTTTGACGGAAAGCCTACGGCCTCGGGAGAAATCTACGATCAGGACGCGGCCACCTGCGCCCACAAGATCCTGCCCCTGCAGACCAGAATACGGGTCACGAACCTGCGCAACGGCAGAAGCGTGGTGCTGCGCGTCATTGACCGCGGCCCTTTCGTGGCCCACCGCGTGGTCGATCTCTCCCGCACGGGGGCCAGACGGCTTGGCATTGAGAACTCGGGGATCACCCGGGTCCGCATCCAGGCCCTGCCCTGACAGACAGAAAAAACGCTTTTTTCCCGAAATCGCTTGACAGAAACGGCCCTCAGGCGTAGACCCATTCGTACCAGTCGGGATGTAGCGCAGTCTGGGAGCGCACTTGAATGGGGTTCAAGGGGTCGAAAGTTCAAACCTTTTCATCCCGACCAACTGGAAAATCAGGGACTTACGTGAAAACGCGAGTCCCTTTTTTTGTATCCTCCGCTCCCGTTGTTCACCCCTCCTCCCCGCGTAACGGGGCCGTTCAGTTTCCAGAACGGCCGCCGGCTCTCCCCCGTCAGAGGCCCTTCTCTTCCGCCGGCGTACCGTTCCCATCGGGGGATCAGGGAACAGTTATTTTTCCGCCAAGCCAGGTATCCCCCGGACGGGGAAGGCGAAGGAGCCCCTCCCCTGCAGCCCAGCTGCCCCAGCGCTATTCCGGGGTGAGTCTTTCCGGCCCCGGATGGGCCAGTCAGGGGCACGTTTTCATCACTGGCCGCCCCCCGGAGGGGGTCAGTTTTCGTTCAGGGGGCAATTTTTTTTCGCCTTACAGTCAGGCTTGGTTTCGCAGCATGTGTAGAATTGGGTATGCTTTTCCTTCTGCATCCAATTCAGAACGGGTTACTACTGAAAATCCCATATGCCGGTAGAAACCTACAGCCTGTCTGTTCTGTTCGTTTACATCGACTTTGCAGGCCTGCAGTTTTTCTATGGCATACGTAACGAGCTTCCTGCCGATGCCCTTTCCCCGCCAGTCATTATGGACGAACAGCATTTCGATGTTACGTCCCGCCACACCCATAAAGCCGGCCAGACGCCCGTCCTGCTCAAATCCATACAGGGCAGCGTGCTGGAAGTAGGCAGGAAGATTCTCTTTGTAGTACAGGAAATCTTCACGCTCCAAAAAATCGTGCGTGTTCAGCACGGCACTTTCCCAAATATCCATAAGGGCTGGATAATCCGTTTTTCTGACTTCTCTAATCATGGTATCCAATAAAATCCAAAGCAGCGTGTCAATTGCCCTTCGGCGGGAGACGGAGGATAATGTCAGGCGATCGCTCAATGGGATCCACTAAATGATCGTTTATTGGCCCCGCCGCGCCAGCTGCCGGGGGCATGGGAGCATAAGGAAAGTCATGCCCCTGCCCGTGTGACAGGACTTTTCCCGGAACAGCCTGAAAAAAGGAAGCGGCAGGCCCGCTGTCTTATTATGCGAGCCTGCCGCATTCAAAAGACCGGAATATCACTCCGGCTTTTTTGGAAAAGAAGATATCCTGTTACTTCGTTTCCGCCGTGTCAGAAGAGGAAGCGGAATCCAGGGGATTCTCCTGCTGTCCGCCGGGGACTTCCTTGCCGCAGCGCTTTTCCGCATTCCTGATGCAGTAGTACTGGTAGAAGATGGGCATAATGAGGCAGAAAATCCAGCTCATGCTGCATCCGACGCCCTCTTCCATCATGAAGCGCTCGATATAGCCCTTGGACATGAGGGAAAGCGCGATAAGGATGACGAGCTCCACCAGGCTGATGACAGCGAAGACGGTGCCGGCCCAGCCAAGGGTGACGGGAAGCTGGGCTATGCCGGTTTCCTTCAGGCTGCTGAAGACGCGGTCATACTGTGCCATAAGCAGGTTGGCGTTCCACATCATGAGAGCGATGCCGATGATGACGAGAACAACCATGATCCCGGCCTGGGGGTAACGCTTCTTGAGGCGCTTGGACATGTCATAGCAGAAGTAGGCGAAGAGGAAGTTGCCGGTAATGAAGTTGAGGAGCACAAAATCGATGGTGCGCATCCTCACGCCAAAAAATTTCGCGCCGAAGGTGTCGTTCCTGTCTTCCAGGGTGATGCCGGCTTTGCTCTCATTCTTCCAGATGTAGAAGCGCCAGCCCGCGATGACCGCGAAAACAATCCAGCACATGATAAAAGTCAGAAGATCCATACTACCTCCAAGAAGCTGTTTTGCTGCGCCGGGCAGGACAGAAAAAGAGGCCGCGTACCTCCGCCGCCCGCATCCTGCAGGCACAGGTGCCTTTTGCTTACAAGTTGGGAAAAAAATAACAATCAGCGGATTTTTTGGCAACAGACAGGTGTCAGAAAGACCCCAGGCCGGGCGTCAGAAAACAAAAAAAAGCTCCCGCGTCCCGAAGGACCGAGAGCTTCTGATTCAGATAAAATCCGGACTACTTGAGTTCGGAGAAATACTTGATGGTGCGCACCATCTGGCTAGTGTAGGAGTTTTCGTTGTCGTACCAGGACACGACCTGCACGAGGGTCTTGTCGCCCATGGGCAGAACCTTGGTCTGGGTGGCGTCGAAGATGGAGCCGGCGGTGCTGTTGACGATATCCTGGGAGACGATGTCGTCGGTGTTGTATTCAAAGGAAGGAGTCTCTTCCTTCTTCATCTGGGCGTTGACTTCGTCAGCGGTGACCTTGCCCTGCACGACGGCGTCGAGGATGGTGGTGGAGCCGGTCGGAACCGGGACACGCTGGGCGGCGCCGTTCAGCTTGCCGTCAAGCTCGGGGATGACGAGGCCGATGGCCTTGGCAGCGCCGGAAGAGGTGGGAGTGATGTTGACAGCGCCGGCGCGGGAGCGGCGCAGGTTGCCCTTGCGCTGCGGGCCGTCGAGGATCATCTGGTCGCCGGTGTAGGCGTGAATGGTGGTCATGAAGCCGGATTCGATGGGGCAGAGGTCATTGAGGGCCTTGGCCATGGGAGCGAGGCAGTTGGTGGTGCAGCTGGCCGCGGAGATAATCTGATCGGTGGGCTTCAGGATCTTGTGGTTGACGTTGAAGACGATGGTCGGAAGGTCCTTGCCGGCAGGAGCGGAGATAACGACCTTGCGGGCGCCGGCCTTGATGTGGGCCATGGACTTTTCCTTCGACGTATAGAAGCCGGTGCACTCGAGCACCACGTCGACTTTAAGATCGGCCCAGGGAAGATTGGCGGCGTCCTTTTCCTTGTAGATGGTGATTTCTTTGCCATCGACTTTGATAGACGTTTCCGTGGCTTCGACGGTGCCGGGGAACTTGCCATGGGTGCTGTCGTACTTGAGAAGGTACGCAAGCATCTTCGGGCTGGTCAGGTCGTTGATGGCCACGATCTCATATTCGGGATCTTTAAACATCTGACGGAAAGCGAGACGGCCGATGCGGCCGAAACCATTGATAGCTACTCTTACAGCCATGACGTAAAGCCTCCTGGGAAAAGTTGTGAACCGTTGCGGAACTGCCAGCCTGCGGACGCGGTCGCCCGTGCTCCCGGGCAGGCGGCCTCGGGAAGAAAAATCCCTTCCGCCCTGTATATAAACACAAGTTTCCCTTCTGGCAACGCCGCATAAAGAGAATAAAACGCTTCTGCTGTCAGCAGATGGTGATCCTTTCGAGATCGTCCGGCACGTATATCCTGCCGCCGAAAAAGGCACGGCCCTCTTCAGTGTAGAGTTCCCTGCGGCGCGGGAGATTTCTGTCTTCAGTGTGGTAGAGAATGAGATTTTCCACGCCCATGCGCTCCGCGTTCTCACAGGCTTCCTTCACTGTGGAATGGAGCTTTTCGTGCGGCGTGAAGATATCGCTCTGGGACTCGAGGCAGAAAGCCTCGTGCATGAGCCACGCGCTTCCCCTGGCGTACGGTTCCCCGGAAGGGCTCAGGGGCTCGTCGCCGAGGCAGGTAAATTTTCCGCAGGGGAGGAACATGGAAAAACCGAACTGCTTCGCCTTGACGGAACGCACGTCGAAGAAAACGGTCTTATGCCCGAGGATTTCCCTCTCCTCCCCGTCAGCCACGGGCACAAAAAGCACGCGGGAACCTATGTGCCGCGTCTCCTTTTCGCGGATCAGCATCATGACGATGGAGCGGATGATATCAAGGAGTTCCTGGTGGGCGCAGACCGTAAGCGTGCCCCTGTAGGTGCCTCTGTTGATGTTCTGGCAGATGGTGCGGATCATCCAGATGACGCCCATGACGTGATCCACATGCTTGTGCGTCACATAAATGGTATGGATTTCATCCACGGAGACGCCCGCCTTTTCAAGCTGGACGAGAATGCCGTTGCCGCCGCCGGCGTCCACGAGCAGGCGTTCCCCGTTTCCGCTGAGCAGAAAACACGTATTGTAGCAGCGGGTCACCATGGCGTGGCCGGTGCCGAGCATAAGAAGTTCCATTTGCCGTCCTCCCCGGAAGAAAAAAGTTCCGCAAAGAGCTACCGCCTCCCGCTTTTCACGTAAAGCCCCGGAGGACGCGGCCAGTATGCAGAGAGGCGTTTTTCCGCGGGGCAGACGCATCAAAAAATCAGGTGACGGCCGGGCTCCGGACGAAAAGAGGAGCCGGCCCGGGGAAGCTCCGTCCGTGGGCCATCATATTATTTCACTGACGCCGGGGAAGACCGGGAGCCGCGGATAACGGGATGGGGATGCCGGACAGGGCGTCACAGGGCGCACGGAATCTTCCCTGTTCCGGATTGCAGGCCCAGGCTGAGCCAGATGCGTCAGCCATGTGTTTTTCTGCCTTTTCTCTAGACATCCTTCAGGAGGATAGTTATTATTAATCAGGCCAGAGGTCTAAGTATTGTCAGACAGGCAGACTGCGCCGAGATAAAAATTCCGGCGCAAACGGGTTTCTCCCCTCTCAAGAAAAACATTTTCCTGCCCGTACTGCCCCTGCAGACGCCTCCTCTGGCACGGCTGATAACTGTATCCGCTGCGGAGGGCACCAGAAATACGCCTGTGGGATGGGCTGTCCCGCACACGTACCCAGTCCGGTGTTTTCCCAAGCAGAAACCATCAACAGAGGATTGTGTTACTGCCGCCACAAGGCGAAGGGGCATAGAAATGTACAGAGTAAACGACCTGGTGGTTTACCCCGCTCAGGGCGTGGGCAAGATCAACCGCATAGACAGCAAGTCCATGGCGGGAACCAGCTGCGACTTTTACAGGGTCTGCATTCAGAACAGCAATATCACGCTGATTGTTCCGGTAAAGAACGCCCAGAATGTCGGACTGCGCCGTCTCGTCAGCAAGGACAAAGCCTCCCGGATACTCGAGGCACTGAAGAACGGCACAGACAAGCCGGTCTTCGTCGGCCAGAACTGGAACCGGCGGTTCAGGGACTACATCGACAAGATGAAGAGTCCGGATCTGAAGGTTGTCGCCGGTGTCCTCCACGAGCTTCTGGTTATAGGACGCAGGAAGGATCTGTCCTTCGGCGAACGCCGCCTGAAGGAACAGGCCATGAGCCTTGTGGCCGGCGAGCTTTCCGAAGTGCTCGGCATCAAGGAAGAGGACCTGAAGAAGGCGCTCTATGACCTTTACGCGCCCGTCGCGCCTGACGCCGGTGCCAGGGTGGCACCCGCTTCCGGAGAAGCCGGGCGCGCGCACAGAGCCTGAGGACCGGAGCACAGGAAGAAGCCTCCACACATACCAGAAAAACGGACAGGAACGCCCGCAAAGAATATCCTCCTTTCCTGTCAGCAGAAGAAGGGCTTCCTGTCCGCATTATCCTGACAGTCCATCGCATTATTTCCATCCCGGCAGGCCGTCCAGCGCGCAGCAGAGGCCCGGCACATCCCCATTCGGGGAACGCCGGGTGCGCAGCCGTCTTTCCCGGGACTCAGTAAAAGAGGTAATCATGTCATTTATCAGTATTGACGCTTCGCGCTGTCTCGGAGATGGTCTCTGCGTGCGGGACTGCGTCTGTCACTGCATACGGATGAAGGACGGCCGCGCCTATTTCAGGGATCTCGCGGGATGCGCCTGCATCCGCTGCGGGCACTGCGCCGCCATCTGCCCGGCCGGCGCCGTAAGCATGGACGGTCTGGAGGCCGGCGTCCTTCCCAGGGTGCCGGAGAACACCATCACGGCTGACGATTTTTCCGGGCTGGCCAAATCCCGCCGCTCCACGCGCCTTTTCGAGGACAGGCCCGTGCCGAGGGAACTCCTCCGCAGGGCCCTGGACACGGCCCGCTACGCCCCCACAGCCAAGAATGTCCAGGGAGTGGGATGGGTGGTTCTCGATGACCGCGCCAAGATCCAGGCGCTGGCTGCCGTCACCATCAACGCCATGCGCGGCATGAAGGGCTTCCAGAATGAGTGCGCCGCCTTTGACAGGGGCCGGGACGTCATCCTGCGCCACGCCCCCTGCGTCATCTTCGCCCACGCGAAGAACGAGACAGACGGTCTGTGCTTCTCCGACTGCGCCGTGGCTCTCACCTATCTCGAGTTCATGCTCTACACCCTGGGACTCGGCACCACCTGGGCCGGGTACGTCGTCGAAACGGCGCAGAAGACTCCTGCCATCCGTGACTACCTCGGCCTTCCCGAGGGGCACAACATCTTCGCCGGGTGCATGGCCGGCTACCCCTCCGTGAAGTATCTCCGTATTCCGGAACGCAGACCCGCGGTTGTGGACTGGATATAAAAAGATAGTAATAAAGTAAGAATAGTTTTCTAAACACAAAACGAAACGATTATTCTTCTTTAGAGGAAGTCTCTGACTGGGGGAGCGCCGCGGCGCTCCCTCTTTTTTTCCCCACAGGGAAAGATTTGCGGCACAACTTTGTGTCATTTGCCGAAAAAACCATGTAATTTTGCGCCACTGCTTGACTACAGCCTCCGAATTCATAGAATTATTTCGTAGAAGCCCGAGTTCTGCATTTCCATACGGGTACAGGTTTTCCCCTTTTCCCTCGCTCCGTCACAGCCCTGCCACAAACGCACGGCAGGATATGGATCCGCCCACGAAGATATCCGCTCCTTTGTCCGATCGGCGTGCTGAATTGCCCGGAGGTTTTTCTCATGTTCAGCTGTCAGACTCCAGAACTTCAGAATTCAGACCGTTCCCTCCGCACCGAATGGCTGGAATGTAACGGCACAGGCGACTACGCTTCAGGCACGATCACCGGCTGCAACAGCCGGCGCTACCACGGCCTCCTTGTCGCAAATCTCGATCACATAGGCCGCCATGTCCTTCTTTCCGGCATGGAAGACTGGCTCGTCACGGAAAACGGCAGGATACCGCTCTCCAGCCGCAAACACCCCAACGCCATCTATCCGGATCCTTCCGGCAGTCTGAAAACCTTTTCGGCTTCACCGTACCCGACTTTTGTCTTCGAGGGCCCTGGGTTCCGCCTCACGCGCTCTCTCATGCTGGTAAGGGACAGGCACACCGTTCTCATCCGCTACAGCCTGAAGAAAACCGACAGCAGTGCCCCGGCCCTGAAATGCACCCTTGAGGCCGCCCCGCTTCTGGCTTTCCGCGGCTATCACGATCTGACCCACGCCAATATGGATCTGCAGGTCAAGACCTATCCCGTATGGCAGGGATTCAAGATTCAGCCCTACAACAGCCTCCCGCCTTTCTTCATGCAGTGCTCCGGCACCTTCGACTTCCTGCCCTCCCCCGACTGGATCTATAATGTGGAGTATCCCTTCGACCAGGAGCGCGGCTTCGACTACCAAGAAGATCTCTTCTCTCCCGGCCTCTTCGAAATCACGCTGACGCCCGGAAGGGACGTGATCCTCTCCGCCTCAACGGAGGAAATTCTCCCGCCGCGCGGCACGAAAAAAACGGTGCCCCTGCGCGAGATCTGGAAGAAGGAAGAAAAGGAGCATCTCAGGGGGCGGGCCGATACCGCCTCTCTCGCGGACTTTCTGGAGGCCCAGTGCGGCGTCTTCCTCATCAAGGATACGCGCGGTCAGGACGCCCTTCTCGCGGGCTACCACTGGTTCGGCTCGTGGTCCCGCGACGCGCTCATTTCCCTGCCGGGCTGCGCTTTTCTCGGAGGGCGCCTCGAAGAGGGCATGGCCGTGCTGAAGCGCATCACGGCGAGTATCAGCGACGGCCTCATCCCCAATACGTTCACCGTTGACGGCGCGCCGTCGGGGTATGACTGCATTGATTCCTCCCTGTGGTACGCCTGGGCCGTGCAGTCCCTCCTCTCCGCCATATCGAAGCACCGCGGCGAGGCAGCCCTCAGGAAGGAAGTTCTCGGTTTCGCTGCCCCGGCCCTCTACGGCATCATCGGCGCCTACAGAAAGGGGCACATTCTCTTCGTCTCCGCGGACGAAAGCGGCTTCCTGGACGTGGGAACGCCGAACACCCAGCTCACCTGGATGAACGTGCAGATTAACGGCAGGCCGGTCACGCCGCGCAACGGCCATCCCGTGGAAATCGAGGCACTGTGGTACAATACCCTGGCCCTGGCGCACCACATCGCCCTGCAGAGAAAGGATCCCGATCCCTGCAGCGCGAAGGAACTTGCCGCCATGCGGACGGTCTTCAGAAAACGCTTCCTGCTTCCGGACGGCTCCCTGCGCGACGTCTGGCGCAGTGAGGAGGACGGCGGCCCGGACAATTCCGTGCGTCCCAACCAGCTGTTCGCGGCGGCCCTGCCCTTCCCGGTTCTCGAGCCGGAGAAGGCGGAGGGGGTCGTGAAAATTGCGAGGGAAAAGCTCCTCACGCCCTTCGGCCTGCGCACGCTCTCTCCCGATGATCCGGCCTTCTGCCCGGACTACGCGGGAAGCCCCGCGGAGCGCGGCAGAAGCTACCATCAGGGCACGGTCTGGCCATGGCTCCTCGGCGTCTACGCTGATGCCCTCTTCAAAACCACCGAAGCCGTGAGCGCCGGGAAAAGGACCGTCATGACCGGGGTTGTCACGGATTTCCTGAATACCATCTCGCCGCTTTTCACAAGACATCTCTCGGAATCCTGTCTTGGCCATATCTCGGAAATCTTCTCCGGCACCGAGCCCTGGGCGCCGCACGGCAGCATCGCCAAAGCCTGGAGTGAGGCCGAGGTCTACCGCGCCCTGCTCCTCGCCCGCGCGGCCGATCCGAAAGCGTACGAACGCTGGGAGAAGCACCTGAAATGGAGGAATGACTAATGCGAGTGCTCATGTTCGGGTGGGAATTCCCGCCATACATCAGCGGCGGTCTCGGATCCGCCTGCGAGGGAATGGTCAGAGCCCTCACCGGCAGAGGCACCCAGGTCATTTTCGTCGTCCCCAAACTGCTTTCCGGTGAAGGATCTGACGAACCGGGCGGCCTCTCCATGCGTTCGGCCTCGGGCATCGTGGTTCCTGGCGGCGGGGGCGGATCCGAAAAGGAAATCTTCACGGACACGAGGACCTTCTTCAAAAAGAACCTGAAGCTCGAGTACCTCGATTCCAGCCTTACGCCTTACATCACTCCGCAGACGTACGCGAAGACGCGCGAAGAGCTTGAGCGCGGGCAGAAGACCACGACAGAGGAGAAGACCGTCACGTGGCCCGGAGCTCCGGACGTAACCCTGACCCTGCACGGCGGCTACGGGAAGGATCTGCTGAGCGAGGTCTACCGCTACAGCCTCGCGGCCCAGGTGCTCGCCAGGAGGGAGAACTTCGATGTTATCCACTGCCACGACTGGATGACCTATCCCGCCGGCATCATGGCCAAGCGCGTCAGCGGCAAACCGCTCGTGGTGCATGTACACGCCACCGAAGCCGACCGCAGCGGCGAGCACATGAACCCCGTGGTCTCCCACATCGAGTGGGAGGGGATGACCGCGGCCGACAGGGTCGTGTGCGTCAGCCACTTCACCAAGAATCTCGTCATGCGCGTGTACAAAATTCCGGAGAGCAAGATTTCCGTAGTGCACAACGCCGTGTCCCGCCGCGAGGCGGGCCACATCTATCACAACGCGGACCGCGGCAGCAAAGCCAGGCAGGTCCTCTTCATGGGACGCGTAACCTTTCAGAAGGGGCCGGACTACTTCGTGGAGGCCGCACGTCTCGTGCTCAACGTCATGCCCGACGTGCGCTTCGTTGTCGCCGGCTCAGGTGACATGCTGCGCTCCATCGTGGCCCGCGTGGCCCACTACCGCATGGGCCACAGATTCACGTTCACGGGCTTTCTGAAGCACGACGAGGTGGACCGCATGTACGCGTCGAGCGACCTCTACGTCATGCCCAGCGTTTCCGAGCCTTTTGGCATAGCGCCCCTCGAAGCGATGGTGTATGATGTTCCCGTGCTCATGAGCAAACAGTCCGGCGTCTCCGAAGTCATCCACAACGCCCTCAAGGTCGACTTCTGGGACGTGAGAAAAATGGCAGACCGCATCTGCGCTGTCCTCGCCTATCCGGCCCTCGGCCGCTTCATCGCGAAAAACTGCGCGGAGGAACTCAAGCACATCCGCTGGGAAAATGCGGCCGTCAAACTTGAACAGATATACGCCGACCTTGTGAAGAGAGGAAACTGACATGCCTTCCGTTTGCTTTTATTTCCAGGTCCATCAGCCGTACCGTCTGCGTCATTATTCCTTCTTCGACATTGGTCACAACCATATTTACGAGGATGACGAGGCGAACCGTTCCATCATGCGCAAGGTGGCCCAGAAGTGCTACCTGCCCATGAACGACCTTCTCTACCGCCAGATAAAGAGGCATGACGGCGCCTTCAAGGTGTGCTTCTCCTTCTCCGGCGTCTTCATCGATCAGATGGTGCAGTTCGCGCCCGACGTGCTCGAGAGCTTCCAGAAGCTCGTGGACACGGGCTGCGTGGAAGTGCTTTCCGAGACCTACGCCCATACCCTGGCCTTCCTCTTCTCCATGGACGAGTTCAGGGCCCAGATCGATGAGCACGACCGCCTCGTGAAGAAATACTTCAACGTCACGCCCACGGCCTTCCGCAACACGGAGCTCATCTACAACAACGATATCGCGAATGTCGCCGAGGAAAAGGGCTTCAGGGCCATCCTCACGGAGGGCGCGGATCAGGTCATCAACTGGCGCAGCCCCAATTTCGTCTATCAGCCGAGCACCTGCCGCCGTATACGCCTGCTCCTCAAGAACTACCGGCTTTCCGACGACATCGCCTTCCGCTTCTCCAACCGCGCGTGGGAGGAATATCCGCTCAGCGCCGAAAAGTACACGAGCTGGCTCTTCTCCCTCAACGGACAGGGCGAGACCATCAATCTCTTCATGGACTACGAGACCTTCGGTGAGCACCAGTGGGAGGCCACCGGCATCTTCGACTTCATGGAAGCCCTGCCCGGCATGGTTCTGAAGAACAAGGACTTCTCCTTCGCCACACCGACCGAAGTGGCTGATCACTGCTCGCCCATGGCGAGGCTCGATATCCCCCGCTTCATCTCCTGGGCCGACGCCGAGCGCGATCTTTCGGCCTGGCGCGGCAACGATCTGCAGGACGACGCCCTCGGGGCTGTCGCGGCGCTCGAGAATAACGTGAAGCGGACCGGCGACGAGGGGCTTATCCGCACCTGGCGCCGGCTCACCACCTCGGACCACTTCTACTATATGTGCACCAAGTTCTTCTCGGACGGCGACGTGCACAAGTACTTCTCTCCATACGACTCCCCCTACGACGCCTACATCTTCTACATGAACGTGCTGGCCGATCTCGAGCAGACCGTAAAGCAGCGCCTCGGCGTCACAGTATAATCCCCCCCTCTTTTCCCGGGCCGGCTGCCTTCCTGGCGCCGGCCCGTTTCCGTACGCCCGGCATGGCCGCGTTCCGGAGAGTGAAAATCCAGGACCTGCCCTGCAGGCGGGAAAATTACGGACGCGCATCAGAGGACTGCAGGACACGGCGGCATCGCTGCCGCCTGATACAATGACGCCCGATCCGGGGAGAAAACAGTGCCCGGCTGTTCCCTGCAGGTTCGTAAAAATCAGGAAACCGCCGCGCACCTGACGGTACGCGCGGGGGTATGAAAGGAAAGAGCTTTGGCCGGAGTTCCCTCCTGTTCTGTCTCTCTCAGCCCCCCTTTCCGGCCCCCAGCCTCTTTCCGCGGGACTGCTTCCTGCAGACCGCGCCAGACCGTCATTTCCTTCTTGCCAAAATGGAACTTAGATTTCATTCTCCAGAGAGAAAACAACGATCCCGTTCCCTCCCGCAGCGCCTCTTCCCCTCAGTGCGGACGGAAAAGGACTGACGCAAACCATTTTTCACAGCTCTTCATGCTTTTAGGAGGCTCTTGATGGATTATGGCAATATCACGCTGTTTGAGACCTCTTGGGAAGTCTGCAATAAAGTAGGCGGCATCTACGCCGTCGTCAGCAGCAAAGCCCTTCAGGCCATCGAAAACTTCGGGGAGAATTACTGGCTTCTCGGACCGGATCTGGGCAACAACCCTGATTTCGAGGAAGACAGCGACCCCGTCATCGAGACCGTCGGCAAAATCCTCAAGGCGCACAACCTGAAATGCCGCCTCGGACACTGGAATATCCCCGGCAAGCCCAAGGTCATCCTGGTCAATTTCCGCAACCGCTACGACCAGAACCAGCTCCTCTACGAATACTGGAAGGAATACCAGGTCGACTCCATGTCCGGCGGCTGGGACTACATCGAGCCGGTCATGTTCGCCACGGCCTGCGGCGAGGTCATCGCGACCATCTACCAGCACATGCTCGAGCCCATAGGCTGCCCGGCCATAGCCCAGTTCCACGAATGGATGTGCGGCGCCGGACTCCTCTACCTCAAGCGCCACTGCCCGCCCGTGGGGACGGTCTTTACAACGCACGCCACCATGCTCGGCCGCTCCCTCTCCGGCAACGGCCGCGACCTCTATTCCATGCTGGCCACCAAATTCGATCCCCGCAGGGAAGCGGCTTCCCTCGGCATTACGGCCAAGTGCTCCATGGAAACAGCCTCGGCCAGGGAAGCTGACTGCTTCACCACGGTGAGCGACATCACGGCCGAAGAAGCCAGCGTCGTTCTCGGCCGGAAGCCCGACATCGTCACCCCGAACGGCCTCGACCTGCGCGTCATCCCCGATTTCTCGAAGGAGCGCACCCGTCCCCAGGCCTACCGCGCCGCTGTCATAAGCTGCGCCGAGAGACTTCTGCGCAGGAAACTCCCCGAACAGACGCGCATCGTCATCATTTCCGGACGCTACGAATTCCATAACAAGGGCATCGACGTCTTCCTGCAGGCCCTCGGCAGGGTGAACCAGGATCTGGCGGATTCCCAGAGCTACATACTGGCCCTCTGCTGCGTCATGGGCGGCCATTCCGGCGTGAATCAGGACGCCGTGTCCGGCGATCCCGCGAAGATGCCGGGGGACGGCAGCCAGTGGATCTGCTCGCATCACGTCCACAACATCAATAACGATCCCATCCTCACGGCCTGCCACACCTACGGACTCAACAACACGGAAAAGGATCACGTCTCCGTGATCTTCGATCCCGCTCTCCTGGACGGGCGCGACGGCTTCTTCAACATGCGCTACGCCGAAGTCCTGGCCGCCTGCGATCTTGGCGTCTTCCCGTCCTGGTACGAGCCCTGGGGCTACACCCCTGAGGAAAGCGTGGCCAGCAGCGTTCCCACCATCACCTCGGATCTGGCCGGCTTCGGCCTCTGGGCCCGTTCCCTGAACAAGGAAAGCTCCGAGCTCGGCGTTTCCGTCCTGCAGCGCCGTCATCAGGGTGACGCCTGCGTGAAAAGCCTCGAAAAGATGATCTCGGACTTCGTCGCCATGCCGGACGAGACCCTCGCGAAGCTCAGGACAGCGGCCAGGGCGACAGCCACGAAGTGTGACTGGTCCTCGTTCTTCCCCTACTACATCAGGGCCTACGATCTCGCTCTCGGCAAGGCACTGGAACACGGCGCGGAACTGCGCGAGGCCGTCTCCGACCACTCAACGCACATCTTCCTCGACGTCTCCTCGCTGACGCCCCTCCTGCACAGCTTCACGTCCCTGACGAGGCTCCCGCGCGCGCTCGGACGCCTGCGCGAACTCGCCAACAACCTCTGGTGGTGCTGGCATCCCTCGTGCTGGCCGCTCTTCATACGCCTCAATCCCCAGATCTGGGAAAGCTCCGGACACAACCCGCTCTCCTGCCTTGAGGAAGCCACGGACGAAACCATCTCGGATCTCGTCTCCGACTCCGCCTACCTTTCCCTCTATGAGGACACGCTCAGGGATTTCGATGAGTACATGTCCCGTCCCGTGCACTCGGAGGGCGCGGTCACGCCCGAGACGCCCGTCGCCTACTTCTCCACGGAATACGGCCTGCACGAGTCCCTGCCCATCTATTCCGGCGGTCTCGGCGTGCTCTCCGGCGACCATCTGAAGAGCTCCAGCGATCTCAATATCCCGCTGGTGGCCATCGGCCTCTTCTACCGCTACGGCTACTTTAAACAGCAGATCGACAAGAACGGCCGGCAAATCGCCATCTACCCGGAGAACGATGTCACCGAGCTTCCCATGGAGCTCGTCAGGGACAGCACAGGCGATCCTCTTGAGGTCAGCCTGCAGCTCCCTGAGCGCAGGCTCTTCGCCAGGGTCTGGCTTGTGCGCGTGGGCACCATCCAGCTCTACCTCATGGACACCAATCTGCCCAAAAATACCCCCGATGACCGTAAAATCACGGACAGCCTGTACGTGGCGGACAGGGACTTCCGCATCCGTCAGGAAATCCTCCTCGGCATGGGCGGCGTCATGCTCCTGAACGAGCTCGGCATCACGCCTTCCGTCTACCACATGAATGAAGGGCACTCCGCATTCCTCATCCTCGAGCGCATCCGCAATCTCATGAACGGTTACCACCTGAGCTTCGAGGAAGCTGGCGAAATCGTCCGCTCGAGCTGCGTGTTCACCACGCATACGCCCGTTGACGCCGGCAACGAGCGCTTCCGCAACGAGCTCATGATGAAGTACTTCTCGGGCTACGCCAACAACATCGGCCTGAGCATGGGCGACTTCCTCAATATCGGCCGCATGACCGGCACGGGCAGCGACTCCTTCGAGATGACCATCCTGGCCCTGCGCTACTCGAGCCGGGCCAATGGCGTGAGCCGCCTGCACGGCGACGTCTCGCGGCACATGTGGCACAACCTCTGGCGCGGCATGCCTATCGCCGAAGTGCCCATCGGACATATCACCAACGGCGTGCACATGCCCTCCTACGCCAGCCCCGAAATCAACTTCCTGCTGACGAGCACGCTCGGCAAGGGCTGGGTCGATCTGTCAAGCCGCGCCACGGGCTGGTACAAGTTCTCCTCCATCCCGGACAAGGTCATCTGGCGCGCCCGGCAGTCCATGAAGGCCAATCTGCTCGACGTCCTGCGCAACAGGCTTCCCGAGTTCTACAAGAAGCTCGGCGTGAGCCGCGAGGACAGCAAAACGGCCATCTCGAAGCTCTCTCCTGACACCCTGCTCATCGGCTTCGGCAGGCGCTTCGCGCCCTATAAGCGCGCCAACCTGCTCTTCGCCGACATTGACCGCCTCGACCGCATCCTGAATTCCTCGGATCGTCCCGTGGCCCTGCTCTTCTCGGGCAAAGCCCATCCCGCGGACAGCCAGGGCATCGACATCATGCAGGAGATCATCCACCACTGCACGGAGAAGCGCTTCCTCGGCCGCATCTTCTTCCTCGAGGACTACTCGCTGGCTATCTCCCGCCTGATGGTGCAGGGCTGCGATGTCTGGCTGAACACGCCGCGCAGGCCTTATGAAGCCTCCGGCACCAGCGGCCAGAAGGCCTCGGTCAACGGCGTGCTCAACCTGAGCATCTCCGACGGCTGGTGGTGCGAAGGCTACAACGGCGGCAACGGCTGGACTATCGGCCCCGTTGTCACCCGTGTGCAGCACAACGACACGCAGAACGACTACTCCGACGCCGAGGCCCTCTACACGCTCCTCGAGGAGCAGGTCATCCCGCTTTACAGCTACCGCAACCAGGACGGCATCCCGGTGCGCTGGATCCGGATGATCAAGGAGTCCATGCGCTCCCTCATCCCCGTCTACAGCTCACACCGCATGGTGCACGATTACCTCGAGATGTCCTACGAGCCCGCGGCCCTGCGCTACAAGGCCATTGAGGCCGACGAGTTCGAGTCCGTGAAGCGCCTTGTGAAGTGGAAGGAAAACATCAGCCAGCGCTTCAGCACCCTCAGAACCGGCCTCCTGCGCGTGGACGGCATGGAAGGAGACACCTGCTCCAGGGGCCAGGACATCCACGTGACCCTGAGCCTCGAACAGGGCGAAATGCAGCGCGACGAGATCCTCGTGCAGCTCGTGGTCGGTCCCTTTGACGGCACCGACTTCATCGGCACCCCGGACATCGTTCCGCTGAGCTTCGAGAGGACGACCAGCGACAAGAGCCTCGTCTACTCCTGCAACTACCAGACCCGCCACAACGGCGTCCACGCCTACGGCGTGCGCGTCATCCCCATCACGCCGGACCTGCCGAGCTACCTCGACAGCCATCTCGTGGTCTGGGCCTAAACGCGGTCTGACACACTGAACAGACACAAAAATCGCCGTCTCCCCTCACAGGGAGGCGGCGATTCTGTTTTTGTGTGAACCGTACGCTGTCATGCAGCAGACAGCGGAATTTTCAGGTTCGCTCCGGGGACCTCCCCGCAGCAGACCTAAAAAGCATCCCAGAAAGATCCGTTCCGGCGCGACACGGCCCTGACACGGCGCGCGGCCTCTTCGATGAGGCCTCTGACGCGCCCCATCTGGCCCTCTTCCGCTGCCCTGTCCGCGGCCCAGCGCACCAGGCTTTCCATGCGCGCGGGATCATCGTCGTAGGCGCCGCGGACCACGTCCTGGAGCGCCGTAAGCCAGTCCGGCTGTCCGAAATCCCTCCGGCCTGGGCCGGATCTGTGCATGAGCATGGCGAAGCGGTCCGAGGCGGCCTGCAGCATATCGGCGAATTCTTCCTGACGCCCCTCGCGGGCCGCCTGTTCCGCAGCGCGGCGCACGATGACCAGCACGGCGCCGGGGTCATTGTCGTACCTGCCCCTGAGAACGTCCTGGACGGCCTCCATGTAGGAAGGCAGGGCGCGCCCGTCGTCAGTGACGTCCACGGGATTTTCCGCTCCATCCGCCTGTCCCTGACGCATGATGCCTGTGACCCTAGCGGAGGCCGCGCTGATCATGTCGCCGTATTCCTCAAGGCGTCCTTCCTGCTCGGCGAGCTGGGCCGCCCTGCGCACGATGGCCAGCATGGCGCGGGGGTCACTGTCATAGGCGCCCTCGAGGACGCCCTGCACGGCCTGCATGTACGGAGGGAGCTCCCCTTCGGAGGCGGGCTGACGCTCGTCGCGGCCGCCGAGAAGCGTGTCCACACGATCAGACGCAGCACCGAGCATGTCCTCGAACTCCTCCGACCGCCCATCCTCAGCCGCGGACATGGCCGCTGAACGCACGAGGGACTGGGCCTCGGCAGGATCCTCATCGTAAAAACCGTCCAGCACCTTTTTCACTTCCTGCATGTAGGGAGGAAGCTCCTCTTCCCCGGCGTCCTCTCCGCCGGCATCTGCGCTTTCCCCGGCCTGCGCGGCGGATTCCTGCACGGGTTCCGCTTTTTCCGGTTCCGGGGTTCCTTCTCCGGACTGCGGCCTGCTTCCGGCCTCTGATCCGAAACCGCCGAGAAGCTTCGAGAGCCTGTCGGCCGCCTGCTGGATACGGGAGCGGTACTCTCCGTCCCTGCCCTGGCGGCGGGCTTCCTGCAGGGCAACGTTGATGATGGGGAAAATGTCCTCCACCCTGTTGTCGTAGCTTCCGTCGTTGACGCGGTCCACGAGGCGCATGTATTCGGGCTCGTCCCTGTCCCCGCGGCCCGGGCCTTCCACTGCGGCAGCGCCTCTGAGAAGGGCGTTGATGTGTGCTGAGGCCTGATCGAACCACGGCCTGAAATCCTGTTCGCGCCCTTCCTGGCGGGCCCGGTCAATGGCGCGTCGCAGAAGCTCGCTCTGGGTCTGCACGTCAGCGAGGCTGCTGCCCGTGTCAAAGCGGCCGGCCGCGATGCCGACGATATCCGCCATCCAGTCAGGCAGACTGGCCGTACCGGGTTCGTCTTGGGCGCTGACACGCCTCAGGGGCACAGCCTGCTCGCCGCCGTCGCCGCGCGTCACCGGGATGCGCTTCGGAGCTCCCTCCGCGCGATCCTCACCGGGAGCCTCCTGAGCGGGGGCGTTCTCTCCGGTCTCACGGGCATCAGAAGCCTCAGATGCGGCCGGGGCTTCAGATTCAGCGGCTTCCCGGAGAGGCCGGGTCTTCTCCGTGCCCGTGTCAGAAGAAACACGGGCCAGAAGATCCGTGAAATGTTCCTGGGCAGCCTTCAGGGGACCGCGCTCCGCGTCGGGGACGTTCTCCCTGTCGGCTCCGGCTATGGCGGCTTCGAGCACATCAAGAAGTTTGTCACGATCCGCGTCGTAGCGGCCCGCCACGATGTCCCCGGCGGCTGCGCGCCATGAAGAGCCGGACTGTCCCTGCGGTCCGGATTCGGGTTCCGCTTCCGCGGCGGATCCGGCGTCATTGCTTTCTTCTGCCGCACCTGATGCCCGGGCCTCCCCTTCCTGACGGGTTCCGGCGCCGTCAGCGGCTCCGGCCGGGGTCTGGGGAGCGGCGCTCCCGCGCAGGCTCTCAAGCTCTCCGAGATATTTACCGAGGCCTTCGTTCGCCTCTGTCTGTCTTTCCAGCATGTAATGCGTGGCCTGGACAAGGCCATCCAGGAGAACGCCGTCGGAAGGCATGCAGTCAAGCCTCTCCATGAGGGAGGTCTGCTCTTCAAGCGCTTCTTCAAGCCTCACGCGGAGGGAGCGCAGTTCCTTAAGCCCCTCCTCCCTTCCCCCGTCGTCCGGAGGCAGGGCGCCCGCGCCGGGAGACGCGGGGGCTTCTCCTTCAGCCTGGCGCATCCTGCCCAGTGTGTCCCTGAGGGCTTTCCAGTAAAGAACATTGCGATCCGAACCGTCACGTAAATCCGACATGGCTCATTCTCCAGCAAAAACATGTAGCGGTGCCGCCCTGAGTCCCGGAGGGCCGGGGGAAGCATCCGAAAACAGAGATAACTACGTTTGCCCGCGCGCGCTAGCCCCGCCGGGGCCGCTTTTTGCGGGTTCAGGGCATTCCCGCGAAAACTCGGGTGATTTGCAAGAGGAGCGGTCTGTGCGATATGTTTCCGGATTATTTTCTGGTTACTCTGGGAGGATACATGGAAAAACCCGCAAAACGCGAACAGCTGGCAAGCCGTCTCGGCTTCCTGCTCATCTCTGCCGGATGCGCCATAGGACTCGGCAACGTCTGGCGCTTCCCCTTTATTACCGGAGAGTACGGAGGGGCCTGCTTTCTCCTGCTCTTTATCGTCTGTCAGCTCATGGTCATGCCGGTCATGATCTGTGAGTTCGCCATCGGCCGCGCCTCGCGCCTTAATCTCGGCATGGCCCTGGGCCGCCTGGAGCCCAGGGGCACGAAATGGCATAAGTTCAGCTGGCTCAACATCGTCGGCATTTACACCCTGCTCATGTTCTACACGACCATCTGCGGCTGGATCGTCCTTTATACATGGTACATGTTCACGGGAACGTTCGAGGGCCTTCCGCCTGACGCCGTGGGAAAGTTCTTCGGTTCCTTTACGGGCAGCGCCGGCCAGATGACGCTCGGCATGTCGCTCTCCGTGCTCTGCGGCGCGGCGGTCTGTTTCCTCGGGCTCCAGAACGGCGTCGAGCGCATTGTCAAATTCATGATGGCCGGCCTCTTCATCATCCTGGTCATCCTGGCCGTGCACTCCATGACGCTGCCCGGAGCTCCGGAGGGCCTCTCCTTCTACCTTAAACCTGATCTTGAGAAATTCAGAAGCATCGGGTTCTTCCCCATCGCCAGCGCGGCCCTGAACCAGGCCTTCTTCACCCTGTCCGTGGGCGTGGGCTCCATGTGCATTTTCGGAAGTTACATCAGCAAAGAGCACTCTCTCCCCGGCGAAGTCTGTTTCATCACGGGCATGGACTTTCTCGTGGCCCTCATCGCGGGCCTCATCATCTTCCCGGCCTGCTTCACCTTCGGCGTGCATCCCTCTCAGGGCCCGGGTCTCGTCTTCGTGGCCCTGCCCAACATCTTCGCCTCCATGGAGAACGGGAGGCTCTGGGGCACGCTGTTCTTCGTCTTTATGAGCTTCGCGGCCCTGACCACGGTCATCGCCGTGTTTGAGAACATGGTGAGCTACTTCATAGACAGGTACGGCATGCACCGCCGCCGCGCCGTCGTGGTCAACGCCGTCCTGCTCTGGCTCCTCTCCCTGCCCTGTGCCCTCGGCTTCAACGTCCTCTCAGGCTTTACGCCCTTCGGACCGGGCTCCTGCGTGCTGGATCTCGAGGACTTCATCATGAGCAATAATCTCCTCCCCCTGGGATCCCTGCTCATCGTTCTCTTCTGCTCCCTGCACAGTGGCTGGGGCTGGGACAATTTCGCGAAGGAAGCCAACGCCGGCACGGGCATCAGGCTGCACGGCCTGCTCAGGGTTTACCTGCGCTGGATCCTGCCTGTCATCATCGTCATTCTCTTCATTTCCGGCTACGTGGACAAGTTCTCCCGCTAACCGGCAGGCCCCGGCGTTCGTTGCCTTGCCCGGGAAAAACTCGTATCTTTTCCCCGTTCTTTTCCCGGATACAGCGTGCCGGGCACCCCTTCCGGGCCGCCGGCAGACATACACGGATCTCTGGCCCGCCAGCCGCGGGCCATGCACAGACTCCAAAGGATTTACCCACATGTTCAACAAAATGCGTCTTCTCACCCCCGGTCCTACGCCGCTTCCCGAACGAGTCCGCCTCGCTCTCGCCAGGGACATGATCCATCACCGCAAGTCTGACTTCCACAGGATCATGAACAATGTGGAAGAAAAGCTGAAACTCCTCTTTGGCACCACCGAACCCGTCATGCCTCTGGCCTGCTCCGGCAGCGGCGCCATGACGGCAGCCGTGTACAGCCTCTTCAAACCCGGCGAAACCGTCATTACCGTTAACGCCGGCAAATTCGGCGAACGCTGGGGCCAGATCGCCAAAAGCCATGGCCTGAAGGTCGTGGAAATCGTGAAGAACTGGGGCGAAGCCGTCAGCGCCAGGGAAATCGAGGAGACCATCCGGAAGACCCCTGAGGCCAAAGGCGTCCTCATCCAGATGTCCGAAACCTCCACCGGTGTCCTGCATCCCATCGAAAGCGTCGCCGCCGTGACCCGTGCCACGGATGTGCTTCTCATTGTGGATGGCATCTCCGGCGTGGGCCTCTCCCCCTGCCCCATGGACAAGTGGGGCATCGACTGCCTGCTCACCGGCTCCCAGAAAGGCCTCATGGTTCCCCCCGGACTGGCCTTCATCGCCCTCTCGGAGCGCGCCTGGAAGCGCTGCGAGGACATCGAGCCCGGCTGCTTCTATTTCGACCTTCCCGCTGAGCGCAAGAAGCTCGCCAAGGGCGAAACCCACTTCACCACGCCCGTGAACCTCATCTGCGGCCTCGAGGAAAGCCTCTCCATGATCTTCGAGAACGGCCTCGACGCCATCTACCGCAAGCAGTGGGCCCTGACCATGCTCTGCCGCCACAGCGCCAAAGCGCTCGGCCTCGAACTTCTGGCAAAGGACAACTTCGCCTGGGGCGTCACCTCCATCCTGCTCCCCGACGGTCTTGACGGCACGAAGATCGTCAAGGACTGCGCCGACAGGTACGGCGTCTATATGGCCGGCGGCCAGGATCAGCTCAAGGGCCGCATCGTCCGCGTGGGCCACATGGGCTGGGTCGACTGGGCCGACGTCGTAGCCGGCATGTACGCCCTCAACCGCTGCATCATCGACAGGGGCGGTTTCTGCGGCTCCCGTGACTTCCTCGAGCAGGGCCTCGCCGCCTATAGAAAGGCTCTCGAGCTCGAGCCCGGCACGCCCGTGCCCTATCAGCTGCACGACTAGGCAGCCCGCTTCTCCCGTATAGAAGAGGCACCCGTCCGTGACGGGTGCCTCTTTTTTTATGAAAACAGCCGGCCGGCAGACCGCCGCGGGCTAGTGGTGATCGTGCCCGTGCGCGTGCTCATGATCATGGTCATGATGGTGCTCATGGTCGTGGTCGTGATGGTGATGTTCCCGCGCGTGCTCGTCAAATTCCCTGAGTTCGCCGAGAGCCATATGGTGGCCGACTTCAAAGGCTTCCTTGAGATCCATGGGGAAGCATTCTTCCCTGTGCTGCTGCTTGTGGGCCTCGTCAAAGACCGGAGCCACGTAGTCGGAATAATCCCTGAACTGCAGGGTATCATAGCACCAGAGCACGTACGGCCGCGTGAAAATGCGTTCGACGAAATTTTCCATGGGACGCAGAAGAGCGGGCAGTCCCGCTGCCCCAGCCTGCTCCTCCGTCACGTTCATGGTGTAAAACATGGACGTGGCCATGCGCTTCGGGGCAATGGAACTCCGGGCAGCGTCATACACGAGATAGGGATAGAGCCAGCGCTCCAGGAAGCAGCGCATCATGCCGCTCAGCCCCATGAAGTAGACGGGTGAGCCCAGGATGACTCCATCCGCGTCAGCAAGCTTTCCGAGCACGGGAGCGAGGTCATCCTTCACGGCGCAGCGGCCGTAGGAGGGGCCGTTCACGCGCTTGCAGGAAAAACAGCTGCGGCAGCCCGTGAAGCTGAGGTCATAGAGGTTGATGAGTTCGGTTTCGGCGTCTTCCCTGGCGTTTTTCACGCCGTCCAGGGCCCAGGAAAGAAGACGGGCCGTGTTGCCCCTTTTGCGGGGGCTGCCGTTGATGGCACAGATTTTCATGGTTTCACCCTCATGGCGCGAAGGCCAGATCTAAAACAGGGAACAGAAAAAAATGACGGCGAAGGGCACGGTGAAATCCAGAACGATGGCGTGCACGATGCTGGTGAAGGCCCAGTCCGATCCCAGGGCGGAGACCATGACGGGCAGGGTCGTGTCCATGGTAGTGCAGCCGCCTATGCTGATGGCGGCGAAGGGTGAAAAACGGGCCACAAGAGGAGAGAGAAGCAGCGCGTACGCCTCGCGGATGAGGTTGCTGATGAGCGCGATAGTGCCGATGTCGATGAAGCCCGCCTGGCTGATGAGGACCGAGGACAGCGAATAATAGCCGAGCCCCGCGCCCACGGCCAGGCACTGCCATACCGAGTAGCCCAGGAAGAGGCAGCAGGCAGCGGAAGCCGCGTATGTGCCGAGGCCCGTAGCCAGGGGGAAAAGCAGCACACGGGGGGAGAGAGAGCGCAGGATTTCCCTGAGACGGCCGTTGCTCCCTATAGATATCCCCACGCACACCATGAGGAGGCAGAGGAGCGCCATGCTGGTAAAATCGGACGACGCGAAGTCCGGAGCCAGATCAAAGCGGCCGCAGAGAATGCCAGCCGCGAAAAAGGCCACGATGAGAAGACTTTCCTTCATCTGCGCGTCTCCCTGCCGCGGCCGGGCCGGGGCAGATACCGGGAAATGAGAAGAACGGCGATGACCGATCCCGCCACCGAGGCCGTGGCCAGGATAAAAGCGTCCAGGCCGAGGCGCGGCAGGTTATCCATAACCGTCCTGTTGCGGCCAATGGCGCAGCCCATGGCAAAGAGCAGAAGCACCACCACGGGCGTGAAGATGCGCCCCGCGATCCCGGGTATGGCTGTCCTGCGGAGCAGGATCCCAAGGAGGATGCCCGCAAAAATCAGGGAAATGGGAAGAAGCACGTGAACGCTCCCGAAAAAGTCTGCAGATTTCTCTTTTTGTACGGCTGGTGAGACGAGGCGTCAAACAACGGCCCGAAAGTCTCTTAAAACGTCACGCCCTGCTGCTGCAGAAGCCAGATGGCGGTGAGCAGGCTGAAGAAGCTCACGATATTGGTGATGGCCACCGTCATGGCGCTTTCCTCAGGGGAAGCTCCGTACACCTCACCGAAGACAGAGCAGACAACAGCGCAGCCCGTACTCGCGATGATGACCGGCACGGCGAGCCACACGCCGGTATAGCCCATGAAGGCGAGCCCCGCCCAGGTAAAGGCAGGGAAGAGAACGAGCTTGACGGTACTAATCATAAGGGAATGCAGAAGGACACCCATGCCGCCGGACAGGGCTCTGACAAATTTTGCCCTGAGGCCAGAGAGAAGAGCATGCAGGCCGGGGCCAGCATACCCACCATCTTGATGGCCTTGTCCAGAGGTTCCCAGATATGAATGTGCAGAAGAGCAACAAGGACACCAAGAAGCGTAGCACAGGCGACAGGGTTGCCAAGCACAAAAAATTTGAGGCCGGCAAGGAAGCGCTTTGCCGCGGATCCTTCTGTTTTTTCGCCACGGCGCTTCCTGTTCCAGGCCCCGAGGGCAACGGGTGCCAGCACGCCGTTGATGTTGGTGGCCACGAGGCACAGACCGGCCACGGTAAGAGCCTCACTGTTGCCGGGCATGAGGCTCATGACCACGGGAAGCCCGACAAAGGCCGCGTTGGGAAAGCCCACGGAAATACCCGAGATGACGCAGGCTCCGAATGAGCAGCCGCGCAGACGGTCGATGGCAAAGAAGACCGCGAAGAAAATGAGCTGGGCTGCGACCTGCACGAGCCACCAGCCGCCCTGGGCCAGCTGTTCTACCGTGACCTGGCTCATGGCGTGAAAAAGCAGGCAGGGCATGGCCACATTAACCACGAAGATGCCGAGCACCTGTCCGGCGGACTCCGGAATAAGGCTCGTACGCTCCACGGCCATACCGATCAGGATAATGATGAAAACGGGAACGATTGCCGCGAAAAGCGTGTACATAGCATCTCCAGTCCGGAATTCTCAAAAAAAAAGGCCTGCCCTGCGGGGGACAGGCACTGGTGGAATCAATAAAGGAACCAGGCTCAGGCCCGGGAGCCGCCCCGCGCCGAGCTTTCCTGCTTTTCCTCAGCTTTCTTCGCCTCCGCTGCGGCATCCTTGTAAAGCCTCGAATTATAGAGCCAGGCCACGATGAAAGCCGTCAGGGCTCCCGTCCAGGACGCGTTCCAGAACGCCACAAGGACGTGCACATTGGCGCCCGTGGCGTCAATCATGGGCGTCATGACGGAAAGGAGAATGCAAGCGGCGCACCAGGCGCAGCACACAAACTGCATGTGCATGGTGCTGGCAAGCTGGTCCGGGGGAAAATCCTTCTTTCTGTCGAAGAGAAGCAGAACGCGCGGCGGCAGAATGAGAAAGGTGGAAGCCGCGAGGATACCGGTCACTGATGTGCACCTGAAGAGCGTGTCGGCAGACAATGTCGGCAGGAAAAGCATGCCGAGGAGAGCGCTGATAAGGGCAATAACGAACGGCAGAAGGGGAAGAGGAATGAACATATCGAAAAACACCTCACATTCGCGAAGGTATCATGTTTCCGCTACGTCTTTTGCATGCTTACGGGCACCGGGTCAAGTACCACGCGCAGGGCCTGTTTCAGCAGGCGTCCGGGATAGTACCATAAAATGGTGACTTTCCCGATTCCGTTTCCGGTCCGCCCGTGAACGCTGGTTGACGCGGCCTCCCCACAGTATCTAGAAAGGACACGGAAAGCCGGGAGCTTTCCCCCAAGGAGGAGAGGCAGATGGGACAGATATATGATCACTACATGCCGGACATCACGGTCACGGCCGCCGGCAGGGACTGGAAACTGAAGCGGGCGTCGGATTTCGACTCGCTGTGGGACGAAATGGTCGCGGACGGCAGGGCCGACGCAGATGAACACATCCCCTACTGGACAGAACTCTGGCCCTCAAGCATAGCCCTGTGCTCCTGGCTCAGCGAACGCAGGGACGAAATCGCAGGCAGATCCTGCCTCGATCTCGGCTGCGGCCTCGGCCTCACCGCCCTGGCTGCCGCCTCTCTCGGCGCTCATGTCACAGCCGTGGACTACGAGTTTGACCCCTGCATTACGCCCGCCTCAACGCCGCGGCCAATGGCATCAGCCCGGAACCTGTGTGGCTTGCCATGGACTGGCGCCATCCCGCCCTGAGGGAAGGCAGCATGGAGCGTATCTGGGGCGGTGACATCATGTACGAAACCCGCTTTGTCGCTCCTGTCCTCAGCCTGTTCAGCCATTGTCTCGCCCCCGGCGGAAAGGCCTGGGTGGCTGAGCCCGGCAGGGAAGTGTACCAGGCCTTCTTAAACGGCCTCGCTTCCGGCGGCTTTGCCGGAAAGAAGGTTTTCAGGGGCCGCGTCGATGCCCTGTACACCCAGACCGTCCCCGTCACCGTCTCTGTCTGGGAAATCACGCGCAGATAAACCAGCGTTCCGCAGTCAGGAGACTCAAAGGATCTTGGTCATAAGGGAAAACATGCTTATCTTAATAGAACGGGAACCGCTCCCCTGCCATAAGGGACGGCGGCTCCCCATTCCTATCAGATCCGGAGGCAGACATGTCTTTCTTCTTCGCCAAAGAAAAAGATCCCGACAGAATCATCAATGATACACAGATAAGCGACGCCGAATGGCAGACCCGCCTCGGCGTTGAGGGCACGCTCGCCTTCCCGAAGGTCACCGTTCTCGGCAGCGATGACATGAACCGCGACGGCGTGGGCCGCCGCAGAATCCTGAACCACATGCTCCCACAGGAGCGCGTCAGACTGGAAGTGGACTGGGAGGACGTCTACGTACTCTCGAAAATGGGCCGCATAGGCCGCGCTCCCACGGACTTCATCTATCCCATCAAGGCCGGTATGGACTGCCTCGCGCGCCTCACCGGCTTCGATGAAAAGAAACGCCCCCTGCTGGATGTCCTCTTCTCGCCGACAGAGTCCTGCCACTCCCTCTGCTTTGCCATCACGGTCAAAGCGCCGGAGAGTCAGCTTCCCATTATCTGCGCTCCCGTGGACATCGAGCAGAAGTACTTCACCAAAGAAGAACCCAAGGGTGAGAAGGGCAAAGGCGAGTTCTACGTCAACTACTTCGATAAGACTATAGGACAGGTTCCGGATGAACTCACGGACAAAATCGCAGCCATCAAACCTGTGAAGAAGGCGTTCATAGCCGCGGGCAGGAGTGAGGAAGGACTCCTCAGAATTGCCTGCCTCTACTAACCTTCTCTCTTAACCCGGCGCGTTTTCAGGGCGGTATCACTTTGCGGATATCAATCTGCACCACGATGTACTACGCATCTGGTGCAGAGAGCCCGCCGCGCATTTCTTCACACTCCCGGCTGGATCCGCCATCCCGGGACTTCACCAGAGGCATTACCTCAAAGTCACCGGCGAAGTATCAGACCGGACTGACAGGGATATCCGGCTAAGGATTTGAAAGTGTCAAGACTGTTTTTGTTTTTCCCGCGGAGCTCAAACGGGCCTGAAGACAATCAGTCACATTGAAAGGCCCGACAGTGAACTAAAACGCCGTGCCAGCGCAATTGGTTTTCCCATCAAAGATTTCATGGCACTCGAAGCTGTGAGTTTCCATTCGATTGGCTGTTGCAGCAACACAGGATTACTGCATGGGCCTTTTTTATTCCAGCCCGTTGAAGCGGAACTTTTTCCGCATAGGGAGGGGCCTCCCCCTCCCTATGCGGTCCCCTAAAAAATCCGGGGAACACACGCAGACATGGTTCCTTAATTTGCTGAACCGTATCAGAACGTTGCCCTCACTCCCTGCACCTGGAATGAAAACTCACAAGTTTTGTACGAAACACACACCCTTTAAATGATTTGAATAAATCCATTTTGCTTATCCTGTTGTATTTTATTTCAGCAACTATATTAGATTGCTGCCTTTTTGTCTGATCTCTTTACAAAGATAAACATTTTTTCAATCGATTTGATTTTATATTTATATTTCTATAATTTCATCACTATCGCTTTCAAGTTTTTTCATAAAATCATTGATATCTTGTAACGGTGATTTTTGAATAACGCTAACAATACCAGACATAGCCATTTTAATTACATTATCGTTTCCACTTTCTAAACCTGAATCTAGTGCATCAAAAAATCCTTTAATAACAGTTGATCTTTCTTTAAATGTTTCTGTTAAATATTTTTCAAGAAAATCTCTTTGTTTGCGATATTTTTCTACTGTTATATCTCGATATGCTCTAATATTTTCTCGTTTTGTTTCTTCTATTTCATGTGTAACTTTATATTCCTTATATGCAGTAACAATATTACTAAAAGCTAAACTTGCTGAATTTATCGGATTTTTTTGTTTTATTGTTTTTAAAGATGGTATTTTAGGAACTGAATTAATATTTATAGACATATGTTATCCTTTTATTATGCATTTTCTCCAATTTCAAGAAGTCCTGCGCACTGGCTTTTGATATTCTTATTTGCTGTTCCATCTTCCTTAAGGACAGGGATATCCAATAGGGCTTTGAGATTCTTCCCGATTAGTGCCATCTGCTTAAAGCCGGCAGTATCATCGACATCGGTAATTTTTACCTGATCAAAGCGATTGGCCAGCTGAATCAATGCATTCTCCTGTTCCGCCGCTGCGGCACGAATCGCCTTCATTTCCGTCTTGATCGTTTTTATTTCTTCTATGGCAACATCAACCTGAGCTTCATATTCCCGGGCTTTAGTAACAGCTTCTTCCGCCTTACTCGCCATGAGAAAACCTCCAACGGCTAAAGCTGGCCCCAGCACAATGCCTCCAAGTGCGACCATACCTCCGGCCATTCCGAATCCACCGGCAGCTAAGGCTCCTCCTCCGAGCCATGCAAGAGTTGCATTAGTAGCGGCAGCCCCCGAGAGAGTGCCTATGGCCGTGCCTGTGGAGGCAGTGGCAAGCATTCCAACGCTTCCGTAAGCCCCCAGGGCAGCCAGAGCACCGGTCACAGCACCGGTACCGATCCCCTTTTCAATCTCCAGAGATTGGAGAACAAATTCTTTAACATTGTCCAAATTTTCGATAGATATATCTTCTTCAAACCCAGAAATTTTACTATACCCCTTTTTATTTCTCTTTTCAATCATTTCAATGAGATATTTTATCTGATTTGCAAAGCATTGTACTTTTACTTTCCCCAGTTTTTCAAGTGCCTTCTGGGTATTTACTCGTGCATCTTCAAGAGATTTCTTTTCTTCATCCATTTTTTCTTCTGCGTATTCTCCGATCCTTTTTGCACGATCAAAGTCGCTTTTAGCGTCAAAACCCTTCTTAACGCCAACACCAGTTGCAACAATGGCGGCTCCCCAGATAAGTAAAGCAGGAAATGGCATATTAGATCCTTTTTATTATATATAATTTCTGCAAACATTACAGAAACTATTGCTTTTATTTTTTAAAATATTACCTATAATCATAGTCATATAATCATGATTAAAAATCCCATCAAATGTATATTCACTGATAGGAGAAGGTTCAAAATCACCGCAACATGGAAATATATAGCCGTTTGATAATATTGACGTATATTCCCATGGAATTTTACAAATTTTATTATCTAGTATATATAAAAATTTAGATTTAATATTTTTAAGCATAATCATTAAATCTTCTTTCAAAAAAAGCTATCTATAATAATCTTTATATTGTATTTTTCAGCTTGGTTCATTAAATCTAATATGAAATTAATTATATCTTTATCTTTTGCTTTATGTATACTATTTGTTATACATAAATCATGCATTCGTATTTGCATTAAATAAATTGATTCAACACTTGTCATATATGCTATTTTCGGAAGATTCGCTAGATATATAATATTTTTGTCATATATTACAGATGTAAATACTGCAATATTTTTATCTATTCTATCAACGATTTTAGATACATTGTTCATAAATATTGATAGATTTCCTCCTTTTCTAAACATAGCATATGATTCTTCTGTTGCTCCATCTATGCTGAATGAAAATATAGAAAATCTATATTTAGAAATACTATTAACAAATTTGTTATTTAATATACTTCCATTTGTAGATATTCCAATATTTTCAGCATAATCCATTGCGCAATCTAATGCATCAAGAATATATGGGTAGCAAAAAGGTTCTCCTTCAAGCGCAAAATTAACAGTTTTAAATGTTGGACAAGCGATAAATATTTTTTTTAGTAATTCTAGCGGGATGTCTGTATATGGATTATTATTTTTACTTGTATGGTAATAGCATATTGGACAGGAAAAATTACATCGTGATGTCAAGCCTATACCCAGACTAAATTTATTGTCATCTGGATATATTTTGTATTTATTTTTAAAGTTATCGTCATAAATAGACGATAAACTAAAAGCATATTTATATCTCATTTGTATATTTTTTTTAGCATTTTGCATGCTTGCTGATTTTGTTTTATATATTCATCATAGGGAATATTTCTAAAAAATATATGATATCCCTTTTCAATATTACAAATAATTGGTCTTTCCTTATATAGTACATAATTTTGTCTCTATGTTAAAATACTTACATATGTCATCCCCACGGTCAAGAAATTTATATGCGTCTCCAAAAAGATGCAGATGCGAACAACAAAGACCACATTTGTCACAAGTAAAGCGTTGTGTATCCATCATGATATATAGTATTTTTAATGTTATAATCAATATTAATCACTACTTTTGTAATTGTATTTTTTAATCTGTCACGCGTCAAATAATCCGACTATCGGGGTAATTTTTTTCCATCCATACAGGAAGGATGCAAAATCGTCCCTGTACATCCAGCCTCTTCTTTAGATCCTGACACAGGAGAATCCATGCGTCGGGAAATCGTTTAAACAGCCTCCCGAAAGATGGTCCACTGAAACAACTGATATCAGAAAGTTGACGGATGCAATGGTAACTTGCCCAAAAAACTCCAAAAAACGTCGGAATTTTGAACAAAACCAAATGCGTAAAAATTGCTTTGCTGAACGGCTCCGCAACTTTGCCTAAAATTTTGTACCTGGTATAAAATTTCACCTTTATCGCTGGCGCTGCAACGCTCTGCTCCGCTGATGTTTTTGGCTTTGAGCATCCTGATCTCAATGGCAGGAAGAGAGGGTCAAAGGAACAAAGGCGGAAGCACTGGAGAGTCCGGGCTGCCCAGCGTAGGCTGCCGACAAAGCTCATCGTGCCGGTGTGCGGATCCGCCGGGCATGTACATGGAACACATCAGCCCCTGCTTTCGATGCTTCAGACAAAGCAGGGCTTGATAAAAACAACTATTTGATGTGTACGTTTGCAGACTTGAAATGCTGTTCATTGCGGCCTGTCAGTTTCGTACAACATTGGAACAGGTTATTTTATAAGAGAAATCTTAAAATATCTGTCTGAGAAGACAGGGTTAAAACGCCCTCAGTATGCATGGGTTCTCGCCTGGAGAGGTCAGCATGGAAAGGACGCATTGCGGTCTATATCAGGCGGCTGCCACAGACGACTGCGAGGATATCATGGCCTCCGGTAAGCCTCTGAAGCTCACCCGTATGTTTCATGTGGGTACCAATCCCCCCTGGAGGACAGAACCGGGTATCTTCCGAGAAACACCACCAGTCTGGAGGTCACCGGGCAGAATCCAGGCCATGAGGGCTTTGGCCCTTTTGCGCGCCACTGGCAGCCCAGCGTAGGATTTCTCCGAAGCTCTCAGTCCCGTATACGGAAGACTGACAGAAAAGGAGCTCCTGACGGCATGCGGGAGGCTTTTTTGTTGCTTCACTCTATAAGAGCGGGGACGGCCAGACTCCCTGGGAGCCCCGCCCGGTTTCATTCCTATCATCTATGGCCTTCGACGTAGCCAGACTCATAGTACGTTTTGTTCGTTCCGGGAACCTTCTGGAACCCTATCGAGGAAAGGTAGCTGATGCGATCCTCCAGAACGATTCCAAGTGCCATTCCCAGTGATGAAGCCCTGCCGGCATCCAGCACCTGCTTCATCAGCTGCGGACGCTGAGCGGTCCAGTTTTTCTGGTCGCTGATGAGAACATCTCTGCCCTGCGGCGTCATATGGACGGTAATGGCCTTCAATCTCCCGTTCAGGAGGCTATCCGCCTCTCTGAGAATTTTATTGTCGTTGAGGTAGGAAATGTATTCCTGTTCAAAGGAGCCGGGGACGGCACTCCGTGGCTTCTGCATTTTCATGGCAATGAGGTCGCCGCTCTCCTCGCTGTAGCTTGCAAGGTACTGTCCCTCGCAGAAGGTATACTCACTTGCCTCCTTGAAGGAACTGCTTCCCGGCTGGGTCACGTAGACCTCCTGTCCCTTGGCTTTCCATTTCGCCGTCTGCTTCCCATCCGGCGTGGTGATGGTCAGCGTGTGGTTGCTGGAGAAGGTATACGACAGATCTGAATTAAGGTTCCGGCATATGTCCTTCAGCTCACCGTCGCCTCCTCCGCACATGTTGAAAACCAGCTGCTGGCTGCTGTTCTTCCCGAACAGGGATTCAAAGTCCGGGCCGCCGGCGAAAGATGAATTGGGCATGACGGACAGCATGGAAACACAAAGCAAAGGCACAAGTTTTTTGAACATACTTAGACTCCATATCTCAGACGAAAGTTCTGGAACCCTCAGAACGAACAAAATTTGCCCCCTCTGTCCTCCGGGCCCTGGGACAGGACAGAGGAGTCAGAACGGTGATACACTTGAGTGTGATTTTCGCATAACCTTATTCTCACTCACGCCATCCCCTCCACTGTCTTAATTCCATGGCCTTCGGCCAATACAGCCATGATTGGGCTGACCCTGTACCTGTTCAGCGTATATAGTAACATATAAATTTATACAAGTAGTTATAGACGTTTTTATTGTGACATATATTGGCGACGCTCACTAATGACTAAAGTCATGGGAATGCTGCGGCGCACTTTTCAATTCCGCCATAGATCACATATCCTTCTTTACAACTTCCCAGAAGCCATTTTTATTGGCGCCATGCCGGATCAGAGAGCCTTCCCGCTTCAGTTTTGCGATCATGCGCTCCACCTGCCGCTGTGTAATGCCCAGTGTTCCGGCTAAAATCTTCGCGGTCAGAGTCCCGTCCTGTTTCAGCAGAAGCAGAAGCTTTTCTCCATTTATACCGACATTTATACCGACATTCCTATGGCCAGACTGTTGCCCTGCACTCTGCTTCTCAGACAGTTCCTTCAATGCATCCCGGATCATCCGCAACATGAATTCAATAAAAACAGTGGACTGCCCAGCGTTATCCGAAATCTGAAGCACCCGGGAATACTCTTCCTGATTCTCATGCACCAGTGTCTCAATCGGCAGCCAGGCAAAAATGGGCTGCCACTTCTGGAGAATGAGTGACTGCCATAGTCTTCCCGTTCTGCCATTCCCATCCGCAAATGGATGGATAAACTCGAACTCATAATGGAAAACACAACTTTTGATCAGCGAATGATATTTTGACTTCTTCAGCCATGAAAACAGCTGTTTCATCAGCTCTGGCACATACTTTGCTGGCGTTCCAGCGTGAATAAGCTGAGTTCCGGCATACACTCCGACATTGCCGGAGCGGAACACTCCCGCCTCTCTGACAAGGCCTTCCATCATTATCTGATGCGCACGCAGAAGGTCTTTCACACTATAAGGATCAAAAGAAGAAACGGCATCGTAAACCTCATAGGCGTTCTTCACTTCCCGTATATCCTGCGGTGGCCCGAAAACCCGTTTTCCATCGATGACATCCGACACCTGATTCAGCGTCAGTGTATTCTGCTCAATCGCAAGGGAAGAGTGAATAGAACGAATCCGGTTCTCTCTCCGCAGCACCGGATTCGGATGCAGTTCTTCGAACGCGGTGGTAAAGCCGGCATACTGACCAATTTCAATCGTCAGATTGGTAATCTCTTCCGTCACCTGAAAGGGAGGAACATACCCATCACTCATCTTTTATTCCTCCCCTCATGCGGCTCATCTGTCAGATATGGAAAATTTTCAGTCCAGGTGCAGGATGTCAGCCAGTGCTGCGCTTTTCTTCGCCCAAGCGTCCATGCACAGTCTTCCACCGCGGGCTCTTCTCCTGCGGTTGTTTTATATAATACATTCCCTTCCAGTATAAGTCACGCTGTGAGACAGCCGGAAAGCCGGTTCTCCCGGGAATCTGCATGAGGACGCTGTCACCCAGCTCCCTTCCGTCCCAAAAGCCGCTGCTCTGTTGCAAAAGAGGCGGATTTTTCGTAACTACCGCGCGCAGACAGGGGCCGGTTCCGGACACATACTGCCGAAAAAGCCCTGCCGTATATGACCTTTCAGGCCTGCCTTTCCCCCTGTGGGATGGCAGCAGGGGAAAACACAATGAGCGAGAGCGAAAATACAACATCATGGCAGTTCCAGCGCATGGGGGACAACGATCAGGTTCTCCTGCGCACCGTGGCGGAAATCCGCAGACTTCCCGAGCTTGATCCAAAGCTCTGGGGTGCCCTGAGCTGCCCGGCCGATGGACTGGAATATGACAAAGCCTCCGCGGCCATTCTCGATACGGACGGTGACGGCCGCATCCGCGTGCCCGAAGTCCTCGAGGCCGTGAACTGGACCTGTGCCCGACTCGCCGACACAGTCGATCTTTCAAAGCCTGAAGCGGCCATGCCGCTCTCGGCCATCGATACCTCAAAACCCGAGGGACAGCACCTCGGCGCCACGGCGCGCGCACTGCTCTCCCGCCTCGGCCATCCGGAAAACGAGAGCATCAGTCAGGAAGAGGCCCAGGAAGCCGCGGACAGCGTGGATCAGACCCTCTTCAACGGCGATGGCGTTATTCCGGCCTCGGATGAGCTCGAACCAAGCATGAAAGAATTTGTTGAAGCCGGTATCGCCGTCTGCGGCGGCGCGAAGGATGCCTCCGGAAAGCCGGGGCTGAACACGGCCCTGGCAAAAGCCTTCGAGGCTGCCCTCAGAGACTGGCTCGCCTGGCGCGATCAGGTGGAAGCCGCAGAGCATCCGTCCGGTGCGGACACGCAGGACGCATGGGATCTTCTTGAAGAGATCCGTGCCAAGGTGGACGACTATTTCCTGCGCTGCCGGCTTGCCGCCTTTGCCCCCGGTATCGAGGCGCCTGTCAACGCCGAAGAAAAACTCAGCGCGGCTCTCCAGGAGAACGATCTCAGCGGAGAAACACTCTCCGCCCTTCCCCTCTCTCACGTGACGCCGGACGGCGACCTCCGTCTGGCTACAGGACTTAATCCCATCTGGCGCGACCGCGTGACGCGCTTCTTCACTCTGACCGCGCCCCTACTGGCGGATCCCCAGAGAGTTTCCTGGCAAGGCTGGCAGAAAATCAGGGGCGCCTTCGCTCCTTTCGGCGCCGCCCTCGCCGCCCGTCCCGCCGTGGCCGCTCCTGCTGACGGCTCCTTCTCTCCGGCATCCGATCCCGCAAAGGCCCTGGACGCCCTCGGTGTGGAGAAAGCCAGGAAGATGCTCGAAAACGGCGTGGAAAAACGGTTCGAGGAACTCGCTGACAAGGACGTGAACGGTCCTGAGGCAGCCAGGGACATCAAGGATCTGCGCCGCCTCGTGCTCATGTACCTGCACCTCGGCAAACTCCTTCAGAACTTTGTTTCCTTTGTCGACTTCTACAGCCTCGGCGAGTCCGTGACCTTCCGCGCGGGCACCCTCTATATAGATGGCCGCTCCTGCAAGCTCTGCGTGCCCGCGGCTGATCTCGCAGCTCACTCGCGCATGGCCTCTCTGAGCCAGCTCCCCCTGCTCTACTGCCAGTGTACCCGCAGAAGCAACGCTGCTGAAAAGCGCCTCATCATGGCCGCGGTCACGGCAGGCAGCGAAGACTATCTGGTCGAAGGCCGCAACGGCGTCTTCGTGGATAACGAGGGCAATGACTGGGATGCCGTTCTCGTCAAAATCATTCACAATCCCATCAGTATCAGACAGGCCGTCTGGGCGCCCTACAAACGCCTGCGTCAGATGGCGGGTGACGCCATTGCCAAGTACGCGGCATCGAAGGCCAATACCGCCCTTGCTGACGCTGCCAAACTGGCCAAGGCCCCGGCCGACAAGGCTCCGGCCGGGGGAGGCTTCGACATCGGCAAGAGCGCTGGCATCTTCGCCGCCGTAGGCCTCGCTCTCGGCGCTCTCGGCACTGCCGTGGGCAGCATCGCCAACGCCCTTTTCTCCCTGACCTGGTGGCAGTTCCCCCTGCTCATCATCGGCATCTTCGTCGTGATTTCCGGACCGTCTGCCCTGCTTGCGTGGCTCAAGCTGCGCAGGCGCAACCTCGCCCCCGTGCTGGAAGCCTCCGGCTGGGCTGTCAATTCACAGCTCCCCATCAATCTCAAACTGGGCGCTGCCCTGACCCAGACTGCCGTACTCCCTCCCGACGCGGAACGCCTGCATAACGATCCGCTCCACCAGGAAAGCGGACACGCCGGATTCTGGCTGGCGCTCATTCTCATCGCGGCCATCGCCCTTGGCGGCTGGCTGTGGTCATCCGGCAGACTCGCGAAGCTTCTTCCGGCCAAACCCGCGGTAACGACCAGCGCGCCCGCTCCCGCGGCTCCGGCTGCCCCTGCTGCTCCGGCCAAGTAGTTCACGCCGGTATCACTGTCCTTTCCGGGGCCCCGCCGCGAAAATAAGCAGAAAAAAAAGTTTTTCCGTTGACAACTTCTGCCTTCCGGTATATCCTCTTTCTCACCTCGGGATGTAGCGCAGTCTGGGAGCGCACTTGAATGGGGTTCAAGGGGTCGAAAGTTCAAACCTTTTCATCCCGACCATATGAGATTACCCCAAAGGGAACCTGATTTTTCAGGTTCCCTTTTCTCGTTTCCGGGGTCTGAAAGAAACTTTTTCATCACGCAGAAAAGGGCAGAAAAGCTCACGGAAAGGCTCTGCCCCGCAGCTTTTTTTCTTTTTCCAAAGCAGAGCAAGATAAGATCCAAAGCGAGCTTGGTTCTAACAGGATCGTGTTGCTCAGAAGGACGAGAGGAGCTTCCGCTGCATTCTTTTGTGTCAGTCAGAACTGACCCAGGTGTTAAAGAAGCGGGCTCGTCACATCCCCACCTCACCAGCCCCGGACCGATGAGGTGGGTCCAATAAACGATCATTTAGTGGATCCACTGAGCGATCGCTTGCCAATTTGTCAAAAATGAGCCCAGCCGCACTCATGATCGCGGTCCTAAAAAACTTCACTCCGCTCATCAATAGATAATGACCTTCCAACAAACTCAAGGCCGGCATCCGAGCCGGCCTTTTTTGAGCTCCGGCAGCCTGCCGGAGATTTTTTTGCCGTTCTAAAATTTCTAAATTCTTCTCCCGAACTTCAGTCGGCTCCCACTTGTAGGGGGCAGTTTTCGTTCGTTTAAGGGGTCAGTTATTCTTTCGTCTTACACTTGAACCAGAGAGAAAAGATGCAATGATCCAGAACAGACTGGAATACTAGCCAGCTTTCTTTTTTGTCTAGTTACTAGGCAATAACTAGACAATTAGCTAGTTAATTGGCTAGTAACTAGGTAATAACTAGACAATTAACTAGTTACTCTGTTTAGTTCGTATGACTGCTGCCTGAGAGGCAATACATGAATAGTAAAGAATTTCAGCATGTTGTCAGGCATCTCCGCCAAGTAGGCGTTGATACGCAGACATGCGAAGTAAAGGAGTCTGCCGACAAGCTCCCTTCCAGTCTTGCGGAAACACTTTCTGCCTTTGCCAACAGTTCCCGTGGCGGCACTATTATCCTTGGGCTCTCTGAGAAAAATGGTTTCCTCCCGGTAGAAAAATTTTCCACTGCCAGAATGCAGGACGCTCTTGTTTCTGTAGGAGAGAAACTCACGCCTGTTGTCCGGCCTGAGATAGAAATTTTTCCCCTGGATGGAACAAACGTGCTTGCTGCCCGGGTATTGCCTCTGCCCGGAGAAGATAAGCCCTGCTATATCACGGAAAGAGGAGTGTACGGGGGCTCCTATATCCGCACCAGAGATGGCAATCGCCGCCTTACCAGATATGAAGCAGACAGGCTTATCGAAGCCAGTCATCAGCCTCGTTGGGATTCCGGACTAATAGCAGAGGCAAGTCTTAATGACCTTGAAGAAAGGCTGGTACAGCGGGTTGTAGAAAGGCAGAAACTGCTGCATCCCAGAATATTCGGGCACCTCTCGGAAACTGAAGTGCTTTCCAATCTGCGAATCATAGCCGAAGACAATGGCACAGTTCGGCCAACATTAGCCGGGCTTTTGGCTCTGGGACATTATCCTCAGAAATATTTTCCTACCCTCGTTGCTACTTTTACTCTCTATCCTGACAGCAATGGTGATGGGAATCCAGATTCCCACGATTATCGCTTTATTGACAGTCAGACTCTTGTCGGTGCGCTTCCTTATATCATTGCCGATGCCGTAGAACTTGTCCGAAAGCACATGAACACAGGAGCGGTCATTGAGGGCGCATTCCGCAAAGACCTTCCGGACTATCCGCTCATTGCCGTACGGGAAGCTGTTGCCAACGCGCTTCAGCACAGAGACTATTCCTCTGAAGGGCGGGCATCCGCAGTGAGCATCAATATGTATCCAGACAGGCTGGAAATTTTAAATCCCGGTGGGCTTTATGGCCGCGTAACGTTGGAAGACATAGGAAAGCCGGGGTTAACAGCCAGCCGCAACCAGTTCCTTTCCGCTATTCTTGAAACGACCCCCTATCCGGGAGAAGGATTCGTTGTTGAAAATCGGGGAAGCGGCATCCGAACCATAAAGAACTCTCTTGAAAAAGCAAAAATGTTTCCTGCGGAGATCTCCTCTACACTGACCAATTTCAAGATTACCTTCCTCAAACGCCGCCGTGATATTTCGGAGCGGAAGAGCTTTGCCGGCCCCAGACTTGAGCAGGCAATTCTCAATGAGCTGAAAAGTCATGCTTCACTGACTCTGAAGGACATCATAGCATTTTCAGGCTGTTCCCGCTCCACTGTTGCCAACAAAGTCAGGAAGCTCGTTGCTGAGGGGAAAATTGAGCCGTTGGAACCACCCAAAAGCCCAAAACAGCGCTACCGTAAAGTGCGATAGAGGAAAAACTACCATTTTTCCTCCTTCCCTTAACACCTCATCCTGAAGCTGCACTCCCCGGGAAAATTCCGGGACTGTGCGCTGCCACTTTCCGCAGGGCGGCTGATGAGATCTGACGCAGCTTCCCTTCTCTTGTTATCCTGTGTATTTTTTTTACTTGTAGCGCTGAGCATTTTATTCCAGATTAGGGAATCAGTTTTGTACCGAACAGCACATATCGGCCCGGCTCGCTGTCTCAGATCTTCCCGCCGGACTCGGAGCGATGCAGGGCCGCCAGCAGGAGAACCTATGCATTCACTCTGGAAAAGTCTTGCTCTGATTCTGATGTTCTTCGAATGGACAGCGGTAGCACGGGCTGTTCCCGTCACGCTTCTTCCGCCAGTTTCACCCTCTGATGTCGTATGCGGCGGAGTTCTGGATGAGGACGCCATGCTGAGAGCGGCCCGCCAGTGGATCACGGCGTGCAATGACGAACTCTCTGCCATAGGTCAGAAGGACGAAGCCGGCGTCATCCGGTCACTCCTTGATCTCAGCGGACAGAAACTTACCGCGCTCCGGAAGTCAGAAATCAGGAGCAGCATGGAGACGATTGCCGAAGCCGTTCTTGAACGCTGGAACAGGGCCGGAGGCAGAACAGAAACGCTGTCGCACTCCGACCAGAAGGCCCTCATTATACTGAGCCGCTTCGGGTTCGTTCCGGTCAGAGAGGAAGGGGAAGCGTATCTCCGCCTGAACCCGGCCTTCTTTTATAAGAGGGTTCAGCTCAGTCCTGAAGGCCGGGCCTTCGCGGACGTTCTCATTTCCCAGCCTCTTTCCAGGGATGAATTCATGGGAGAGGACGGCACCGTCTTTCAGTCCCAGACCGAAAGAGCCGCCTGGGCCGTGGGAATGGAACGCTTCCTGAAAGATAACGCGGGAAGCCCCTATAAAGCCGACGCACTGAAGCGCTATCACGCCATCATGCACCTTCTCCTCTATAGCGACGTACCCCCGCGCAGACAGGACGGTTCCATGGACAACTGGTCATGGTGGAGGGACGCGATGATGAAGGATATTGTCTGGAGGTACCGCGGCACCCTGACGGGGACCCTGACCGAAGATTTCATCGCCGGCGTTGATGCCAGTGGCGGGAAAGAACCAAAGGATTTGGAGAAGCACCAGTCCGCCAGAATTGACAGCACCTTCGCGCAGGGAGGCACAGCTCCGCAGAAAAGCAGGAACGCCGCCGGTCTTCAGTATCAGGGAGAAGGAGCCATTAACGGCACGATTCCCGTTTCCCTCTGGTTCGAAAGCCGTGACGGAATTATTTCCGGGGAGATCGTCTATACGAGAACGAAGGACCGGACGCCCATCCGTATTCTGGGCAGAGTACAGGATAATGGCCTGCTCCGCCTCCGTGAAATGCTGCCTGACGGCAGGGTTTCCGGCACGATCACGGGAAGTCTTGTTAAAGACACCCTGTCCGGAACATGGGAGGGCCGCCCGAAGATCATCGAAAAAGACGGAGGCGGCGCCGAGTTCAGAAAGGGCAAAACGTACCCCATTAAAATCAGCCGGAGCACCGGAACACATGCGCCCTTCCAGTGGGAGGCCAATCCAGATAAGGCCTCCGGTACCTACGCCTACAGCCTCGGAGATAAGTGCGACTACGGCTCGGTTTTTCTGCAGGTGAACGGGGACGGCACAGTCAGATACAGCATCGCGGCGCTCACCGGCGCTCCCCACTACAGAACAGCTACTTTCCCTGAGGACGCCCTGTCCGGCGAAACGGCCACGGCCGGACTCGATGGCAATACTGTTCTCATCGACGTAGACGAAAAGTGCGCCATAAGGCTAACGCTTTACAGCGATTTTCTCGAATCAAAATACGTTCCCGGGAGAGAATGCCAGTACAACGTGGGGAATGGAGCGACGGCGGAAGGCCTCTTCCTCAAAAAACGCTGAAACCTGAGGAGGCCTGGCGTCTGACTCAGCCCCGCATCTCTCTGATGGCGCGTTTCTCTCTGGGAACGCGCCATTCTTCTCTCCTGCCCTCATTCCGGCGTGCGGCAGGCCTCCCGCACGGATACTCTTTGCGTCATCCTCAAAAAGTCACTATTATGCATAGCATCTGCGTGACAATCGATCCGGGAAAAAACTGTCCGGACGACCGACACTCCGGGATATTCCCCCCCAGGCAATGCAATCCCATCCTCTCCGGAAAACACACGCGAAGGAGGACTATCCCTTTATGAAAACCGTTATAGGCATCTGCCCTCTCTGGGACGAAACAAAAGACAGTCTCTGGATGATTCCGGGATACATGAACATGCTTGAGGAACAGGGAGCCGTCCCCCTCATGATGCCGCTGACCACGGACACCGGAATTCTGGATTATTTTCTGTCCGCGTGCGGCGGCTTTCTCCTGACCGGAGGGCAGGATGTGTCTCCCTCCCTCTACGGCGCCAGTCCTTCAGAAAAATGCGGCCTCCCATGTCCGGAACGTGACGCCATGGACGCCTACATTCTAAAGGAAGCCATCAGGCTGGATCGTTCCGTCCTCGGCATATGCCGGGGCATTCAGCTTATGAACGCCGCTCTTGGCGGCACACTCTACCAGGGCATTCCCACGGAACACCCCGGCGGACCGGAGCACCACATGAGCGCGCCTTACGACCGCGTCGCCCACTTCGTAGAGATACGCAGGGACACTCCGCTCTCCAGCGTTCTGGGAGTGGAGAGGCTCGGCGTAAACAGCTATCACCATCAGGCCGTCAGGGAGCTGGCGCCCTCGCTCACTACCACAGCCGTGAGCGAAGACGGCCTCATCGAGGGCGTGTGCATGCCGGGGAAACGCTTCATCTGGGGACTGCAGTGGCACCCCGAGCTCTCGTACAAAAGCGATCCCATGAGCCGCAAAATAGCCGCAGCTTTTGTTGAGAGCGCGCGCTGATTCTTTCCCAGTACCCCGGCCCGGAATGGACAGGGGTACTGGGACAATCCGCCACCCTCATAGAGGAAATCCGCAGAGAGGGGCGGGACCGGACCTGCAGTGACCGGCTTCATTCCGCCGAACACCCCCGGTCTTTTCCGCTTTCCTCTCTGACGCTACACAGAAAGCATGCGGGCGCGGCGCGCGTGCAGAAGCTTTTCCTGTTCCGGAGAAAAACGGGCAATGAACGCGTCCAGCTCACGCAGCACCGAGGCCTTTTCCTCAGGAAGCTTCACCTTAAGATAAATACTGCTGGCGGCTGACTCCGTATCCACGACAATCGGGTTCCGCATTTCAGCGAGCAGCGTTCTGATTTCCTGCAGCCTCTCCTTTTCCGTGGCTTCAGCGAACTCTCCCCGCATCATCTGACCGTACAGCTTGGTCCCGGGAAGAACGGCCACGTTGGTCAGATACATGTAGTAGGGATGAATCTGATTGAAGACGGCAGCGCTCTTCCTGGCGCTTTCTTCGAGCCTGCCGGCTCCGGCCAGGCCGCCGAGGTAGATGATAAGGAACGGCAGGCCTGCCTGCCCGATCTTCTGGCATTCCCTGATGACATCCTCTGCTGTATAGCCCTTGTTCACGGCCTTCAGCACATCGTCATCGCCGGACTCAATGCCGATGAGGACATCGTCAATGCCATGCTCTCTGATTTCCCGGATATCCTCAGCGCTCTTATGGAAGAGGTCATCGATGCGCGCGTAGGTGGAGACGCGGGCCTTTGGAAAATACTTCTTAAAAAGATCTCCGAGCTGGATAAGCCTGCGGGTGGAAAGGCAGAAGGGATTACCGCCGGAAGCCCAAATTCTGGTGGCGAAGGGAACTTCCCTGGAGGCCTCCTGAAGGTCTTTTTCCACCTGCTCGATGGGCGCCACCCGGAACGGCGTGTCCTTGTAGAAATTGCAGAATGTGCAGCTGTTGTGTGTGCATCCGGTGGTCACTTCGATGAAAAGACTGTCAGCATCAGTATAGGGACGGACAATGGGGCCGTGAAATTCCATGGTATACCTCTTAATAAATATACATAGTTAGAATTGTAGATGTATTATACGCAAAGCGGACGAGGGAACACCCTTCCCCGCTACAGATCTCTGGCGACATACCGGGCGAATTTCCTGATATTGTCTTCGTTCCGGCGGTAGTAGGTCCATTTGCCGAAGCGGGCGGATTCCAGGAGCCCTGCGCTCTCCATCATTCCGAGATACTTGGAGATGACAGACTGGGAAAGTCCGGCGCGGTCACAGATGCTGCCCACGCAGACTGAATTTTCAAAGCTGTCTCCCTCAGGAATGTGAATTCCCTGCGGGGGGAAGTTCTTTCCCGGTTCCCTGAGCCATTTCAGAATGTTCAGACGGGTCTCATTGGCAAGCGCCCTGAATATGTCGGTTTCGTTCATGGGGTAAACATATTTATTTTTAGGAATATGTCAATATGATTTATATAAAAAATTCTGCCCCTGCCTGCTGCCTGTATTTTCCAGAGAGGATTTGTCTTACCGCACAGTCTGTCCCCCTCCTCACCGCTCAGCCGTACAGAGCGCCTCCGCCGGTCAGCATGAAAAGAAACCATTCTTCCCCGTGGTACACTCTGCCTCCGGGTACAGATATTCCGTACGCAAAACGCCGTCCTTCTACAAAAAATTGCATATGCATTTATATTTTTTACTTTTTTGCTGCCTCTGGACAAATCCGGACAAAATTGCCTAGTGTTCTGCCCCCGGACGCCCCGGCGTCCAATTTTATTTTCCGGTGAACGTTATGGACAAAGGCAAGATCATTCTTCTCTCCCTGGCTCACATGTGCTCGGACATCAACGGCGGCGCCATTCCGGCCCTTCTGCCGTTCCTGGTCGTGGCCTTCGGATACAGCTACACGGACGCTGCCGTGATTATGTTCGGCTACGCCTGCGTGGCTTCCCTCGTACAGCCCTTCTTCGGCTGGCTTTCTGACAAATGGTCCTGCTTCTGGTTCATTCCTGCGGCCATTCTCACCATGGGCTGCGCCATGGGCGCCATGGGGTTTGTCTCCTCATACTGGGGCATCTGGATCTGCGCCTGCCTCTGCGGCATGGGAAGCTCCCTCTTTCATCCCGAGGCAGCCCGCTATACCAACTACCTTTCAGGACACAGCAAAGGCGCGGGAATGAGCCTCTTTTCCATTGGCGGCAATACGGGTTTCATCCTGGGCCCCATCATCATCGGCTTCCTGACACCTCTCTTCGGCCTGAAGAGCACGCTCTTCTTCACCGTGCTCGGTGTATGCACGGCCTTTTCCTTCCTCTACTCCTTCGCGCACATGCCTCCTGTCACAAAGAAGAAGCTGGCCGTAAAGCGTGCGCAGGGAAAAAATGACTGGCACGCCTTCGCCTGGCTCACAGGCGTGGTCGTCTCCCGCGCCGTGGTCTTTCAGGGCTTCTATTCCTTCACGGCCCTCTACTGGATGAAATACTACGGCGCCTCCGCCAGCACAGGCTCCTACATGCTGGCGCTCTTCGCCGTGGTCGGCGTCATCAGCAACATGACCGGAGGTATCCTGTCCGACCGCGTGGGCTACGTGCGCATTCTGCGCATTACCCAGCTCTGCCTCTTCCCGGCAGTGGCTCTTTTTGTCGCCGCCGGCAATCCCTGGCTTTCCGCGGCGCTCCTTATTCCTGTTTCCTTCTGCATCTACGCCTCTTACAGCCCCATGGTCATTCTGGGACAGACCTATCTCGCCCGTAATCTCGGCTTTTCAGCAGGCATCACACTGGGCGTCTCGCGCAGCGCAGGCGGCATAGCCCTTCCCCTCGTCGGCCTCATCGCCGACCACTGGGGCCTGAACGCAGCCCTGCTCTGTCTCCTCGTGCCTGTGGCTGTCGGTATCGTTTCAGCCTGCATGCTGCCGCAGAAAGAGCCGCAGGAATAGCGAAAAAAATAAATCAGCCCGCCCTGCACCCGATACCGTCAGGAAAAAGTTTTCATTCCAGGTACAGGTGCCAGACGGAGCCCCGGCAAATACGAAAAAAGGCGCCGGGCCCCAGGAGGAAGACATCCCGCAGAATGCCCCCTGCCAGAGCGGCAGCGCCCCGTTTCTAAAAGGAAGGAAAAACTAGGCAGTGAGACGCTTGGCCGCCTCGACAGCTGCCACGGCGTCAACGCAGTAGGCATCAGCACCGATGGAATCGGCGAAGGCCTTCGTCACAGCCGCGCCGCCCACCATGACTTTGATGGGAAGATTCTTCTCCTTAACGAGCTGTATGGTGTCTTCCATGCGGACCATGGTCGTCGTCATGAGAGCCGAAAGGCCGATGAGACGGGCATGATGCTCAATGGCCATCTCAACGATTTTCTCGGCGGGCACGTCCTTGCCGGCGTCCACCACGTCGAAGCCGTGGTTGCCGAGCAGAAGGCAGACGATATTTTTGCCGATATCGTGCACGTCACCCTGCACAGTGGCCATGATAATGACCGGCCGCTTCACGCTGGCGTCCTGCTTCATGAGGGGCTTCAGGTGCGCAAAACCTGCCTGCATGGTCTCCGCGGAACGGATGAGCTGGGGCAGGAAGTAAATTTTCTTCTCATACCGGCTGCCCACTTCCGTGATGGCCGGAATAAGGCTTTCGTTGACGAGATCAAAAGGGGCTTTCCCCGCAGCGAGCTCCCTGTCGAGGAGCGCGGCCACATGTTCCTTGTCTCCGAAGAGGACAGCCTCATACGGATTTTTGGAAGCAGCCTTTTCCGCGCTCTTCGCCTGCAGGGCCGCGCCCGTGGAGCTCTTCCATTCGGAGTAGCCGGCGATGAAGTTCTCCGCGTGATCATCCTGGCAGAGCAGCACCTGGGCCGCGGCAACGGCTTCGCGGATGCGCACGGAGGAAGGATTGGCAATGGCAGAGGTGAGACCGGCGCCAGCGGCCATGGCCAGGAACGTGGAGTTCACGAGCTCGCGGGCGGGCAGGCCGAAGGAGATATTGGAGAGGCCGATGGTGGTGGCGAGGCCGTTTTCCCGGCACCAGGCAGCGAGCTTCAGACACTCGATGGCACCCTCGGGCTTGGAGGACACGGCCAGGGCCAGAATATCCACGACAATGAGCCTGCGGGAGATGCCCATGCTTTCGGCGTCGGACAGGATCTGCTCCAGGATGGCAATGCGCTCGGACGCCTTCACGGGAAGCTTCACGCCGCGCATGGGCAGAAGGATGAAGGGCGCGCCGAAGTCGCGGCAGGCAGGGCCCAGAAGCTCAAGCTTCCCGGCGTCTCCGGAAATGGAGTTGATGAGGGACGAAGCCGGGGTCCACGGAAGGGCTCTGAGAATCGCCTCAGGATCCGAGGAATCCAGGGAAAGCGGCATGGGATACTTGCCGGTGAGAAGGCTCACGAGCTCCGGCAGAGTCTTCTTCTGATCGACCTTGTGCGCGCCCACGTTGACGTCGAGCACGCGGGCTCCGGCTGCCTTCTGCTGATCGGCGAAGTCGAGGGCCTTTGTGAACACGCCCTGCTGCAGCTCAGCGGTGAGCTCCTTCTTGCCTGTGGGATTGATGCGCTCGCCAATGACCACAAAGGGTTCGTCCTGGCCTATGCGCACCATATTCTGACGGCTCGTGAGGACAATGCCGGAATGCCGTTCGGGTTCAACCCTGCTGACGCCGGGCGTGCCGGCTTCCACGGCCTTTCTGAGCTGACGGATATGCTCGGGGCTCGTGCCGCAGCAGCCGCCCACCAGCTTGCAGCCCATGGCCGCGAAAGGAGCGGTGAGTTCGGCGAAACGTTCGGGGCCGAGGGGAAAGACGGTCTGGCCGTCGATGAGCTCGGGCATGCCGGCGTTGGGCTCAGCCAGCACAAAGGCCTGCGTGCAGGACTTCAGGAAGCGCTCAATCACAGGCGTCATGAGATCCGGCCCGAGGCTGCAGTTGGTGCCGAAGGCGTCCACGCCCAGGTTCTGCATGGTTTCGGCGAAAATTTCCGGCGTGGAGCCGGTGAGGCTCACGCCCTGCTCGAAGGTCATGGATACCATGACCGGCAGGTCGGAGACGCGGCGCGCAGCCACCACGGCTGCCCTCGCCTCGGTAATGTCAAACTGCGTCTCGATGAAAACGCAGTCGCAGCCTCCGCTGGCGAGTCCGCGGATCTGACGTTCGAAGCCGGCTATGAGTTCCTCGGGATCGAGGTCGCCAAGGGGTTTCTGGAAATGTCCGCTGGGACCGATATCGCCTGCCACGCACACGGGGCGCCCTGCCGCGTCCGCGGCCTCCCTGGCTATTTCGGCCATGCGGCGGTTGAACTCCTCCACCTCAAGGCCGGGATCCAGCTTGAAGGGGCTGCCGCTGAAGGTATTCGAAAGAATGATGTCCGCACCCGCAGCAATGTATTCCTTATGGATGGACAGAAGGACATCGGGCCGCTGCATGCAGTAAAGCGACGGGGATACGCCTGCCGGCATCCCCTTGGCCTGGAGCATGGTGCCCATGGCACCGTCGAGAAAAATGGTCCGGTCCTGGGAGAGCAGTTCTTTGAAGCGGGAAGACATTGGCAGCCTCTGTAATTAGGATATAAAGATATATTGATATTCCATAAAAAAGGGAAAACACATCCCTTCCTCAGTACTTTGCTATTCTGAACGCCGGCGCTTTTTTTGTCAACAGCCGGACGCCTCTCCGGCATGGCCCTTATGGCCGCACCGGCCAGCCCTGTGCCCGCAGGGAGCGCCATCGCGCTCTCCGTCCTTCAGGTTCCTGCAGAAGGGGCAGTCATCGCTCGCGGTCAGGCTCTGCAGGATACCGCAGTCGCCGTGCCTGCCGCCGCTGCACTCATGGCGCAGGGCCTCGAGGCGTTTTTTGAGCTGCTGCAGGGACGCTATCTGGCTGTTCACATTCTCGATATGACGGCTCACCAGATCATCCACCCAGCTGCAGTCTGAAACCGGGTTTTCCTGAAACTCGAGAAGCTGGCGTATCTCGTCCAGTGTCATGCCGTGCAGGCGGCAGTGGCGTATGAACCGCAGCTGTTCCACCTGCGCCTCGTCGTAGAGGCGGTAATTGCCGTCACTGCGTTCCGGCGGGGGCAGCAGCCCTTCCTTCTCATAATAACGGATGGTCACAACCTGGCAGCCGGCCATTCTGGCCAGTTCGCCGATGCGCATTTTCATGCATGGACTCCCCGCCCGGACCGTTCCCAGAGATGGGTGCCGGGCTGTCCCGGCGGACTTCCGGAGCCGCACGGAACCTTTCGTAAAAAAATTTCGTCAGACCGCTTGACCCTATAGCGGCTATAGATCGTACCTTTTTCCTGTCAGTCAGAAACAGATACCGCCATCGGGAAACACTATAGTTAATATAGGGTTTTCCGGCAAGGCTTTTGATAAGGAGACAGAAAAAAATGACTTCCTGCGAATCTTCCCAGTGCTCATGCTGCAATCCCTTCCCGGACGGGGTGCTTCCCCGCCACGGGGACGATTCCGCGGCCGGGAACGGGATGCTTTCCACTTTTGTCCTGCCCGGCATGGACTGCCCCATCGAGGAAAAAATGGTGCGTGATGCGCTGCGCCCGATTGCCGGCATCCGCGGCGTCGTCTGCGACCTCACGGGCCACACCGTAACCGTTGAGCACGAACAGGGCCTCGCCGGCCAAATCCGCTCAGCCCTGCAGGCGCTTCACCTCGACGACGCCTGCGGCAGCTGTCAGGAAATCACGGAACACGAAGACAGGGAAACGCTGACAAACTTCCGCGTTCCCGAAATGGACTGCTCCGTGGAAGAGGATCTCATCCGGAACAAGCTTGGAAAGATGCCGTCCGTGCACAGCCTCGCTTTCAACCTCATTCAGCGCACGGTCTCCGTACGTCACACTCCCTCTGCTCTCGCCGACATCACGAAGGCTCTTCAGAGTCTCAACCTCGGTGCCGAGGTCATGCCTGAGGCGTCTGATCTCACGGTTTCCCTCTTTCACCTCGAAGACATGGACTGCCCGGTTGAGGAAAACCTCGTGCGCGGCAGGCTCGGGAAAATGCCTTCCGTGCACGAGCTCTCCTTCAATCTCATAGACCGCACCGTGTCCGTGAAGCACGACCCGGGCGCACTCGGAGACATCACAAAGGCTCTGGAAAGCCTCAATCTTGGCGCGAAGCCCGTGCCCGGCGGAACAGGCCTTTCGACTTCCCTCTTCCATCTCGAGGACATGGACTGCCCGGTTGAGGAAAACCTCGTGCGCGGCAGGCTCGGAAAAATGTCTTCCGTACACGGGCTCGCTTTCAACCTCATAGACCGCACCGTGTCCGTAAAGCACGACCCGGACGCCCTCAGCGACATCACGAAGGCTCTGGAGAGCCTCAACCTTGGCGCCACACTCGTAAGCCGGACAGAGGCTGCCCCGGAAAAGGCGCCGGGGAGTCAAAAAAGCCGCTTCCCCTGGAAGCAGCTCATCACCGGCGGCATTCTCGCGGCCCTCGCCGAGGCGTCCTCGCTCATTCTGGAATGGCATGTCAGGCCTTTCGGCTTTGATCCCCTGGCCCTTTCCGTGAACGGCTTTGCCATAGCAAAGCTGGTACCCTTTATCCTCTCCGTGGCCGCAGTGCTCTGCTCCGGCGTGCAGACATTCAAAAACGGATGGATCGCCATAAGGAACCTGACCCCCAACATGAACGCCCTCATGTCCGTGGCCGTGACAGGCGCCATCTGCATCGGCGATTTCCCCGAGGCCGCCATGGTCATGGTGCTCTTCGCCCTTTCCGAAGCCATAGAGGCCCGCACCACGGAACACGCCAAGAACGCCATCCAGAAACTTCTCGCCACTGCCCCCGAAATGGCCACAGTGCGTCAGGAAGACGGCTCATGGAAGTCCGTGGACATCCATAGCGTCCCTGTGGGAAGCACGGTGCGGGTGCGCCCCGGTGAGAAGGTGCCCCTGGACGGCACCGTGACTGACGGCTCTTCTTCCGTGAACCAGGCCCCCATTACGGGCGAGAGCATGCCTGTCGAGAAGAAGGCTGGTGACACGGTCTTCGCCGGCACCCTCAACGAACAGGGCAGCTTCGAGTTCACGACCACAGCCATAGCCGGCAACACCACGCTCTCGCGCATCATCCGCGCCGTGGAGGAAGCCCAGTCGTCCCGCGCCCCTGTGGAGCGCTTCGTGGACGTCTTCGCGAAATACTACACGCCGGCCGTCTTCCTGCTGGCGCTCGTCACGGCCGTCCTCCCGCCCCTCGTCCTCGGCACGGCCTGGCTTGATTCCATCCATACCGGCCTCATCCTGCTTGTCATCGGCTGCCCCTGCGCCCTGGTTATCTCCACGCCCCTCACCCTGGTTTCCGGCATGGCAGCGGCCACACGTCACGGCATCCTCGTCAAAGGCGGCAAGTTCCTTGAAATCGGCCGCAAGCTGAACTGGATCGCCTTCGACAAAACCGGAACCCTTACCAACGGACGCCCCGAGCAGACCGACTTTGTTCCCTTCGGCAGCATGAACCCGCTGAAGGCCAGGGAGCTGGCGGCAAGCCTCGCCGGCCGCTCCGATCACCCCGTTTCCAGGGCCATCAGCCGCGCGGCCGAAAAGGACGGTCTGACCCTCCGCCACGTGGACGACTTCACGGCCCTGCCGGGCAGAGGCACGAGCGGCGTCATTGAGGGAGAAAAATGGTATCTCGGCAACCACGCCCTCGTGGAAAGCCTTGGCAGATGCTCCGCTGAACTCGAGAAAATCCTCTTCGCCCTCGAGAAAGACGGCAAAACAGTCGTGGTCCTGGTCGGCGATGACGGCCCCGCGGGCCTCTTCGCCGTGGCCGACACCATCCGCGCCACCAGCGCCGAGGCCATCAGCAGCCTGAAGAAGCTCGGCGTCAGGACCATCATGCTCACCGGCGACAACAAACACACTGCTGCTGTTCTCGCCTCCCGGGCTGGCGTCGATTCCTACGAGGCCGACCTCCTGCCCGAAGACAAGCTGAAGTGCATCGAGAATATCAGGGAAGAAGGGCTCACTGTAGGCATGGTCGGCGATGGCATCAACGACTCTCCCGCGCTCGCCAAGGCCGACATCGGCTTCGCCATGGCAAAGGGCGGCACGGACTCCGCCATCGAGACAGCCGATGTCGCCCTCATGGACGATGACCTCAGAAAGGTGCCCAGCTTCATCCGTCTCTCCCGCTCCACTATCACCATCGTGATCGAGAACATCTCCTTCGCCCTGGCGGTGAAGGCCGTGTTCTTCGTCCTGGCCTTCACCGGATACGCTACCATGTGGATGGCCGTCTTTGCCGACGTGGGCACAAGCCTCATCGTGTCCGGCAACGCCGTGCGCGCCCTCAGAAAATAAGACCGGCCCGGGACTTTACGCTCCGCCGGACTGGATATATGTATATTTAAAAATTACATCTAAAGGAGAATGTCATGCATAAGACTCTTATCGTGAAAGGAATGATGTGCCCCCACTGCGAAGCCCACTGCAGGGAAAGCCTTGAAAAGGTGGACGGCGTCGTGTCCGCCAAATGCGATCACAACGCCTGCACGGCCGAAGTCGAGCTGAGCAGGGATGTTGCCGAAGACGCCCTCAAAGCGGCGGTCAAAGCCGCAGGGTACGAATACGGCGGCATGAAGGGCTAGCCCCCGGACGCTTTTCCGCGCATTTCCCCGCCCGGTTTTCCGGAGCGGGGTTTTTTGTCTCTGCCGGATCCCTCCGGTCACACTGACATGAAAACATTTGCGTATCTGTGGATGAGCGGTTATTTTTGCCCATTCCCGTCCCTGCCCTGCCCGAGGATCCCGGGGATGCCACAACTGACCGAGGAATCACCATGAAGCGTATCCTGTCTCTTCTCGTAATGGCCTGCCTGCTGGCCTTCACCGGAGCCTGTTCGTCCAAGAAGGCTCCCGAACCGGAAAAGCCGCACTACAACCCCAGTCTCGCCTTCGGCGCCACATGGACCCGCCATCCCGTCATTCTCAACGGCGACACGCAGGATGTCCTCGAAGTCGTTGTCTCCTCAGCCAATCCCGGCCCCGTTGTTGTGACCGGCATCGACATCAACGGCAGGCCCATCGCAGCCGCCATGCCCCGCACCATGGAAAAGGGACAGGTCATCCCGTTCCTCCTGCCCAGGGATACGCAGATCCAGGAGATTGTCGTGCACACCACCGACGGCGACCAGAAGATGACGCCGAAGGATCAGATTTAGATGCCTGATATTTTTATTCCGCACGCATAAGCCCCGCCGCGACATTCCGGCGGGGCTTTTTTGTCCGCAACAGAGATATATATTTTCTTATTAATTTACTATGTAATATTTTTTCTCCATGTTTTTTCACAAAAACATCATAGCTTTTTCAGACTGTTGTGCATATGGAGATACCTTTTATGCACAAATATTCCTGAAGAAAACTTGCCCTTCCTCCCGAAATAAGCCAAACAGAAAACAGGATCTGTTCCGACATAAGCTCAACGGCATTCAAGGAGGAAGATTTATGGACCTCAACAGACGTCAGATTCTCTGCGGCCTTGGCGGCATCGCCTGCGGCGCGGCCTGCGCCGGCCTCATCAATCCGAAGGAAGACGCCCACGCTGCCTCTGAAAAAATGCAGCGCTTCCAGCAGGCAGGCGGTGACTTCGGATGGAAGCCCCACAAGCTTGACGTAGAGGCTGTACAGAAGGTGGCCTACGAGGCCTACCACAACAAGGGCTACGCCTGCGGCTACGGCGTGTTCTACTCCATTGTCGGCTCTCTTGCCGAACAGTACGGCGCTCCGTACAATCAGTTCCCCTTCTCCATGCTGGAAGTGTTCAAGGGCGGCATTTCCGACTGGGGCACCATCTGCGGCTGCCTCGGCGGCGCGGCTTCCGCCTACGCCCTCTTCTGGGGCCGCAAGGAACGTGACGCCATGGTGGACGAACTCTTCCACTGGTACTCCACCACGAACCTCCCGATCTACAATCCCGCCGACGCGAAGGTCAGCCTCGACAAGACCAAGCCCACCATCGCCGAATCCCAGCTCTGCCACATTTCCGTGTCCCGCTGGTGCGCCGCCAACGGCATCGGCGAAAAGAGCAAGGAACGCAGCGAACGCTGCGCAAGGCTGACCGCCGACACTGCCGGCAGAGCCTGCGAATTTTTCAACGCCAAGATTGAGAAGGGCAAGGACTGGAAGGGCACCTACGTGGCCCCCGAATCCGTCAAGAAGTGCGCGGACGAGTGCCACAAGAAGCCCGGCTCCGGCTCTGACTGGGCCAAGGGCCATATGGACTGCAAGCCCTGCCATGATGGCGGCAAGGCCCTGCAGAACCACTACGTGAACCATCCGTAAGTCCCTCTCCCCGCTTTTTTCCCTCAGGAGGCTCCCTTCGGGAGCCTCCTTTTTTGCCATTATCCCCCTTCACAGGAGTCCCTCCTTTGTCACCAGACAGCCCTTTTTCCCTCAGCCGCACCATGCCCTCCTCCGAGGTATCCCGCCGCCAGAACCGTTTCCGCGCCCTGCTCGCCAGGGATCATCCCGAAGCAGGGGGACTGCTCTGCTCAGGCAGAGTCACTATCTATTACTTTACCGGGCACCTCGGTTCCGGCCTCTTCTGGCTCCCCCTCGAGGGAAATCCCGTGCTTATGCTGCGCAAGGGAACAGAGCGCGCCGCCGCGGAATCGCCTGTGTGCACAATCCTTCCGTTCCGGTCCTTCCGCGAAATCCCCCGTCTCACGGCCGACGCCGGCTCTCCCCTGTCCCATAACATCGCCGTGGACGCCGACGCCTTCAGCTGGACGACGGCCGGAATGCTCGGCAAACGCCTTCCCGGGCACGTTTTCACCGCAGCGGACGACACCATCTACGAGTGCCGGGCGGTCAAGACCGGGTTTGAAATCTGCCGCCTGCACATCTGCGGCCGGCTTCACGCGAGGATCTTTGACACAATTCTCCCCGGCATCCTGCACGCCGGCATGACGGAACGGGAGGCAGCCGTGGCCTTTGCCTGCGAGGCGCTCCGCCTCGGAAGCGACGGACTCTCCCGCCTGCGCGGGCACGGGGAAGAAATGTTTTTCGGCTACGCCTCTGCCGGATCCGACGGCCTCTGCCCCACCTGCTACAACGGGCCGCTCGGCTGCCGCGGCCAGGACGGCGCCGTGCCCTTCCTGGGCTCGCCTGACGTTGTCTGGGAGGAAAACACGCTGCTCTCCATGGACATGGGCTTCACCTACGACGGGTATCACACGGACCGCACCCAGAATTACTGGCCAGGCAGGGAGAAAGACATTCCGGACGTCCTCAGAAAAGCGCAGGACGCCTGCATCACCATCTTCATGCACGCCCTCGACAAACTGGTTCCCGGCGTGACGCCCGCCGAAATCTGGCGGAGCGCCGAAGAGAAGGCCGCCAGTCTCGGCTACGCCCGCGAATTCATGGGCATGGGACGCGATCAGCTGCGCTTTCTGGGACACGGAACGGGCCTCTGCCTCGATGAATGGCCACCCATCGCCCGCACAGTCACAAAACCCCTCGCCGAAGGCATGAGCATCGCCCTGGAACCCAAAATCGCCGTTCCCGGCATTGGCATGGCCGGCCTCGAACACACATGCCTTTTAACACGGCAAAAGGCGGAAATCCTCACGGGTTCCCGCCTCTCCATTCTTGCTCTTAAAAACTGAACAGCAGATCAGGCGAAGGTCTTCAGCGCGTCAATGAGCACTTCTGTGAACTTGTCCACGTTCTCACCGAGCACGCGCCAGAGTTCGTCGAGATCGAGCGGAGGATGCACCTCGCTCCAGCTGTCATAGTCCGTGACCATGGCCATAACGCCGTACGGCAGTCCGAGCTCGTTGGCCAGGATGCATTCCGTGGCAATGGTCATGTTGATGAGGTCTCCGCCCAGCACGCGGAACATGCGCGACTCGGCCCTGGTCGAGAACCTCGGGCCTTCGATGGTCACGATGGTGCCGCCGTCATGGGCTTTGATGCCGCAGTGCTCCGCGGCCTTCAGAAAGGCCTCGCGCAGTTCCTGCGAGAAAGGATCGGCCATTGGCTGATGCCGGACATCGCCCGGGGCGAAGTGATCGAAATAGGTGCTTTTGCGGCCGCGCGTGAAGTCGATAAACTGATCCGGCACCACAAAAGCGCCCGGGCCGTATTCTTCCTGCAGGGAACCGCAGCAGGCCGAGGCCACCACATGGGTGCACCCCGCCTCCTTCAGCGCGTAGAGATTGGCGCGGAAATTGACCCTGTGCGGCGGAATGGTGTGCTGAAGGCCGTGCCTCGCGAGCAGTACGATACGCGCGTCACTGCCCCTGAGACGGCCAACGCGCAGGGGGCTCGACGGGCGGCCGTACGGTGTGCGCGGCGCAAGTTCCTTCTCCGCCGTAAAGAAGGCCGGGTTGTCCAGGCCTGTGCCTCCGATTACGCCAATAAGCTTGCTCATATATTCTGTCCTTATTTTCCGGTAGTTTCGGTCTTCGTCTCTTCGCCGGAGGAGCCGGTTCCGGCTTCCTGATGTTCCGCTGCAGGTTCACGGTCGTCTTCAGAAACCTTCTCCGTTTCGCCTGGGATGATGGCGCCGGCGGGAATATCCTCTTCCACTGCCCCGGGCGCTGCCTCAGCGGGTTCTCCGGCGTCTTCAGAAGCCTTTTCCGTCCCGTCAGGGAAGACGGCTCCGGCGGGCGCAGCTTCTTCTGCCGCTTCGGGTTCTGCCTCCGCGGCTTCACCGTCATCCTCAGAAGGCTTCTCCGCCATGCCGGGGATAATGGCGCCGGCGGGAATATCCTCTTCCTCTGCCCTGGGCGCTGCCTCAGCGGGTTCTCCGGCGTCTTCAGAAGTTTTCTCCGCTCTGCCGGGGATAATGGCGCCTGCGGGAACTGATTCTTCTGCTGATTCGGGGGAAGCAGCGTTTCCGGGCGCGGCATCAGCCGCGGGAGACGTTTCCCCGGAAGACGCGGGCGCCTTTTCTCCGGAATCCTCAGCTGCGGCTTCGGATTCCGCGGGGCCATCGGCAGCTTCCTGCAGTTTCCTGATCTCATCGTCAGCTTCAGCGGAGCCCTTGACGAGGGACGCCAGGGGCCTGAGGGCTATGTAGAACTTTACCAGGGCCTTCATGGACGAGACGCCGATGGCGGGGTGCTCATCGAGTCCCATGAGAAGGGTCAGGGAGTGGTAGACATTGCAGCCGGCACCGGCCAGGGCCGCAGCGCACTCTGTACAGGTCGTAATAACGGGCCTGCCGCACTCCCGCACGGCCTTCTTCATCTGGGCTGCGAGCTGGGGTTCAAGAACCGAGGCCTCGCCGCCCGCGCCGCAGCAGGGGATATTGTCGAGGCGCATGGGCTCCGGGCTGACGAACCGGGCCAGACCAAGGGCGAAGACCTCGTGGCTTCTGTCCATGCAGGGCGTGAACAGGGCGTAGTCTCCGCCGTTGATGACGGTTTCAGGCTTCATGCGGCCGAAAAATTCATAAATGGTCTCCACGTCAAAGCCATGCTTCTTCAGATAGGCGTGCGTGGAGGGGGAGATGGTGACAAGCCGGCTCACCCTGTTGGACTTCAGGGTGCCGCGCAGACGTTCCGTGCTCTTCCGGGATTCCTCTTCCATGCCGAGGACAGCGAGGCGCGCGCCGGAATCGGCAACGACAAATCCTGTGCCGTTCGTGAAAACCAGCTTCGCGAGGGCCTCGGCGGTCTTCGGAAAAACAGCGCAGAAATCGGAATCAAGCAGGAGATTCTCTCCCTCTCTGGCGTAGCTCGCGGTAATGGGCACGTGCTTCGAGAACAGGAGTGTGCGGGAGTGCCCGGGGCGGGCCATGCGGCCGCTGTGCTGGCGCACGTACTGGTCACGCAGGGCCTGGGACAGGGCCACGCCGTCGATGCCGGCGGGGCACTTGCGCGTGCAGGTGCCGCACAGGAAGCAGTGCCATGCAAGGAGCGGAGCCTTCACCATACCGGTGAGATCAATCCTGTGCCGCGCGAGCATAGGGCAGGCGCGCGTGCACTCGCCGCAGTGATCACAGGGCGCGATCATGGAGCGGATGCGCTTCGCGAGATCGCTGTCGCTCTCATCGGGCGGGGGTGTCTTTCTGGCGAATTTCCGTCCCAGATAGCTGCGGACATGATTTTCGGCGCTGTCGAGCATGTCGGCGATGCTTTCAGGCTTCTCCTCTTCCTCACTGCGGGGGAAGGAGATACGATCGTTGTGAATGACCGTGCGCCCGAGAGCAGACATGCGGCGGATAAGTTCGGGCACGGCACGTCCCTCTCCGACCTTGACGGAGAAGCCTCCGACGCTGCGGAAATCCTCCTGGGACATGAAAATGCCCTGTCTGAGGCTGAGGCGGCCGAAGGCGCTGGTTCGCAGGATGCTGTTGCCCGCCCACAGGAGAGCGCGGCGGAACGCGGAAACGTGATCCGGCAGGCTGAAAGCGCCGAGCCGGCAGTCTCCGCTCTGCAGCGTTTCCCAGGCCTCTGCCTCGTATCCGCGGGGAAGGAGCGAGCCTGACTCAAGGAAAAGCAGGATCTGGCCGCGGGCAGCACGGGCCGCCTCGTTGAGGCGCTCGGCCTCACCGCCGCGCACGGCGATAACCTCGGCGCCTGCCTGGCTGGCGAGGGAGGCGGTGTCGTCCTTACTGCCGCCATCGGCCACGAAACATTCAGTCCACGGGCCCTGGCAGGCGGACTTCACTGAGCCGGCTATGGTGTCGGCGCTGTTCAGGGAGGGAATGATGACGGAAACGAGGGGCTTGGTGAGGTCGGAGGCGTCAGGAAGAAGCGGCAGCTTCTCGGGCCTGCGGCAGAAGCCGGCCAGAGCGAAAGACAGCTCACCGGAAAAGCCGCGGCCGGCAAGCAGGCCGGGTTCGTAGCGGGTCAGGGTCCCCTGCCCCGCGCGGGCCATACGGCGCAGGCCGATGAGGTAATACCCGCCCGCGGAAGGACCGAGCACGGCGGAACACCGGGTCAGGCGCAGGAGAGCGCGGCGCAGGATGGATTCGCGCACGAGAGGCGTGCTGGCGCGCACGGCAAGCACGATGCCGGCGCCTTCATGGAAGGCGCGCAGAAAGACCTCGTCCAGATCCCGGACACGCCCGTGGCCGGCAAATCCGTCCTCAACGGGCGTCTCGGAGTACTCGGGCGTGGGAGCCAGCGTGCAGGAGACGGCGCGCGCGCCAAGGTGTCCGGCCTCGTCCATGATGAGCTTTTCCACGTCCGGGTCGGAACAGGAGGCGTCACGGACACAGACCACCATCGTTTCACTGACTGGCAGCTCGGTCTGGACAGCCAGGCTGTCATCAATGTCGGGACGGTTCATCTCGGCGACGATGGCATTGGTGCGCAGCTTCTTTTCCGTGAGCTGCGCCTCCTCGCGCTGGCGGACCAGGGGCACACGGCGCCTGGCTGTGCCATCCATAACGTCCTTGTGCACGCGCTTCCTGAAGAGGAGGAAGAGCCACCAGACAAAAAGCAGAAAAAGCAGAACGCCGATAACGGAAAGAAGCGCGGACACGCCGCCGGTCCAGTGCGCCGGAGCCGCGCATTCCACGGCCGCGCGCAGAAAGAGCATGGGAACGGCCGCCATGGCGAAGGCCTTGGGGCGCATGGAGGTCAGGCCGAGCACGAAGCCGGTGAACCCTGCGGGCAGAAAGGTCAGAAAGAAGAGAAACGTCTCCAGAAGAAGGAGCGATTCGAAGGGCAGCGGCAGCCCCCACCCGGGCACGGGGCTCAGGGGAGAGCCAGCCCGGCTCTGGAGAAATTCGCGGAGGGCGGGACGCAGAAGCACGCGTGAGCAGGCAAAGAGCAGCAGGGCCGCCAGAAGCAGTTCACAGGTGAAAAGGATGGTGCCGGCGAAGAGGCCGAAGTAGGAAGAGGAGAAGGCAGCGGCCGCGCTCTGGGGAAGGAGAAAGAAGACCATGCCCGCAGGCAGGCCGAAGAGCAGCAGTAATCCGGCGGAGAAAGGAGAGCGGCCGGCGTAGAGGCGGAAGCGTTCCAGAACGGCAGGGTCAAGGACGGAATCACCGCAGCCCGTAGCTGCGGCGAAAACGGCGATGCCCGCGACAAGGGCAAGAAAACAGAGGGGTCTGGTGTAACGCTGGAGCATTACTCCTCACAATAGGCTAGGCGTTTGCGATGCAGCCTGCGCAGAACAAAAAAAACAAGAAAGGGCAGGCAAATCGCGGCGCAGGCGGCGGGAAGCACCGCCGGGGGGAGCGTCAGGAGGGCACTGCCGAGCAGGCCGTAAAGGAGGGTCGGGAAAATTTTTCCGGCCGCGGTGGAAAGGAAATACGGGATGAACCGGACGCTGGTCAGGCCGGCGGCGTAGCTCACCAGCCCGAAGGGCACGCAGGGCAGCGCGCGGGCAAGGAAGATACTCCCCTTCCCGTGGCGCAGCATGAACGCCTCGGCGCGTTCGATATTTTTATCCGAGACAAAGCGCAGGACGAAACGCTGCCCGACGCAGCGGGAGAGAAGGAAGGCGGCTCCGGCTCCGATGACGGAGCATCCCCACGAAAGCAGAAGGCCGGGCACGAGGCCGAAGCAGCTGCAGTTCACAACGGTGAGAAGCGCTGCCGGAATGGGGAGCATAAACGCCGAAAGAAACATGAGACAGCAGGAAAAAGGCAGGGCAAGCCACCCCCAGGTGGCCGCGAAGGAATGCAGAGCCAGTAATTCTTCCATATTCTCTCTTTTGTGCCGTTCCCTGTCCCGGGGCAGGTCAGCGCCGGCCGTGCGGCGGGAACGGAAAAAAACGCAGCCATTCAGCCCGGACGTTTTTCGTCTCAAAAAAGTCCAGAAAGATTTTACTTTTGCCGGTTTCCACTGTCAAGGAAAGCGGCTTTTGCGGGGCTGATACGGCCCGTCACGGACACGGCCCCCTTTTTCGCAGGGTCCGCCGGATAAGGACGGGGGCCTTTCCCCCAAAAAGCTAGTTCACGAGCACGCAGCGGCAGCCCGGCAGGGGCATGCGCAGGGAAGGCAGATAGCGCTCGAGAAGCACGCCCTCCGTGGTGTCCCGGTCCTGGCCGTACGTATCGCGCACGCAGAGCGTGTCGAACTGCTCGGCCTTGTCAATGGCGAGGGACAGGGAGGAGCCGAGGAGGAGCGAGCCCGTGAGCACGCTCGCAAAAATGTCGCCCGTGCCGGGATAATGGGCGGGAAGGTAGGAGCAGTCGAGCCGCCAGAACTTGTCGATGCTTTTCTCGTACGCGAGGATGGAGGAATACTCCCATTCACCGAGGGGATTTTTCGTCAGGGGCATGCTTGTGCCCACGACCACACCGGGCCCCATGAGGGAAAGCTCCCTCAGGTACCCTTTGAGGAGATCCATGTCGGGCTCGCGGTCATAGGGCACATCCAGGAGCAGACAGACTTCCGTGTAGTTGGGCGTTATGACGTCCGCCCTGCCTATGAGCCAGCGCATGCGGCGCACCATGTCCGCGGTCATGGTCGGAATAAGCTGTCCGTCCTCCCCGAGAACGGGATCCACCACGGCGAGGCCGCCCTTCAGCATGCACGTCTCAATGCAGCGTGCCACGGTATCCATCTGGTCGGGGCAGGCCATAAAGCCCGAATACACGCCCTCGAACCTGTCGCTGCGCGCGATCCAGTGGTCAAGCATATCCTTCATGTTCTGCGTGAGGTCGAGAAAGGTGAAGCCCGTCGTCCCCACCGTCTGCGTGGAAAGAACGGCCGTGGGAAGAGGCACGGGCTGTATGCCCATGCTGGAAAGGACGGGAATGGCCGCGGTCAGGCTCGTCCGTCCTATGCCGGAAATGTCGTGGATGGTCACAACGCGGGGAATGGGGTTGCGCATGCTCTCTGCCTCCTGCCCCATTTTTTAAGCATTCGGAGGGGTTCCGTCCAGATCCGCGGAAGATTTGCGTGCCCACAGTCACGCTTCTCTGCCGGCGCGATTGCCACGGCTGTCATTTTGTGGAAGAGTGCCGCACAGCCGGCGGAAAAGCCGCGCGAAGGAGGTCTTCATGCAGCCTTACAAGTATATTTACGGACCTGTGCCCTCGCGGCGCCTCGGACGCTCGCTCGGCGTCGACATTATTCCTTTCAAGACCTGTTCCTATGACTGTGTCTACTGTCAGCTCGGGCACACCACGGTGCACACCACAGAACGCGGCAGCTGGGTGTCCTGTTCCGACGTCCTCTCCGAACTGGAGCGCTTCCTCAGAACGGACAAACCCGACGTCATCAGCTTCGCGGGTTCCGGCGAACCCACCCTCAACGAAGAGCTCGGGGATATGATCCACGGCATCAAGCAGATGACCGACGTGCCCGTGGCCGTGTTCACCAACGCCTCCCTGCTCTGGATGCCGGACGTCATCGAAGATCTCGCCCTGGCCGACATCGTGAGCCCGTCCATGGACGCGGCCCTGCCCGCCACGGCCGAACGCATCAACCGCCCGGCCGGAAACATGCCGCTTGACGTTATCCTTGAAGGCCTCACCCGCTTCTGCAATGTGTACCGCGGCCGGATATGGCTGGAAATTCTGCTGGCGCAGGGACTCAACGACTCGGAGGAGGACATCGCTGCCCTGGCCGCGCAGGCCGCGAAACTCAGGCACATTGAACGCATCCAGCTCAATTCCGTGTGCCGGCCTCCGGCTGACAGCAGCGTGAAGCCCCTCACCATGGCCCGCCTTGAAGAAATCCGCAGCCGCATGCCCGGCCGCTGTGAAATCATCGCCTCCTTCCCGGAAAAACATACGGAAAGCGGACGCACTGCCACGGAAGAGGATGTGCGCGATCTCATCGAACGCCACCCGAGCACCGTGGACGGCACGGCCGCGGGCCTCGGCATCAGCAGCGGCCTCTCAGCCCGCCTCATCGCCTCCCTGAAAGAAAAGGGCGTGCTCCGAGAGGAAGAACGCGGAGACGGCACGTATTATTTTCTGGCGGAACAGCGCCACGACTGAGACATTCCCCTTCTTCAGATCAGAAAAGCGGGCCTTCCCGGAAGGGAAGACCCGCTCTTTTTATCCGGAAATCCGGACAGGCCTAGACGTTGAACAGGAAGTGCATGACGTCGCCGTCCTGCACTACGTAGTCCTTGCCTTCCGTGCGCAGCACGCCGTCGGCGCGGCAGTCCGCCTCGCTCGCGTGGCTCATGTAGTCGTTGTAGGAAATCACTTCGGCGCGGATGAAGCCCTTTTCGAAGTCCGTATGGATAACGCCCGCTGCCTGGGGAGCTTTCCATCCCTTATGGATGGTCCAGGCCCTGACTTCGTCGGGGCCGGCGGTGAAGTAGCTGCACAGGCCGAGGGTGTCGTAGCCAGTGCGGATGATGTTCTCAAGGCCGCTGTGCTCAATGCCGTAGGAAGCCAGCATTTCCTTCTGCTCCTCGTCGGAGAGGCCCTGCAGCTCTTCCTCGATCTGGGCGCAGATCACGGCGAAGCCGGAATGGTGCTCGGCAGCGTACTGCTCCACCTTCTTCGAGAAATCGTTGCCGCCGATGCCGGCCTCGTCCACGTTGGCGCAGTAGATGATGGGCTTGCCCGTGAGGAGGCCCATTTCCTTCCACACGGTATCAAAATATTCGTCATCCGCAGGACGTTCGAACGTGGAGGCCATGCTGCCGGCGTCGAGGTGCCTGACGAGAGCCTCCATAACCGGGACCGCGGCCTTGGCGTCCTTGCTGCCCTTGGAGAGCTTGGTCAGCTTCTCGAGACGCTTCTGGACCGTATCGAGGTCGGCAAGAAGGAGCTCCGTCTCAATGGTCGAGATGTCGCGCAGCGGATCGATGGAGCCGTCCACGTGGGTGATGTTCTCGTCCTCGAAGCAGCGCACCACCTCGATGATGGCGGCGCACTCACGGATGTTGGCCAGGAACTGGTTGCCCAGTCCCTCACCCTTGCTCGCGCCCTTGACGAGGCCGGCGATGTCGATGAAATCGACGAAGGCGTAAATGGTTTTTTTAGGCTTGGCCTTGGCCGTCAGCGCGTCCACGCGGGCGTCCGGCACGGTAACAGTGGCCTTGTTGGGCTCGATGGTGCAGAAGGGATAGTTGGCGGCCTGAGCGTTCTGGGCCTTGGTCAGGGCGTTGAAAAGAGTGGACTTGCCCACGTTGGGCAGGCCGACGATACCAATACTGAGCGACATGTCTTCTCCAGAGGGAATTTTTTCCCGAACAGAGCCGGGTATATATGCTCAAACAGGGAGCTCCGCAAGGCTCATGCCGTTTCTGTTCCGCCCGCGAGCTCTTCCACGGCCCTGTAGATGCCTTCCACGTCAAGACCAAGCTCATGACGCTGCTGGGCCTGCGACGCATGCTCGATGAACCTGTCCGGCACGCCGAGACGCTTTACCGTCTTTCCGGCGAGAAGGCCGTGATCACTGGCGTATTCCAGCACGGCTGACCCGAAGCCGCCGGCGAGCGAGCTCTCCTCAACGGTGAGGATTTTGTCGAAGCGGCGGAAAATGTCCGCGATCTGCTCTTCGGGCAGGGGCTTGATCCAGATGGGATCGAAGACAAGGGGCATGAAGCCGAGACGCATATGCACCTCGTCAGCCGCGTCACAGGCCGCGTGGAGACTGCTTCCCAGGGCCAGGATGGCGACCTTCTCGCCTTCCTGGACGATCTCGCCTTTCCCGTACGGCAGAGGCTTTGGATCCGGCTGGACTTCAACGCCGAAGGCCGCGCCGCGCGGATAGCGCACGGAGCAGGGCTTTCCCAGGGCCACGGCCGTGGTCAGGCAGCGCACCAGCATGTTCTCATCGCGCGGGGCGAGGCAGTGCATGTTGGGGATATGCCTGAGATAGGCCACGTCGAAGACGCCCTGGTGCGTGGCGCCGTCCTCGCCCACGAGGCCGGCCCTGTCGATGCAGAAGACCACGGGCAGGTTCTGCAGGCAGACGTCATGGACTACCTGATCGTAGGCCCGCTGCAGGAAGGTGGAGTAGATGCACACGAGCGGCCTGGCGCCCTGGCTTGCGAGACCCGCCGCGAAGGTCACCGCGTGCTGCTCGCAGATGCCCACATCGAAGAAATGATCCGGCCTGGCCTTCTGAAAATAGATGGTTCCCGTGCCGTCGGGCATGGCCGCCGTGATGGCCACGATGCGGCTGTCTTTCTTCCCGAGTTCCACGGCAGCCTTCCCGAACACGCTGGTAAAGCTCGGCGCCGTACTCTTCTTGGGCAGGAACATGCCCGTTTCGGGATCAAAATGACCGACGCCGTGATAATGGGTCGGATCCTTCTCCGCCGGCGCGAAGCCATGGCCCTTCTTGGTGTGCACGTGCAGAAGGACGGGACCGTCTTCCACGGAAGCCGCCATTTCAAGGTGATGGCGCAGGGCCGGGATATCGTGCCCGTCCACCGGACCGATATAGGCGAAGCGGAAAGCCTCGAAGAGCATACCCGGGGTAAAGAAGGACTTGAAACTGTACTCGCCGCGCTCGGCCAGCGCCGCCAGATTGCCGCCGATGCGCGGGATGGTGCGCAGGAAGGACAGCACGTCCTTGCGCGTCTGCCTGAACCAGCGCCGCGACAGGTTGCGCGAGAGGAAGCGGGAAATGGCACCCACGTTGGGGGCGATGGACATTTCGTTGTCGTTGAGCACCACGATGAGACGCTTGCCGAGATGCCCGGCGAGATTCAGGCCCTCAAAGGCCTCGCCGCCGGTCAGCGCGCCATCGCCGATGACAGCGATGACGTGGTTGTCGAGCCCCTTGAGATCGCGGGCCGTGGCCATGCCGAGAGCCGCTGAAATGGAAGTCGAGGAATGCCCCACGCCGAAAAAGTCATACGGGCTCTCGCTCATGCGCGGGAACCCCGCCAGGCCGTCCTTCTGGCGCAGGGTGTCAAAGGCCCTGTTGCGTCCGGTGAGGATCTTGTAGGCGTAGCTCTGATGACCCACGTCCCAGACCAGCTTGTCCCGCGAGAGATCAAAGGTGGAAAGCAGGGCCAGCGTCAGTTCCACTGTGCCCAGTGACGGGGCCAGATGCCCGCCGTTTCTGGAACAGACCTCAATGATGCGCTCTCTCGTTTCCGTGGCGAGGCGCTCCAGTTCAGCGTTGGTCAGGCCCCTGAGATCGTCGGGGCCGTTCAGTCTCTCAAGCAGAGGTGTTTTATTATCCATTATTTCTACTTCACTCTTTCAACCGTGAACACGGCGAGTCCGCGCAGGAAATCGGCGTCCCCGCCGCTCAGATCGCGGATAGCGGCTATGGCGCTGTCAGCATGCTGCCTGGCCAGGGCGCGGCTCCTGTCCAGCCCCACCAGGGCGGGATACGTATTCTTGTCTTCTTCTTCATCCGAACCGGCGGGCTTGCCCAGCGTGGCCGTGTCGGAAACCACGTCGAGGATGTCATCGGCAATCTGGAAGGCCACGCCGAGCTCGGCGCCGAAAACGCCCAGCTTCTCAAGGCTGGCACTGTCCGCGCCGGCCAGTATGGCGCCGCAGGTGACCGAGGCGCGCAGGATGGCGCCCGTCTTGAGGGCGTGCAGATGCCTGAGATCCTCCAGGGAAATGCGGCGTCCCGTGGCAATCATATCGAGTTCCTGACCGCCCGCCATGCCGAAGGATCCGGCCGCGGCGGCGAATTCGTGCACGGCCCTGAGTACCCGGTCGGCGGGGAGCGGGCAGGATGTCATGCAGAGGAAGGCGTCGGACTGCAGGGCGTCGCCGGCGAGGATGGCCGTGGCCTCGTCAAAAGCTTTGTGATTGGAGGGACGGCCGCGGCGCAGATCGTCATCGTCCATGGCCGGAAGGTCATCGTGGATGAGGGAATAGGTATGCACCATCTCTATACCGCAGGCAAAGGGCAGAACATCTTTCGGATCCGCCCCGAAAAGCGAGGCCGTGGTAAGGCAGAGCACGGGCCGCAAACGCTTGCCTCCGGCAAGGAGACTGTAAAGCATGGCCTCCCTGAGGCGTTCCGGCGTCCCCGGGTCGGCAACGCAGCCCCTGAGGTGCTCTTCAACGAGTTTTCCGCGTTCGGCCAGATGAGCCTTCACTGTCTGTGCGTTCATTTTTTTCCTGCTCCCGTATCCGCTTAAAAATTTCCGCTCTGGTATCCGCCGTCCGTCACGCCGGGGGCGGAAACACCGTCATCCGCGTCAGATCCGGATTCCCCGGATCCGCCCTTCCCGTCCTTCAGGAACTCCTCCGCGTCGCGGAGGCCTCCCTCTTCGCTCTCAAGGACGTTGCGGGCGTCGCTGAGTTTCTGACGGCAGAAGCGCACGCAGGCACAGGCCTCCCGGTAAAGCCTGACGCCCTTCTCGAGCTCGAGGTCTTCCTGCTCCAGCTGGGCCACGATTTCCTTCAGTCTCGCGAGCTGGGAGCTGAAGGTCTTTCCCTTCGTGGTCCTGTCTGCGCTCTGTGCTGCTTCCATGCTGTATCCTTATTCTGAAATCTTCCGCGTACTATTATCAGATTTTTCGCGGGATGCCGAACCGTTTTTTTTCATTTTTTCCGGACAGGAGCCGGACTGACGTCATCGACCGTCGCCCCGAAGCTTCCGTCAGCCATGGAAACGCGCACCTTCGCTCCGGCCGAGAGAGCCGCCGTGCCGCGCACGATATGGCCCTTTTCGTCCCTCACGAGGGCGAAGCCCCGCTCAAGAGGCCTTAAGGGACTCACGGCCCCGAGCCTCAGGTCCAGCGCTTCCAGCCCGTGGCTCTTCCTCTCGAAAAAGGCCCTGCCCAGGCGGACAAGATCGGACGTTTCCCGGGCGAGCTCCCGCCCGGCCCCGGCGCTGAGCCTCCCCGAAAGCGCGGGGAGACGGGCCGAACAGTCAAGAACCGCTCCCGTTCCGGCCGCTATCCTCTGCCTGAAGGCGCTCCTGGCGAGGCCGGTGAGGCTCCCGGCCTCAAGCTCTCTCTCCCGCACAAGGCGTTTTCCCCTCCGGGCGAGGAGGGAGACAAGCCCCGCGAGCTCACCGCTCATGCGCCTGAGGCGCCCTGCGGGCGAGAGCAGGCGCAGTACGTCGCTCTCATGGGCGAGGGCGGCGCCCCGGCCGGCGACAAGACTCCCGAAGGCCTCCGCGGCGCGCGTCTGAAGGGCCGCCACGCCTGCCAGAATTTCACTCCTCGGAGTCCAGAGCAGCTGGGCCGCCTTGGTGGGCGTCGACGCGCCCACGTCAGCCGTCATCTCGGCGAGCGTGTGATCCACCTCGTGCCCGATGCCGGTCAGCACGGGAAGCTTCGAGGAAAAGATGGCCCTGGCCACGGTTTCCTCGTTGAAGCAGGCGAGATCATCGGCCGATCCGCCGCCGCGGATGATGACGATGACCTGGGCCGTGCCTCTGGCGTTGGCCTTCTGCACGGCCTCGGCGATTTCGGCGCCCGCGCCGATTCCCTGCACCTTGACCTGATAGAATTCGATATGGCAGCCGAGGCCGCGGTCACGGGCGTTCTGCAGGAAATCGTGGATGACAGCGCCCTTCTCTGAGGTGATGAGGGCGATGCGCACGGGATTGGGCGGAAGCGGACGCTTGCGGTCTTCGCTGAAGAAACCGAGCTTCGCGAGCCTGTCCCTGAGCTCCCGGAAACGGCGCAGCAGTTCGCCCTCCCCGATGTCCGTGACGCTGTTGACCATCAGCCTGTAGGAGCTGCGCCCGTTGCGGGTATAGGTGCCGAGCACTCCCTCGAGCAGGACCCTGCGCGCCTCCACGAGCACATCCCCGACTTTCCGGCCGCGGAACACCTCGCCCGTCTGCGTGTCCCGGGTGAGAAGGAGGTTCAGATCGCGGCCGTAGGAAATGCAGCTCAGCGCCTCGTCCCCCTCCCTGAGACTGAAGAAGACCATGGGCAGCCCGAAGCGGCTGCTGCGGACGCTGACGTCCGCTATTTCCCCCTTCACGAGCACGCGTCCCCCGAGGCCGATGCCCCGGAGGGCACCGGCCACGGCCTGATTCAGGAGGGGGACCGTGTAAATGAGGGGTCTCTGCGCCATGGGCCGCCTAGTTCTGTCTGGCCTTCCAGGACGCGCTGACGGCGTCCCTGAAGGAACGGATGCCTGCCGCGAGGTCAGCAGCGGGAATGGTGCCCTTTTCGCCGGTGAGACGGTTCTTGGTTTCCACCACGCCCTTGCCGAGGCCCTTGGCACCGCAGATGAACTGCATGGGCATGCCGAGGAGGTCGGCGTCCTTGAACTTGATGCCGGGGCGTTCCGCCCTGTCGTCAACGAGCACCTCAAGGCCCATGGCCTCAAGCTCCTTCTCGAGTTCCCCGGCCTTGGCCGCCGTGGCCTCGTCGGAGGGGTCGAGAAGCAGGATCTCGCAGTCAAAGGGCGCGATGGCCGGCGGGAAGATGATGCCGTTGTCGTCGTGGTTCTGCTCGATGGCCGCGGCCAGGGCGCGGGATACGCCGATGCCGTAGCAGCCCATAACCATGTACTGCTCCTTTCCGTTCTCATCGAGATAGGTGCAGTGCATGGCCTTGGAGTACTTGGTGCCGAGCTTGAAGATATGGCCGACCTCAATGCCCTGGGTGAGCTCAAGCCTGCCTCCGCAGTGCGGGCAGACATCACCTTCCTGGGCGAGGCGCAGATCGTGGAAATCCGTGATTTTGCAGTCGCGGAAGAGATCCACGTGCTTAAGGTGTTCGTCCTTTTCGTTGGCGCCCACCACGTAGTCGGTGCCGCCCATGAGCTCGCTGTCGGCGTAGACCGGGACGGAGAGCCCGACGGGGCCGGCGAAGCCGAGGGGAGAACCCGTGGCGGCCCTGACCATTTTTTCATCGGCCAGATCCACCATCTCGGCGCCGAGCATATTCTTCACCTTGACGTCGTTGACCTGACGGTCGCCGCGCACAAGAATGGCCACGGGCTTTCCGTCCACGTTGAAAATCATGGTCTTGACCACCTGCTCCACGGGGACCCCGAGGAAGCGGGCCACGTCGGCCACAGTGTGGGCGCCGGGCGTTGCCACCTTTTCCATGGGCGCGCAGCCGGCGGTATTCTTCTCTCCCTTCCAGACGACCTCGCAGCGCTCGATGTTGGCGGCGTAGCGGCAGGAGGTGCAGGAGGCGATGGTATCTTCCCCGGCTTCGGCCAGCACGTGGAACTCGTGGGAGAACTTGCCGCCGATGGAGCCGGAGTCAGCGTCCACTTCCCTGTAGCGCAGGCCCATGCGGGTGAAGATGCGGTTATAGGCGTCGCTGCTGTCCTGGAAGGCCCTGCTCGCGCCCTCGTCGTCGCAGTCGAAGGAATAACCGTCCTTCATGATGAACTCACGGCCGCGCATGAGGCCGAAGCGGGGGCGGATTTCGTCGCGGAATTTGGTCTGAATCTGGTACGGACGGGCGGGCAGCTGCTTGTAGGAGCGCACCTCGCCGCGGAGCAGATCCGTCATCACTTCCTCGTGCGTCGGGCCAAGGCAGTAATCCCTGTCGTTGCGGTCCTTGAAGCGCAGAAGCTCACGGCCGTAATGCTCCCAGCGGCCGGATTCCTTCCACAGATCGCCAGGCTGCACCATGGGCAGCAGGAGCTCGACAAAATCCACCCTGTCCATTTCCTCGCGGATGATCTTCTCAATCTTCCTGAGCGAGCGCAGGGCAAGGGGCATATACGTATAGACGCCGCTCGTCAGCTTGCGGATCATGCCCGCGCGGATGAGAAGCTTCTGGCTGATGACCTCGGCGTCGGCCGGGGTTTCCTTGAGAGTGGGAATGTAGCAGGAACGGAAACGCATTAGTGCTGTCCTTTTTCGTCAAGCAGTTTTTGGAGTTCTTCCATAAAGGCGGCGAGCAGCTCGTCGTGCCCGTGGACGGAGCGCACGACGGTGCCGCCACGGAAAATAATGCCCTTGTCACGGCCGCCGGCCACACCGAGGTCGCATTCCCGGGCCTCACCCGGGCCATTGACCACGCAGCCCATGACGGCCACCCTGATGCTGGCCGTCACGTTTCTGAGACGCTCCTCGACGGCCTTCTCAAGGCCGATGAGGTCGATCTCGGTGCGCCCGCAGGTGGGGCAGGAAATAATTTCGGGTCCGCGCGTCCTGAGGCCGAGGGAGCGCAGGATCTCGTAGGCCACGCCGATCTCCTCGCAGGGATCGGCCGTAAGCGACACGCGGATGGTGTCGCCTATGCCCTCGTTCAGGAGAATGCCGAGGCCCACCGCGCTCTTTACCGTACCGCGGATGAGGCTGCCCGCCTCGGTCACGCCGAGATGCAGGGGATAGTCCGCAGCCTTCGAGAGGCAGCGGTAGCAGGCGATGGTGTTGAGAACGGACGAGGACTTCACGGAAAGCACGATATTCCCGAAGCCCCTCTCCTCCACCATGCGCACGTGCTTCATGCAGCTTTCCACCATGGCTTCGGGCGTGGGGCCGCCGTATTTGTCCAGGAGATCCTTCTCCACGGAACCGGAGTTCACGCCGATGCGCATGCAGGCGCCGTTGGCTTTGGCGCAGTCCACAACCGCGTCCACGTGAGCGCGGGAACCGATATTGCCGGGATTGATGCGCAGCCCCTCGAAGCCCGCCTCGATGGCTTTGATGGCGAGCCGGTAATCGAAATGTATGTCCGCGATGAGCGGCACGGGGCTTTTGTCGTGCAGTTCCTTCAGGCAGGCCGCAGCCCTGTCGTCGAGCACGGCCACCCTGACGGCCTCGCAGCCCAGCGAGGCAAGCTTTTCAATCTGACCGAGCGTCGCCCCGATGTCGCGGGTGTCCGTGTTGGTCATGCTCTGCACCATGACCGGGCTGCCGCCTCCGATGCGGAGCGGGCCAAGCCTGGCTGTTTTTCTGGAACCACGCATAGGAATCCCCCTGTCGATGCGCCCCGCCGCGCCGGTAACGGAAATTTTTCAGACGGCGGTGCCGTTCAAGGGGAGGTATTTTACTGTACTTTCAGGCGGGGGACAAGACGCCGCCCGCCCCTATTCTTCATGGGAGTGCGGGCGGTCGCCCAGGGGATGGGCGTGCATGTGCGAGTGGGCGACAAGGGGCTCGCTCCAGGATACCGTTCCGTCCGCGATGGTGCAGAACTCGCTGGAAACGCGTTCCAGAAAATCCCAGTCGTGGGAAATGGTGATGCGGGGCGTCGGCAGATCGTGCAGAAGCTCAGTGAGACGGACCATGCTCCTCGCGTCGAGGCCTGCCGTGGGCTCGTCGAGAAGCAGGGCCTCCGGTTTCATGGCCAGCACGCCGGCGAGCGTCACCATCTTTTTCTCGCCTCCGGAGAGGCGGTGCGTGAGCCTGTCCTCAAAGCCGGACATGCCGAGGCTCTTCAGCGTTTCAATGGCGCGTTCCCTGGCCGCGTCCGGGCTCATGCCAAGGTTCAGGGGACCGAAAGCCACGTCCTCGAGAACGGTCGGGAAAAAGAGCTGATCGTCGGCGTTCTGTAGCACGAAGCCCACGGCCACGCGCAGATCATGGAAGTCCCTTTCGCTCTTCATCTCGCGGCCGTGGAAGAGGACACGCCCGCCGGACGGCCGGTTCAGTCCCGTAATGCAGCGCAGAAGCGTTGTCTTGCCGCTGCCGTTCGGGCCATAGAGGCCGATTCTGTGATGCGGCTTCAGACTCAGGTTCACGTCCCTGAGCACGCTGCGCGTCCCCCCGCTGTTCGTCCTGTAGCTGAAAAAAATATGTTCGAGCGTGACGATATCCCCGCTCTGTGTCCGGCTTTCAGCGTTCATGAGTCCCTCCGCATACAGATTAGAGCCCCGGTCCCATCCGGAAGCCCGTGCAGGCGGAAAGCGTCCGTTCCGCGGCGTCCAGAAGCGCGCCGGCGGATCCGGCGGGATCGAATTCGAGGAAAAGCACGCCCGCTATCCCGAGGGCCACGCAGGCAGCCAGGACAGCATCGCGCGAACCGGTCCGGAATCTGGCAGCCGAGCGGAAATGACCGCTGAAACCGCGGAGCAGCATGGCCTCGTGCACGCGCGTGGCGCGCTCGTTCGCACGCACGAGAAGAATCCCCAGCAGACACGCCAGCGTGCTGTAGCCGCGGCGCGACGTACTCGGGCGGAAGCCCCGCAGCCTGGCGGCCTGGGTCAGCGTCGTCCATTCCTGCGCGATGACGTGAATGAAGCGCAGGGAAAAGATAAAGATGAAGACAAGCCTGGACGGAAAATGCAGGCTCTCCATGGCGTAGGCCGCCGTGGGCGGACTCATGCTGGCCATGAGGGCTATGAAGGACAGGGCGAAGGCATTGGCCTTGATGGCGACAAGAAGCGCCATGCTGACGCCCTGCCGGCTCACGGTCAGGCCGATGAAATGCCCTATGGCGTCGCCCGGCACGGAAAGAGGCAGGGCCACGGCCAGAAAGAGCACGAATGTGTTGATGGCCCCGAGCCGTTTCCAGACCTCGCCCATGTACGGCCTCGCCAGGGCAAGAAGCAGCGCAGAGAGAAGAAGTCCCAGCGCGCTGGCGTACAGGCTGTGCAGGGGCGCGAGACACAGGGAAACCGCGATGGCGCACAGGACACGCACGCGGGGATCGGTGCGGGAAATAACGGATGGTCTGGTAACGGGATCGTCGAACATGGTGCCTTCCTGAAAAATCTTCCGGATTGGTAGCACGATTTTTTCGTAAATGCCACTTTTTATCTTTTGTACATCCGGAGGCGGCTGCAGGACTTCTGCGGTATCCCCGGCGGGGAGACGGATCAGGGGACGCGGGACAGGCCCGGCATCCGCGCCGGCCTTTCTCTTCCTGGTCCCGTCCGGGCGTGAGGCCTTCCTTCTTCACCCGCCAGGGCACGCCTTCTTCTTGATCTGCCGGACCGGGAACGTATACTGAACCGGACTCTTTCCGCGCAGCCGGGGAACCGGGGTTTTCCCCCGCTTTCCCCAAAGGAGCAGTGCCATATGGATTTCCGCAAGCCGGCTTCCCGCATTCTCTTCATCGGCCACAGGGGCTTCCCGGCCCTGGCCCCCGAAAACACCCTGCCCTCCTTTGAACGCGCCCTTGACGCGGGCTGCGACGCCATCGAATGCGATGTCCGCATCACAAAGGACGGTCATTTCGTCGTCATGCACGACGAAACTCCGGCACGGACCACGGACGCGGCGGAACGCTTCCCGGGAAAAACTCCGCGCGTAAGCGATCTGACATTCTCCGAAATCCGCCAGCTCGACGCGGGCAGCTGGTTTGCCGGGCAGGATCCCTTCGGGAGCATCGCGGATTCCCGTCTTTCACGGAAGGAAGCCGAAGCGTACCGCGGAGCTGCCGTGCCAGAACTCAGCGAAGTTTTTGAGCTCGTCAGGAAACGGGGATGCTATCTCGTCCTGGAGCTGAAGGATCAGGCCGGACTCCCCTGGGACGGAAGCGCCGTCGAAGACTGCGTGGCATGCATCAGGGAAGCCGGTCTCACGGACCGCACGCTCTTTGCCTCCTTCTCGCGCGCGTACCTGAAAAGAGCCTGCGCCGCGTGCCCGGAGCTCGCCACGGGGCTCCTCGCCGGAGTGCGCCCCGATAATCCCATCGACGACTGCCTCGGCTGCCACGCGGCCTGCTACATGCCGCGGCCTGAGGCCGTCATGGGCTGCGATCTGCACTGCATGCGCTTCGCGAAGATCCCGGTGAACATGTGGACCATCAACGATCCGGCCAAAGCCCTGCAGCAGTCCATTCTGGGCGTCAACGGCTTCTATACCGACGATCCCGAAAAACTCACGGCCCTCTTCCCCGACAGGCCTCCCCTCAGATGACAGAAAAACGGCGTCCGCTCCTTACGGATAAGGAGTGAACGCCGTCGTTCGTTTCTGTCCGGTATGCCTGACTAGCCGAGCACCTGGTGCCTGAGCCATTCCTTGACCGGCCCCTGCGGAGCGCTGATGCCCCTGAGCCCGCCGTTCTCCTTCTCAAAGTCAGCGCGCAGCTCTGCGGGCATGGCCATGGTGAAGAGATCCTCCACGTGCTCGGAATTGCGCTGCACAAGGCGGATCACAGGCTCCCTGCCCCACGTATCCACGACAAAATAGTTGGACATGTCGTCCTTGGAACGCACGGGCGGATATTCGGAATGCCAGTCGTTGTTGCCCCACTCGAGGTACATCGTCACAGCATGCTCCGGAGTGAGATCCCAGGAAATATCCAGAGTAGAAAAATCCTTGAGCGATGCCATAATTTATCTCCTTCAGACAAATTTCATATCCGGGGAAGTTTTCCTCCCCCTGTGACAACAGATTACCTTATTAGTAATAATTGTCAATATTATTTTTGAACTTTCCACCGGATCTGCCGGCAGAGCCCCATAAACGCCGCGTACTCGCTGCGTCTGAGGCGGGCTCTCGCGAAAAAGCGGCGCCAGGGCATGAGAAAGTAGTCGGGGTTGTCGCCGTGGAGCACATCGAGGCGCAGAAGCGCGCCCTTGAGGGCTTCCATGAGGCGTTCCTCATCCTCTCCCGTGATAACGGCGGGGCCGCCCTCTCCTTTTTCCTCTTCCCTTTCCGGGGAGGCGGGAGCGGACCGGGACACCGCGGCGGGTTCGGGACTTCCCGTGCGCTGCATGCGGCGCACGGCGCCGGCGCACTCATAAAGAAGGATTAGCACTGACTGGGCGAGGTTCAAGGAGGAAGCCTCGCCGGACGTGGGAATTGTCACAATACGCTGACAAAGTTCGATCTGGCTGTTCTCAAGGCCGCGGCTCTCATTGCCGAACACGATGGCCACGCGCTCGCCGCCGGAAAGGGAACGGGCCACGTCGCAGGCAGCCTCTCCGGGACTCTGCAGGGCCTTGCGCCAGCCGCCCGTTCTGGCTGTGGTGGCGAGGATAAGATGGCAGTCGCCTATGGCCTCCGCGAGGGAGGAAACCACCTTCACCCTGGACAGGAGGGGCGCACCCTTGGCTGTAGCCAGAGGAGCGGCCTTTTCGGGAATCCACATTTCCGGCGTCACCAGGGTGAGCTCGGAACAGCCCATATTGGCACAGGCCCGCACGGCCATGCCCACATTTTCGGGAAAGCGCGTATTCACCAGGACAACGCGCACGCCATCGAGAAGCATATGTTACCTCCGCGCAGCCGGGGCACAGACAGCGCGGGTCCTGCCCGGCGGAAAATCAGGCAAAAAATGACATGAGAAAGAGCATGACCTGATGGCTGCTGTCCGGAGGCAGCTTCGGGGCCGGAGCCGGCAGCCAGGGGAAACGGTACGGCAGTTCCGCGGGGTCAGGCCAGATATACTGCGCCGTGACGGCGAGCATGACGCCGCCGCAGGCCAGCTTGCACACTGTGCCGAAGAAGCGCCCGACCATGCAGCCAAGAGCCGCGTGGGCGGCATCCGCCGCGTTCCTGCCTTTTATGAGCTCAAAGAGAAAGCAGCCCGTCCAGGCGCCGCCGAGGGCGCCAATGAAAGCGCCGAGGCCGAAAAAAAGCGGAGCCATAAGGATAGCGCCCGCGATGGCGCCGATCACGCCGCCTATGGTTCCCGTGTTGGTCGAACCGAATTTGCGGGCGTTCACGATCTGCAGGCCGAATTCACAGAGCTCGCCCAGGATGCCTATGCCGATGACGATGGCCCAGTACCACAGGGTCAGGCCGCTCTCGCCAGGGGTCAGAAAATGATAGAGCGCGACCATGCCGAGCATGACCCAGTTGCCCGGCAGTCCGAAAACATTGAGCAGGAGGACGGCGCCCAGAAGAATAAGGAATCCGCCGATGAGCATCGGCCCGAACATGGCGAAAACGGTCATGCCGCCTCCCTCGCGGGGGCGCCGGGCGGACTGAGCCGCGCGGCGCCCTTCCCGGTATCGTTACTTCTTGTTCCTGAGATCCACGAAACGGACGGCCTTGCCGTCCTTCACGGGCAGGGAATTGCTCTGGCAGAGCTCGACCTTGGGGGTGACAAGAATCTCGTCCCTGAGGCGTCTCGCGATGCGCTGCTGCAGGCCCTGCAGGACGCGCATGTCGTCCACGAAGTATTCATCGCGGATTTCAACTTTCACGCGCAGGACGTCGCCGAGGCCGTCGCTGTCGAGCTGGATGACGTAGTTCTTGCCCACTTCCTTGAACTGCATGATGACCTGCTCAATCTGCTGGGGGTACATGTTGACGCCCTTGCAGATGAACATGTCGTCGCAGCGGCCCACGATGCGGTCCATACGGCGGTGATGACGGCCGCAGGCGCACTCGCCGGGCAGAAATCTCGTGAGGTCGCGGGTGCGGTAGCGCAGGATGGGCATGCCCTCGCGCTTGAGCGTGGTCATGACGAGCTCGCCGATCTCGCCGGGTTTCACGTGCTTTCCCGTCTCGGGATCCACGATTTCCGCAAGGTAGGCGTCCTCCCAGATGTGCAGGCCGTTCTGCTCGAGGCACTCAAAGCCGACGCTGGGGCCGTTCATTTCGGAGAGGCCGTAGGAATTGTACACCTTGATATCGAAGAGCTCCTCGATGCGCTTGCGGAATCCCTCGGTGTAGGGCTCGGCGCCGACCACGGCGATGCGCAGGGGGAGCTTGCGGGGATCCTCGCCCATCTCACGCAGGCGTTCGCCCAGGATGAGCGCGTAGGAAGGCAGAATGTGGGCCACGGTGGTGTGGAAGTCCCTGACCAGCTTGATCTGGCGCAGGGTGTTGCCGGGGCCGGCGGGAATGGTCATGCAGCCGAGGCGCTCCGCGCCGGCATGGATGCCGAGTCCGCCGGTGAAGAGGCCGTAGCCGGACATATTCTGAAAGACATCATCCTTGCGCACGCCCACCATGTGCAGGCAGCGGGCCATGAGGTCGGCCCAGACATTCAGATCATTCTGGGTGTGGGCGATAGCCACGGGCGTGCCCGTGGTGCCGCTCGAGCAGTGCAGGCGCACCAGCTGGTTGCGGGGAACGATGACCAGTCCGAGAGGATACTGGGAGCGGAGATCGTCCTTCGAAGTCATGGGGATCTTCTCGATGTCATCGAGGGTTTTGATGCTGTCAGGAGTGACGCCGGCCTCGTCAAGGCGCTTCCTGTAGAACTCGCACCCTTTGTACACGCGGGCCACCACGTTCTTCAGGCGCGCGAGCTGCGTCGCCTCAATCTGATCCCTGCTCCAGAATTCTTCCTCATCGTACGCATCGTGTTGCATCAGTGTCCTCTCCTTGCCATATCCGCCGCGGCTCACGCCGGGGATTTAGGGGGCGATGAAGAACGCCCATCCCGCTATGGCAGGAACGTGTCTTCTCTCTCTCCCGGCGGGTGATGTCGCACCCGCGCTGTTCTGCTGAAAGCTCCATAAAACGCGGAGCCCCTCTTTCCTCTTCCTGACGGCGTGTCCGTTCCCGGCGCGGCATGCCGCACCAGTGAAGCAGCCTTCACGAATTGTGACTCTTTTATCCCAGAACGCACTCAGCCGCAATAAAGGAGTCCGGGCACGGGAAAAGCCCCCGGACGGGTCTTCACGGGTCCGCGGAGACTCTCCGGCATACTTTCCGGAAAATGGCAGGAAACAGGGGGCTGGCGCCTACTTCGCCGGCGTCACCCGGCCGGAGTGAAGAATGGCGTGTCCCCAGAGGAGCCCCATGGCTCCGGCCGTCATCATTTCACCGTACGGGGCGATGAAGGTGCCGTATCCCGAAAGATTGTTGCGCTGCGGCCCGAGGATGAAGGTGGGCTCGTACGTCCCGCCCTCGCCCGTGACCGGGCCGTAAATCACGCCGCGCTCGCTCCTGGTGTGGAACCTGTCTGCCGGCGTGAAGCTCCTGAAGTCCCGCAGGTCCTCCATGAGCTCGTCGCGGCCGATTTCCCTGGTATGGCATTCGTAGAGGCCGCGCACAGTCCCGCGGTACACCAGGGCCGCGAAAAGATGCTCATTCCCGATATTGATCACCGTGATGCCCTGACGGAAGCTCCGCTGCATGACTGTCCTCTCGGAGAGCGCTCCCAGGAGCGCGGCAGTCAGCGTGTCGGCCACGGGGCCGCCGGTTTCGCGGGCCAGCGTCACGAGGCGGGTCATCTCAGCCGGAGGCTGGCGCGTCATCCAGTTGATGGGCGATGGCGTCGTCTGCAGGAGTTTCGCGAAATACTCCCTGCGCGAAGCCCTGTTGCTGCCGCGGGAAGGAATCCCGTGATCCTGAACGGCCGCGAGCACGAGATGCGGCTGGGGCATGCCGGCGGAACGCAGAAAGTTGTCCCAGAACTGCGGCGAATAGTCACGGAGATCCACGGGCACGCATCCGTCCGGGCAGACTTCCGTAATGACCACGCCCATCTGGCGCACCATGGCAGGGTTCCGGTCAAGGGAATCAGCGGCCGCCCTGGTGGCGTAGATATTCCGCCCGGACTTCAGGCAGGATTCCACAGCCGGAGCAAAATTGCCGCCCATCTCGGCCCCGTACAGCCACACGTCCCTTCTCAGGAGTGTCAGCTCCCGGATACGCTGGGCGATGGTCTGGGACGGCGAGGGCAGAACAAAGCGGGGCCAGTTCTCGGTATCGACACCGCTTCGCGCCAGCACCACGTCCTGGGTCACGCTGCCGATATCCAGACAGAGAACAGGACCGGACTGACGCAGGAAACGCTGAAAAACTTCGTCCATGGGAAGCCTCCTTGACGGCAGATTCGGGCGCAGCCTCCTCCGGCCCTTACGCTAATAAGGATGCGGGGCCTTCCCCGATCCCCCTGCGGTCCTCCGGAAGGCCCTCCTTCAGAATGTGCATCTGCCCACTGTGTTATACAGCCGGGGCATGGCCAGCGCAAGATAACGGCGGCCTTCCGCCGCCCGGGTTCCGCCTGGAGCAGAAACGTTCCGGAGCCGCTCTCCCCGAAGGCCTTTCTTTACACCCGTTCCGTGGCCTTTTCGTGACAAAAAGAATTTTTCTGAATTTTTGCTTGCATTCTTTTCCGCTTTCCAGTAGAAGTCTTCGTGTGCGTCGGGGTGGTGGAATTGGTAGACACGCTGTCTTGAGGTGGCAGTGGCTACGCCGTGCGAGTTCAACTCTCGCCCTCGACACCATGACAATAAGAGGCTGCATCCTGAGGGATGTGGCCTTTTTTGTTCCCTTCAGAAAAGGCCGTTTTGTCCGGGAAACCGCCAGGAAAACGTCCGGCACTCCGTAAAATTTCACAAAAAAAACATGCCGGGCAGCCCGTTCCGTCTCTTTCTTCCGTGAATCCGGGCTTTCCCGTTTTTTGACATTGGGTTATATTTTGAATATTTCCCGTGTCTGTCTCTCAGCCGCAGAGGCCCCTCAGCGGTCCGCGGCTGGCCCTCACTCTTCATCTGCAACCGGGGCCTCTCGATGAACCTTTCCGATTTCATGAAAAATACAAAAACGCCGCAGGAAAAAAGCTCTGCCCCTGACGGCGGTCTCACCCTGAACATGGACGCTCCCGGAGTTTCCGCGAAGAGCGCGGAGACGCGGGAAGCGCAGCCCGAAGCTCCTGATCAGAAGAAGAAAAAGGGAAAAAAGGCAAAACCGCCGCGCCAGCGTCACGGCTGCCTCTGGCATTTTGTCAGCGGGTTCCTCGGGCTGTTCCTCACCTGCGGCATCCTCGTCGTTGTCTGCGTCATTTTCCTCTTCGTCTGGGTTTCCCGCGATCTGCCGGAACTCGACAAGATCACGAAGTTCGACGCCTCGCAGACCACGACCATCTACGCCCGCGACGGTTCCGTTCTGGGCACACTCTCCCACGAGAAGCGCTTTATCATCACGCTGAGCGACATGCCCAAATACCTGCCCATGTCGTTCCTGGCCATTGAAGACAGCTCCTTCTACGAGCATCCGGGCATCAACCCCGTAGCCATCCTGCGCGCCCTGCTGGTGAACTTCTCCCGCGGCACCAAGAGCCAGGGCGGCAGTACCATAACGCAGCAGCTTGTGAAACAGCTGCTCCTCTCTCCTGAACGCAGCTACACGCGTAAAATGAAGGAAGCCATCCTGGCCATCGAGCTGGAACACAAGCTCTCCAAGGACAGGATCCTCTCCCTTTACCTCAACTATGTTTATCTCGGCCAGCACGCCTACGGCGTTGAAGCCGCGGCCAAGACGTATTTCGGCAAACCCGCTGCCAGCCTGACTCTCGCCGAGGCGGCCATGATCGCGGGCATGCCCCAGGCGCCGAGCCGCTACAATCCTTTCCGCCATCCGGAAGCCGCGAAGCAGCGCCAGCATGAGGTGCTCGGCCGCCTCAAGACCCTCGGCTGGATCACCCCCGAGGACTACGAGAAAGCCATCAATGAGCCCCTTGTCTACTGGAGCATGCCAGAAGGCCAGTCCGGCGCAGCCGAATGGTACTTCGAGGAAGCCAGGCGCCTGCTTATCGAATTCTTCACTCCCGACAACCTCAAGGCCCTCGGCGTCGAGACCTACCGCAACGGCGAGGATTACGTCTACGAAGCCGGCCTCACCGTGCAGACCGCCATGGATCCCACCCAGCAGCAGCTCGCCGGAGAAGCCCTGCGCCGCGGACTCGAGGGCGTTGACAAGCGTCAGGGATGGCGCGGCCCCCTGCAGCATCTCAACACGGAAGATCAGAAGCAGACCTTCCTCAGCAAAAAACATTTCCAGCCCGATGATCTTCTCGGAGGAAAATGGACGCAGGCCGTTGTCACCAAAAACAACGGCAGCCTGACCGTTGATCTCGGCGACGGCTATACCGGCGTGATTTCCTCCGGCGACATGGACTGGGCCCGTCATACCTCGAAGTACGTCGGCATCAACCGCAAGGGCCGTATCGCCATCGAGGGTGACGTCATCTGGGTTTCCGCCGTTGAGAACAAAAAGCCCGTTGCCCACAAGGAAAAAGTCCAGCCCGACAAAAAGAAGGGCAAGGACAAAGAGGCAGCGGCTCCGGAACCCGAATACGTGCCCGGCAACACCATGGGGCTCAAAAGAGGCGTGGCCATTCCGCTCAGGCTCCAGCAGGAGCCCCTCGTACAGGGCGCCCTCGTTTCCATCGAGCCCCAGAGCGGTGACGTGGTCGCCCTCATCGGCGGCTACCAGTTCGGCAACAGCCATTTCAACCGTGCCACCCAGGCCCGCCGGCAGCCCGGATCCAGTTTCAAGCCCGTGGTGTACTCCGCGGCCCTGGATAACGGATTTACCCCCACGTCCCCTGTGCTCGACGCTCCCTTCGAATACGTTGATCCCTACACGCACAAGGTCTGGAGGCCCGGCAACTTCGAACACAGCTACAAGGGCGAAATGCCGCTGCATCTGGCTCTCGCCCAGTCCCGCAATATCCCCACCGTGCGCCTGTGCAAAGCCATCGGCGTGGACAAGGTCATCGAGCGCGCCAAACAGCTCGGCATCGAACCCGACTTCCCGCGCAACCTGACCATCTCCCTCGGCGCCGTGGCCCTCTCTCCCCTGAACCTGACCCAGGCCTACGCGGCCTTTGCCAACGGCGGCCTAGGCGTGCGCCCGCGCATCATCACGTCCATTAAGGATGCCAGCGGCAAGGAGATCTACAGGCAGGATCCCGAACACTGGGTGGCCGTCACCCCGCAGAACGCCTATCAGATCGACATGCTCCTGCAGGAAGTCGTGAACCGCGGAACCGGTTCCCGCGCCCGCATCGAGGGCCGCCACATCGCCGGCAAGACCGGCACCAGCAACGACACGAACGACGTCTGGTTCATCGGCTTCACGCCTTACCTGTGCACGGGCGTTTACGTCGGCTACGACCAGATGCACTCTCTCGGAAGCCAGGAACAGGGCGGCCGTACAGCGGCACCCATTTTCCGGAACTACCGCGTCAAAGCTGACGAGTACTATAACGATCAGCCTCAGGACTTCACCAAGCCTGACGGCATCATTGTGGAGGACGGCCTCGCCTTCCAGGGCAATCCCAACTCCGGACTCTCGGCCACAGACGACTCCGGCGGAACCGGCGACGACAGCTCGCTGCCTCCGCCCAGTGCCGGAGCTATCGCGCCGCCTGTTGATACCAGCCAGAGCGGTGAGGATCTCATGAAAGAATCCTTCTAAAACACACAGTCCCCGGTCCCTCCTGCAGGAGGCCGGGGATTTTTTATTTCTCCCTCCGGATCGTCACCCGGAGATCCCCGAAGCAGGCGTCCCCCGTGGCCGGCTCCAGAGCGTCAGCGTCCGTGAGTTCGTTCAGGTTGTAGGAACCTTCCAGGGAAAAGCGCAGGAGGCATGCCGATGTGCCCCAGCCGTACTGGCCGCGCAGGACGCCGCGGCGCAGATCCGCGCTTGTCTCCAGAATGACGCGGATGCTGCCCTTCGTGCCGGATACCACGGCTTTGTCACCGCTCTGAAGCCCGAGTTCCTCCGCGTCCCTGTCGTTGATGAGCATGGTCACCCTGCGCCGCGCGTCGCCCGCCGGATAAAGATCCTGGGTTATGGTGTGCGTCTGCCAGGGGCTGCGCCCGCTGATCAGACGGAACGTCTTCCCGGATACGGGACCGGCAGGGGACGTCCCCCGGAGTTCATCCCTGTAGCGTCTGAGGGCTTCAGGCATGAGATCAATCCGGCTCTCTCCCAGAACAAATCCGGTTTTTTCATATTTACGGTACGCGGCGGGCAGGGACAGGAAGCCTCCGTGCGCGCGCAGCCACGCGCAGGCCGGAACTCCTCCGAAATATTCAGCGAGGGGCGCCAGAACGGCGTTGCACCAGGCGTCGTCATTTTCCGCGGCCAGCGTCCCCCTGGGCTCTTTCCCGGGAAACGTGGCCGCGGCGAGAGCCTTCCACAGCGCAAGAGGAGAAAGCACGCCCGCCGGGGGCTCCGCCACGGCCTCGCGCAGCGCGAAAACAGGATTGCATGTCTCCTGCCAGACCACGCCCTGGCGTTCCAGAAAATGGGCCATGGGCAGGACCCAGTCCGCGTAGCGCGCCGTCTCGTTCACAAGCGTGGCGTTCACGGCGAAGAGCCCGAGCCGGTATTCTTCCGGGTTATCCCGGTCCCTTTCCGTCAGCGCCTTCCGCCAGAGCGCGCTTTCCGGAGCCGTGAGCAGAGGATTGGTGTGCACGGCAAGAAGCGCCTTCGTGGAATACTCCGCGCCCGCGAAAGGCCCCTTTGTCAGGCTGACGCCCTCCAGAATATCCTTCGGGATGCGCTGCACCACGCCCTGCCCCGCTTCAGGATACGCCCCGTACACATCCTTGTGCCTGTACGCCTGCTCTCCGAGGTCCGCGGCGAGGCGCTTCGCGGGACGATCCAGAGGATCCCGGCCGCGGAGCATGAGCCCGCCTGGGATATCCACGTTCCCGGTCAGTGCCATGACAAGAGCCAGCGCCTGGGCCGCGAGATAGCCGGACCGGTGATGCGCCACCCCGTTCATTCCCACCATGGCGGCTGCCGGATGGATAGACGTCATGGCATGAACGAGTTCCTCCACGGACTCTTGCTGAAGCCCGGTACGCGCCGCAGCCCAGGGCACACCGTGCAGGATAAACCCGTTTTCCGGATCGCGCCGGTCCGTCACCACAAGCTGACGCAGTTCCGCCAGGCGCTTCGTGTGCTTTTCCGTGAAATCCCTGTCCATGCCGGCCCCTGTCTCCAGAATACGGCGCAACACGGCCATGATGAGAGCCCAGTCCTCTCCCGGCAGTACGGGCAGCCACAGATCAGCCTCCCGCGCGGCCGGCGTCCTGAGGGGATCCGCGGCGATGAGACGCATGCCCGAACGGCGCGCCCCGAGTATGCCGTCCCACAGCCAGAAAAAACGTCTCGCCTCTGCGGGATTCTCACCGAAGAGAACGAGCAGACGGCAGTCATGCTCCCTCCGCACGCCTTCTTCCGTGAGGAGCGGGCGCTGGAGATCCGGCAGAGGCCGTTCCTGCCCGTCACCGAAAACCCGGGAAAACCCGTAACGGCGGCTCGTGTCGCAGAGGCTGTTGTGATCCAGGACATTGGGCGTGCCGTACATGGCCGCGAAATCATAGACCATGTCGTGATCGGGCTTTTCCCCGAAAAGGATAGTCAGCGATTCCGGGCCATACAGTTCACGCGCCGCGCGCAGCCTGCGGGAAATATCCTCCAGGGCTTCTTCCCAGGATGCCGGCCTGAAGAGCCCTTCCCCACGGGGACCGACACGCTTCAGGGGCGTACACGGACGGCCCGGAAAGCATCGGAGGCTCTCAGCGAGAACGGCTTTGGGACACAGGCCTCCACGGCTCATGGGCGACGCCGGATTGCCGGCGATACGCAGGCCGGCTGATGGATCCCCGCTCACCAGAAGCCCGCATTCCGAGGAACACATGTAGCAGACTGTCGGTCTGGGACTTTGCACACGTTTGTTGGTATCCGGCGCGTTCATAACATTCCAATATCGGCAGAACATCCCGTCATTTTTAAATTTTCCAGGCTGAGAATCCGATGCCTGAGATGCGGGGAAAAAACTTCCGCCTGTTTTTTCCTTCTCAGTTTCCTCTAAGTTTCACCGGCTACTCCATAAGCCATGAAAACGCATCTGCCTTATGGAGTCTCTCATGCAGCCCGTATCCCTCAATAATTTTTTTAAATGCTACCCGTGGCGGGTCCACGCCCTGCAGCTTGTTTTCCTGGCCGCCGTCATCCTGATCCTGTTTCTGCGCTACGGCTTCTGGGGACCACAGGCTGCGGACGCGTTTACGGTACTCCGGGAATCATCTCCTGTCATCACGGCATTCATGAATGGTATCTCGGACTGGGGCAATGCCGCTCTGGACAGCGTCTACGCCGCTATCCTGATCCGTTCATTTCTCACCAGGGATCGTGAAGGAATACTCTTCTCCCTGGGATATGCGGCGATGGCCATCTTATACCTTGGCGTGACACTGCAGCTTGTGAAATACGGTCTTGGCATGCCACGCCCCGGAGTGCCGTGGCCTCCTCATCCATGGAGCTGCCATGAGTACACATCGTTTCCATCCGGTCACACGGCTCACGTCATCGCGGCTGCCCTTCCCCTGGCGTTTTGGTTCCGCTCCGGAATACTCCGGCTCTGTCTTTCCCTGCTCATCGGCTTCATGGGTTTCTCCCGGGTGTGGCTGGGCGCGCATCACCCGGTGGATCTGCTCGGAGGTCTGTTCTTCGGCAGCTTGGGCGTCATGTGTTTCTATTACTGCCTCCTCTGTGCCGATCCGAAAAAATGGAAAAATCTGCCCGCGCTGGAAAAACACGCGGGAAAGGAACTGATACAATGAAACTCACCTGTCTGCTGCCGTTCCAGGCGCTGACCGAATCTGGTCCTCTGCTGCACTTCGCAAAAGAAATGCTGCTGCATCCCCGCGAAGTTGGTGCTGTCTGTCCGAGCAGCCCGCGTCTGGCTCAGGCCATGGCGGACTGCATCCCTGATGGAGAAGGCCTCGTGGCCGAGCTCGGCGCCGGGACGGGAGTGGTAACCGAAGCCATACTCTCGCGCGTCCCCTCCTCTGAACTTGTAGTGCTTGAACAGTCGGCAGACTTCTGCCGGATTCTCCGTGACAGATACCGGAACGTCAGAATCATCCAGGGGGACGCAGCCCGTCTGTGTTCATATATTCCGCAGAACGTCCCCATACGGGCTGTGGTTTCCTCTCTGCCTCTTATGAATTTCTCCGGAGAACAGCGCGAACGGATATTCGCGCAGATGCGGCAGGCTGTTGACATCCATGGCCGGGTCATCCAGTTCACCTACGCCTTCTTCTTCAAATCTCCCTTTGAGAGCGCGGGCTTTCAGAGGGAGACGAGCCGTATCATCCCCTTCAACGTGCCGCCGGCAAAAGTAGAACGTTTCAGGTATACTGCTTCCGGAAACGCAGATGTGGAGGAGCCGCTCCGCTGAAGAGAAGAGGGGGCAGATATGAGAATCCTTTTTGTGGAAGATGACAGTATGATTGGCGAAGCCGTCTTTGAAAACCTGAAGGAAGCCTCTTACGCCGTCGACTGGGTCAGGGATGGAGAAGCTGCGCTTTCCAGCATTGACGTCTGCCCGTATGATATGGTTCTGCTTGACCTGGGCCTTCCCAAAGTCGATGGCATGGACGTGCTGAAAAAAATCAGATCCCTGAAAAACAATATGCCTGTCCTCCTCATCACAGCCCGTGACGCTGTGGAAGACCGTATACGCGGCCTGGATTCCGGAGCCGATGATTATATTCTGAAGCCTTTTGCCATGGGCGAACTTCTGGCCAGAATACGGGCCGCCAGCAGGCGGCAGAGCGGACTTTCCGCTCCCCTTCTCACTGGCGGCGGTATCACGCTCGATCCCGCCACGCACAAGGTTAAATCCGCAGGCACGGAATGTCTTCTTTCTGCGAAGGAGTTTGCCCTCCTTCAGGCTTTTCTCCTTTCACCCGGAAGAATTCTCTCCCGGGCTGAACTCGAAGACAGCCTGTACGGATGGAATGAGGAAGTACGAAGCAACGCAGTGGAATTTCTCATTCATGCCCTGCGAAAGAAACTCGGAAAAGACGTCATCAAAAATGTAAGAGGTGCTGGATGGATGGTGCCAAAAGAATAAGGAATTCCCTGCAGTTCAGGCTTTCCGTTCAGCTGACAGCAGGACTCGTGCTTTTCTCCGTCGTGACCGGCGCCATTTCCTTCTTCCGCATTCACGATGAGGCGGAAGAGCTCATGGACAGGGAACTCCGGCAGGTTGCCATGCTCGTCATGCGGCAGCAGATTTCCCTGTCCGGACCCATCCCTGATGCCCCCGCGCCGGATATGCGCAGGGCGTTTATCGTACAGCCTCTTTCCGCCGGAGAGGAAAACTCCCGGAGACTGGAACTCCCAGAGAAACTGAAGGACGGTTTTCAGAGCGCCTCTATCGGCGGGAAAAAATGGCGTCTCTTTGTGAGCAGCATGCCCTCGGGTGAGCGTTTCGCCGTGGCACAGCGTCCCTTCTTCCAGAACAAAATTGCCAGAGAGGGAATGATGGCCATTTTCATCCCCTTTCTCTGTCTCGCCGACATCGCTGCGCTGAGTACGTGTCTGCTGGTCCGTCACCTTTTCCGTCCCCTGCGGGAAATGGCATCAGGCATCGACAAACGGGACGAGCAGGATCTGAGCCCGATCCGTCAGCGCAGCGTGCCCTCGGAGCTCATTCCATTTATAGAATCCCTGAACCGCATGTTCGCCCGGGTTGCTCTTTCCATAGAAATGCAGAGACGCTTCATCGCCGATGCCGCACACGAACTGCGCTCTCCCATGGCGGCACTCTCACTGCAGGCAGAACGCCTTGATGCCGTGGAGATGCCAGTCCCTGCCAGGAAACGCCTGAACGTGCTCCGCTCCGGTCTGGACAGAACCTGCTCCCTTCTGAACCAGCTTCTGGCACTGGCCAGAGCGCAGGGGCACAGAAAGGAAACGCTCAGACAGATTTCCCTCATGGCCCTGTTCCGGCAGGTGCTCGCTGACATGCTTCCCCTGGCCGGGGCCAAAAACATTGATCTCGGCATTGCCAGCGAAGAGGACGCCACAGTCATGCTCTCCCCCATGGCGGCCGTGTCCATTCTGAAGAACCTGGTCGACAACGCCATCCGTTACACACCCGAAGGAGGACGTATCGATCTGTATGCGGGGTACACGGATGGCGCTCCCTTTCTGGCTGTCGCCGACACAGGTCCCGGCATTCCTCCCGCGGAAATGGCCAGAGTCTTTGATCCTTTTTACAGGGTTCTGGGAAGCGGGGTCTCCGGTTCGGGCCTTGGGCTTTCCATCGTAAAAACACTTGCCGAAAATGCCGGAGGTACGGTTACGCTGGAAAACCGGCATGACGGAAGCGGAGAAGGACTCCGTGTCACTGTCCTGTTTCCGCCCCAATACAAACGCGCTGCACCATCAGCCGATCCCTCTGCGGCGGGGGAAGGTGCGCCGCGCCCATAAGCTCTCTGCATGAGCCCCGCGCATAATTCCGGAACTCCCCGCACCGAGTCAGTGCCTGCCTGAATCCGGGAACATGCTCCGGGTTCTGCGGGATTAAGGATCACAACAACTGGCAGCACCATCCCCCCGGAACCGGGCAGGCATTCCGTCACGCGGGATCCGGACAGGATATGAGCCCTGTGGACGGAATCAGCATGACAGAAAGCCACAGGAAGAAAAAGCGCCGGGGAAAGCCGGGAGCCGGGGAAAAGCC